>Ga0256833_1000184_pt1 | contig 49487 bp, 48 predicted proteins | sample 356284metaG_FD_190535 | JGI IMG/M metagenome (GOLD analysis project Ga0256833, IMG submission 190535) | Hydrothermal vent microbial communities from Mid Atlantic Ridge, Atlantic Ocean - 356-284 | ecosystem: Environmental > Aquatic > Marine > Hydrothermal vents | place: Atlantic Ocean: Mid... | reverse complement strand
TACAAACAAGAGAAAACCAAGAAAAACAGCAGGAACAACAATCATTTTTATCAGTATGACGGCAGATATATCCCTCAGTCTGTCTTTCACTTTTGAAAATCTCAGATTAACCCCCACAGAAAAAAGGGCAAGGGGAATAACAGTCATTCCTAGGGATTTTAAACTGCCTAAAACAAAATCAGGAACAGAAAAACCTTTTATCAGAAAGGAAAAAACAACAGCAATAAATGGAGGAAAGGTAATAACCTTCTTCAGGTCTAAACTTACCTTCTTCCCCTGTCCGTAGGACAGTATAAAAGGAGACAGGAGAGAAACAGGAAGAAATGAAGCAAGCTGGTCAAAAACCACTGCATATCTGAGACCTTCTTCTCCCAGTAGGGCAAGCTGAAAAGGAAAACCTAAAAAGGAAGTATTACCAAAAGAGGACATCATCACAAAAGATGCAAGAACCGGTTTTGAAAGATTCAGCATTCTACCGACAAAAAAAGACAGCACAATGGAAAAAACGATAACTCCCCATCCTAAAATAACAATCCACAAAACAGAGCTACTTAGCTGGAGATGGTATATGTTGTAAACCACAAGGGAAGGAAAAGCCACATATATGATAAACTTTATCAGCAGGTCAGAATCTTTCTCACTGAATATGCCTACCTTTCTCAGCAGATATCCCAGTGAAAAAAACAGCACCACAGAAAACAGATTTTCAACCATTGATAAACCTTGAGATAATTTTCGCTCCTATCAGGTCTCCCCATACATTTGTTGCTGTTCTGAACATATCCAAAAATCTGTCAACAGCTATTATGATAGCTATCCCCTCTAAAGGCAGTCCAACAGCAGAAAACACGAGGGTCATTGTAACCAGTCCAGCAGAAGGAATACTGGCAGCACCAACAGCAGCAAGGGTTGCAGTAATAAAGATAATAACCTGCTGAAAAAGGGTAAGCTCCACACCAAAAACAGAAGCAATAAAGATGGCTGCAACAGCTTCATAAAGGGCTGTCCCGTCCATATTGACAGTAGCTCCAAGGGGAAGGACAAATCCTGCCACCTTCTTGTCAACCTTTCCTTTTTCTGTTGAGACCTCAAGGGATACAGGAAGAGTAGCCGAGGAAGAACATGTAGAAAATGCAACTAACAGAGCCTCTCTGACCTTTTTCATGTAAGAAAATGGATTAAACCTTCCAAATATGTAAGCTATAACAGGGAGATTAATAAAGGCATGTATCAGGATTGCACCAATAACAGCAACAACATACTGCCACAGTGAGAAGATAACACCAATGCCTTTGTCTGCAACCACATAACCGATAAGAGAAAAAACACCAACAGGAGTAAGGGCTATAATCCATTTTGCAATCTTCATAAATGCATCGTTTGAACCGTCAAAAAATCTTACCACTGTTTCCCTTTTTGCATTAGACAGGCCAACAACAGCTACAGCAAACAAAATAGCAAACAGAATAACATGTATTGCTTTCCCCTCTGCAAAACTTTCAAAAATGTTGGAAGGTATAAGGTTATCCATAAAGCTCTCTAACGTAAAATCGTTTACCTTTACAGTTTCTTCTGAATGCTTAATCCCTTCCGGAGAGAAATGAATAAGATTAGTAACAACAAGACCTGTCAGAACTGCCAAAGCAGTAGTTGAAAAGTAATAAATCAAAGCTTTAATTCCCATATCTTTCAGGTCGTCAAGGGAAGAAAGGGAAGCAATACTGACAAAGATAGATACAAATATTAGAGGAATAACAATCATCTTCAATAGACTTAAAAAAGTATCTCCCACAACTTTCAGACTGAGCATAAGCTCAGGCAGGTAAATACCTGCAACAATTCCCAAAACAATACCTACAACAGTAAGATTTTCTACAGAAATAAAACCCTTCAATGCCCTCTCTCCTGATATAATTAAGTATCTATTATAAACAAAAGATTGGAGCATATTATGAAATGGCTTATATTTTTGATGTTTCTCATATATGTTGGGACGATGGTTTTCTTAGTATATATGAGAATCAGACCTGCCATAAAAAAAAGCAGACAGACAGAAACGAAGCAGGAGGAATGATGGAAAAGATAACGAAATTTTTGAAAAAGGTGAGTGAAGAGAACGGATACGAGATATTTATTTATGATAAAAACAGAGAGATATGGGTAAGCGGATATATAGATGGAACAAAGTTTGACCTTGTGGTGAAACCTTTCAGGAAACATCAGGTGTTTATCATTTTTGAAAAACCTGAAGAAAGAAGAGTTGCTCTGTTCAGCAACAAAATTGATGCATACAGAAGGTTGAAAAAGATATTCTCTGAAGAGAAAGAAACCACAGAAGAAACAGCTTCTGTTTGAAAATTTTGTTATATATCATAACTTTTTGTGAAAAATCTTTCAGGAGGAAAGATGAAGCTAAACATTGGAATAGTAGGTCTTCCTAATGTTGGAAAATCCACCATATTTAATGCACTGACAGAAACTGCCAAAGCTGGCGTAGCTAACTACCCTTTCTGCACAATTGACCCAAATGTGGGAATTGTTGATGTCCCAGATGAAAGGTTAGAAAAGTTAGCCCAGATTGAAAACTCTAAGAAGATTATCCCTGCCACCATTGAGTTTGTTGACATTGCAGGGCTTGTAAAGGGAGCAAGTAAAGGAGAAGGTTTAGGTAATCAGTTTTTATCAAATATTAGAAATGTCTCTGCCATTGCACATGTTGTAAGATGCTTTGAGGATGAAGACGTTGTTCATGTTGAAGGTAGCGTTAATCCTGTCAGAGATGCAGAGATTATTGAAACAGAGCTCATTCTTGCAGACCTTCAGACAGTTGAAAAAAGATTAGAAAAGGTTTTAAAGCCAGCAAAATCAGGGGACAAAAAGGCAAAGTTTGAGGTTCAGGTTTTAGAAAAGGCAAAAGATGTTTTACAGCAGCTCCAGCCCCTGAGGACAAATCTCTCCCAGTTTGAAGAGGAAGAGATAGATTACATGAAAAAAACAATCTTTCCCCTGACTATAAAACCTGTTATGTACGTGGCGAACATAGATGAGGAATACCTGCCAGAAGGAGAGGGAAATCCTTATGTCCAGCAGCTAAAAGAAAAAGCAGAGAAAGAAGGGGCTCCCGTAGTAGTGCTGTGCGGAAAGGTGGAGCAGGAGATTGTAGAACTGCCTAAGGAAGAAAGGAAAGAAATATTGGAGGCTTACGGTCTTTCTGAACCGGGACTGAGCAGAATGATAAAAACAGGATACCGACTTCTTGACCTTATTACATATTTCACAGCAGGAGAAAAGGAAGCAAGGGCATGGACTATAAAAAAAGGGACAAAAGCCCCTCAGGCTGCAGGTGAAATCCATTCAGACTTTGAGAGGGGATTTATAGCAGCAGAGGTGATAAATTACGAGGACTTAATAAAGGTAGGGTCTTTGCAAAAAGCAAAAGAGTCAGGAATTCTCCGTATAGAAGGAAAAGATTATGTAGTTCAGGATGGAGATGTGATACATTTTAGATTTAATGTTTGATTATTCTATTGTTACCCTTATTACCTCGTCAATCGTCGTTATTCCTGACAGAGCCTTCAGGACAGCATCCTGCCTGAGGGTTTTCATTCCTTTTTTTAGGGCAATGTCTTTTATCTCATCTGTTCCTCTCCTTTCTATCAGCATACTTTTTATCTCGTCATCTACCTTCAGCAGTTCGTGAATTCCTGTTCTTCCCCTGTAACCTGTAAAATTACACATCTTACATCCAAGACCTTTGTATAATCTTGTATTTTCATCTATCTCAAATCCTGCATTTTTTATAACTATTTCTTCTTTTTTTGAAGGTTTATACTCAGTTTTACAGTTTGTGCATACCTTCTTAACAAGCCTTTGGGCACATATAAGAAGCAGTGAGTCTGCGAGGAGATAACTCTCTATTCCCATCTCCTCAAGTCTTGTTATGGTTGAGACAGCATCATTTGTGTGAAGTGTAGAAAACACTAAATGTCCTGTAAGAGACGCTTCAACGGCTATCCTTGCAGTTTCCAAATCTCTTATCTCTCCAACAAGCATAACGTCAGGGTCGTGTCTGAGGAATGCCTTAATCGCCTTTGCAAATGTATAGCCAGCCAATGGGTTTATACTTGTCTGGACTATAGAACCTCCCAAGGTATACTCAACAGGGTCTTCAACGGTTATAATCTTTTTCTCTGGTGTATCTATCTCCTTAAGTGCTGAGTAAAGGGTTGTTGTTTTCCCTGAACCTGTGGGTCCTACGTGGAGGATAATACCGTATGGTTTTCTGATGGTCTCTCTGTAGAGTTTTAGATGTTCTTCAGAAAATCCTAACTTTTCTAAATCTAATATTGCTCCAGACTTGAGGAGGAGTCTCATAACGAGGTCTTCACCGTAAATAGTGGGAACAGTTGATACTCTTAAGTCCACTTTTATACTGGGATTATATCTCTCAAAATTTATCCGTGCATCCTGTGGGACTCTTTTTTCGTCTATTTTCATATTTGACATGATTTTATAACGGGTTATCAGTGGCTCATGGGCATACTTGGGAAGAACGAGGTATTCTGTAAGGTCTCCGTCAATTCTCATCCTTATAACAGAACTGTTTTCTGTAGGCTGGATGTGTATGTCTGATGCTCCTTTTCTGTATGCATCTTCAATAATTTTGTTCGCAAGGGCTATTATGGGGGAAGATTTTTCTGTTATTTTTTCTTCTGTTTCAATCTCTTCAAGCTGTATATCTTTTTCTGACTCTAATATGTTAAGAAGCTCTTCTATCTTTTTCTTTTCCTCAAAAATCAGCTCTATCTTTTCTAATATCTGTTTTTTTGTTGTTACTACTATGTCCACCTCTGTTATCTCTATACCGTGGGACTTGAGCCGTTCTATCACCTCATTTATGCTAACAATGTCTGTAGGCTCAACCATTGCTATTTTGAGAATTCCACCTTGATAGCTCAGGGGAAGGATTAACCTCTCTTTCAGAAAATCCTTACTGAATATGTTTACGATATCCTCAGGGGGAACATAGTTTGTCAGTTTTTCAAATTTATATCCAAAGTAATCTGCCTTTATTTTTGCTATTTCCTCTTCTGAATATCCCTGCTCTATAAGTATCTGAAGGAGGCTTTTCTTCTGCTCTTTTGCCTTTTGCTGGAACTTTTGAATCTCCTCTGTTGAAAGCCCCAGTCTCTCTATTATCAGGTCAATAAAGCTGACCTCTGGAGAAGCCCTTTTTATCTTTACTCTCATACTCTACCTACCGGAAAACTGAATATCAGTGCTATATATTTAATCTCCTTTTTGTGAAGGCAATTCCATTCTACAGGTATGATTTTTATTCTCATCATACCTATAAAGATTTCCTCTGAAATCTCATTTTCAACAGCAAACTCTAACTTTTTTCTGTATTCTTTGAGGGCAGGAATAAATTTTGTTATGTCTGCTCCTAAAAGCTCTTCTTCAGAATACCTATAGCCTAACATTTCTATAAATGACGCATTCATCTCCTTTATCCTCAAATCAAGGTCAACAAGCACAACTCCTTCCATTATATTATCTAAAATTGTTTTTTCAGTAGCTCTGAGCATCTCTAATCTGTTTATAAACAGTGCTCTTTCAATAGCTATTGCTATAAGTGGGCTGAGTTTCTCTAATACCTTCTCGTCTTCCTGGGTAAATCCACCCTCCTTGTTTATTGCCTGAAAAACACCAAGGAGTTTTCCATCCTTTTTTACAGGAATAGAAATCATTGAGGTAGTTTTTACGTCAGGTATGTAAACCCATGGGCTGTGGTATCTCAGCTGGGGGTCTATCTTTCTGAGTTCTTCAAAGTCGTGAACATCTTTTATGTTCACTGTTCTTCCTGAAATTGCTGTAAATCCTGCTATACTCTCCTTTGCAACAGGTATCTGAACGTTCTTTATTTTTCCTGAATCTGCAAGGAGGACAACAGAGTTAAGGCTGTTTCTCTCAGGGTCATAAACAAAAAGGGATGCCCTTTCTGCTCCAATGTAATCCTTTATCTTATCTGATACATTAAGGAGCATTTTATCTAAAGACAGGTCTGACAGTATCTCCTTTGAAAGCTGATAAATGAAATCTTCCATTTTTAACCTATTGGAGTTTCTGGAGAAACCCTTCCACATCAGTTATTTTTATCTCTTCTTTTTCTTCTGCTCCTCTCTTTTGAAGTTCTACTTTTCCTTCTTTTACCTTTTTCCCAACAACTATCCTGTAAGGTATCCCTATAAGGTCTGCATCTTTAAACTTTGCTCCGGGAGAAATATCCCTATCGTCATAAAGCACTTCTATTCCCATACCAAGAGCTTTCTGGTAAAGCTGTTCTGCTACATCTTTAATCTGACTATCTTTTATGTTCAATGCAAGTATGTGTAGTTTAAATGGGGCGATGCTTTCAGGCCATATAATTCCGTTCTCGTCGTGGCTCTGCTCAACTGCTGCTGCCATCAGTCTGCTTACTCCAATTCCATAGCAGCCCATAATAATAGGCTTCTCTCTACCGTCTCTATCTACAAAGTAAGCTTTCATAGCTTCAGAGTATTTTGTTCCAAGGAGAAATATATGACCTACCTCAAGACCTGTTGTTTCTTTTAAAGGAGCTTTGCATACAGGACACGGGTCTCCTTCCCTTGCTGTTGAGAAATCCACAAACTCAACAGGCTTAAAATCTCTGGGTATGTTTACGTTTATGTAGTGGTAATCTTTTTCGTTTGCTCCTACAACAAAATTGTGAAGGTCTTTTACAGAAATATCTGCATAGACAGGGATATCAAGACCAATGGGACCAACAAATCCCTCAACTATGTTTAGTTTTTCTAACTCTTCAGAAGAAGCAAGATGAGCATCTAACACATTGAAGTAGTTTATCAGCTTTGTCTCATTCAGCTCTCTATCTCCCCTGATAAGAACTGCAACAGCTGTTCCATCATCTAATATATACACCAGCGTTTTAACTATCTTCTTTTCATCAACACCGAGAAACTGTGCCACATCTGTAACAGATGAAACACCTGGAGTGTGAACTTTCTCTAAAGGTTTTTCTTCCTCTGGAGGTAGTTTATCAAGCTCAAACTCATACTTTGCTGCCTCAACATTTGCAGCATAACCACATTTTTCACAGTAAACGATATGTGCTTCACCATTTGGAACCTTCACTACAAATTCGTGGGAGTATTTCCCTCCTATTGCTCCTGTATCAGCCTCAACCATAAGGTAGTCAAGTCCAAGCTCATCAAATATCTTTCTGTATGTTTCTTTCATCAGATTGTAAGACTTTACTGCCATCTCCTCTGAAACATCAAACGAGTAGGCATCTTTCATAATAAACTCCCTTCCCCTTATCAGACCGTATCTGGGTCTTGCTTCATCTCTGAACTTTGTCTGTATCTGGTAGAAATTTTTTGGAAGGTCTTTGTAAGAACGGATATTCTTTCTTACGAGGTCTGTGATTGTCTCTTCGTGGGTTGGTCCAAGGGCAAACATCCTTCCTTTTCTGTCTTCAACTCTAAACAGTTCCTTTCCATAAACATCCCATCGGCCTGTTTCCTGCCACAGCTCTGAAGGTGTTAAAATCGGCAGTAAAACTTCAAGAGCTCCAGCCCTGTCCATATGTTTTCTCACTATGTTTTCTATCTTTTTTAAAACCCTGTATCCTAAAGGTAAATATTCGTATAATCCTGCTGCTAACTGTCTTATAAAACCTCCTCTGATTAGAAATATATGACTGGGAACCTCTGCCTCAGCAGGTGCTTCCTTTAGAGTTGGAATAAAGTAGGAAGATGCCCTCATCAGTATCTTCTCCTCGCTTTTTTTTAGATTATATCAAATTTCTAAATTCCCTTATTTATAAAGCAAAAACAGAAAATAAAGATTTTCTGGTATGTTAGTTAGAAAAAACTAACTCAGAGGTTAAGAATGAAAGAAAAACCTGTTATCAACTGGTTCTGGGCTGGATTTTTTCTTGCTCTTATTAATTTTATAGTCTTTATTGTTGAGCACAGACCTATCGGTGCATCAACAGCATTTCCATATTTGGGAAACCTTCTGTTTCCTGTAATTAACAACGAATATTTACCAGAGATTGAGAAAGCTGGAAGATGGGAACTGTGGTTTTTAGCTGGTGGATTTGTTGGTGCTGTTATCACCTCACTCCTTACAAGAACATTCAGACTTACATTTACACCTGTTTACTGGGAAAACAGGCTGAATCTAGGAAGGAAATCCAGAATACTGTTTGCATTTTTAGGGGGATTTTTACTGATTTTTGGTGCGAGAATGGCAGGAGGATGCACGTCAGGACATATGTTTAGCGGTGGGATGCAGCTTGCTGTCAGCTCACTGCTGTTTGGTATCTTTGCCTTTGCTGGAGGTTTAATCACTGCCAATCTGATTTACAGAAGGAGGTACAGATAATGCTGAAGGTGTTTTTTCTTGGGATGATTTTTGGTGCTATAATGCAGCTGGGATTTTTAGATAGACTGTCTAAGGTTGTTGGGGCATTCCTTCTGAAGGATTTAACTATACCTAAAGCCCTTTTGATTGCTATGGGTGTTGGAGCTATTCTTATCTACACAGGAGAACATTTTGGACTGCTGCAGTTTCATATAAAACCTTTTTATCCCGTTGGCGTTGCCCTTGGTGGGCTTGTATTTGGAACAGGAATGGTTATTGTAGGGTACTGTCCCGGTAGTATGCCTGAAGCTGTAGGGGAGGGGAGAATGGATGCTTTTCTTGGTATTGTTTCCGGCGTTATAGGAGGGATTATTTTTACAGTTTTATATCCTGTTTATCACAACTCTTTTCTTCATGGTCCAACATTTGGAGCTCCCACACTGACAGACCTTTTTGGGTTAGAAGGGATTTCCAAGATGATTGTTGGCACTGCAATTGGTGGAACATTTGTTGTTCTTGCCTTTGTTATAGACTGGTTAGAGAAGAAATACATTAAAGATTAATGGAGTCGGCGGGATTCGAACCCGCGACCTTTGCCATGCCGAGGCAACGCTCTCCCAGCTGAGCTACGACCCCATACATAGATATTATACCATTTTCAGTGGGTTGGTATCTTTATCTTATCAGGTCTGTTTTCACACTTTGTGAAGTCTTCTATCTTCCAGTTTTCTGGAACACATGTTGTTGGGAATATCATACAGCTGTTTCCTCTGCAGGCACACACATCTATCTGGAAACAGTCCTTATTCTCTGATGTCTGTATATTTGCAGAAAGCAAAACAAAAGCTGAAATCAGTATATCCATCACTAACCTTCCTGTTTTTGGATAAAATTTAAACTGATTATGCAGAAATTTTTATGATTTTTGTCTGGCGCGCCCGGCAGGAGTCGAACCTGCAACCTCGTGATCCGTAGTCACGTGCTCTATCCAGTTGAGCTACGGGCGCCTATCACTGATTTTCTATTGCTAACAGTTTCTGTTCCTGCTCCTTTGCTATCAGTCTGTCTATTATCTCGTCTAAATCCCCGTCTAAAATCTCGTGTATCCTGTGGGAGGTGTATCCAATACGGTGGTCTGTTACTCTGTTTTGTGGAAAGTTGTAAGTTCTTATCTTCTCTGACCTGTCTCCTGTTCCTACCTGAGACCTTCTCTCTTTTTCTATCTTCTGTCTTTCTAATCTATCATAGTAATCCTTCAGCCTTGCCCTTAAAATCTGCATTGCCTTTGCTCTGTTCTGGAGCTGAGACCTTTCATCCTGACAGCTAACAACAATTCCTGTAGGAATGTGGGTTATTCTGACAGCTGAATCTGTTGTGTTAACGTGCTGTCCCCCGGCTCCTGATGCCCTCATTGTTTCTATTTTCAGCTCTTCCGGTTTTATCTCCACATCTACTTCTTCAGCTTCGGGCAAAACAGCAACAGTTGCTGTTGATGTATGTATTCTTCCTGAACTTTCTGTTTCTGGAACTCTCTGAACCCTGTGAACACCGCTTTCAAACTTCAGCCTTGAGTAAGCTCCCTTACCTTTTATAAGAGCTATAACTTCCTTTATACCTCCCCTGTCAGTGGGATGCATACTGAGGACTTCAACCTTCCACCCGTGTCTCTCTGCATACCTCTGATACATCCTGAACAGCTCTGCTGCAAAAAGAGCTGCCTCTTCTCCTCCTGCTCCCTGTCTTATCTCTAATATTACATTTTTTTCATCGTTAGGGTCTTTAGGTAGGAGCTGAAGTTGTATGTCTTTTTCTAACTTTTCTTTCTTTTCCTGAAGATTTTTCAGCTCTTCTTCTGCTAAAATTCTCATCTCCTCATCGGGAGAGTTAAGGAGGGATTTAGCTTCTTTTATGTCTTTTTCTACCTGCTTATACTCTCTGTATAGTTTATACAGCTGTTCTGCTTCTTTGTGTTCTTTTGCTACCTGCTGTAGTTTTCTCTGGTCTTTTAATACTTCAGGGTTAGAAAGCTCTGCCTCTAACTTTTTCAGTTTTTCTTCTAACTTTTCAAGCTTATCTACAATATGTCTATTTAGCATTACTTACTTTCTTGAACAGCTTCTCCTTTTATCTCAAGGAAAAATGGCTTTATTCTCAGTTTACCTGTGTAAAATGGATGACACTGGTTACACACTTCAAGGTAAACTGTTCCACCTTTTGTTGAAAGCAGGTCAAACTCATTTCCGCAACCACAAACAAAGTGGGTAAGTTTAAGCTCTGGATGAATATCTTTTTTCAACTCAATACCTCCTTTTCCATTTAATATATACCTGAAGAAAAATCAGGCAAACGTATATTTTATTATTTGCAGAAATTTTTATCAAGTGTTCATAGATTTGAGAAATTCCTCGTTTGTCTTGAATTTGGACAGTTTACTGAGGAGAAACTCCATTGCTTCTACCTCATCCATTGTGGAGAGAAACTTTCTCAGTATCCACAGTCTCTGAAGTTCCCATTCTTCCACTAACAGTTCTTCTTTTCTTGTACCGGATTTTGGTATGTTTATAGCAGGGAATATTCTTCTTTCCATCAGTCTCCTGTCAAGGTAAAGCTCCATATTTCCTGTTCCTTTGAACTCCTCAAATATTACGTCATCCATCTTTGAACCTGTTTCAACAAGTGCTGTTGCAAGTATTGTTAAACTTCCCCCTTCTTCTATGTTCCTCGCAGCTCCGAAGAATTTTTTAGGCCTCTGGAGGGCTGTTGCTTCAAGACCACCAGATAAAACTCTACCTGAAGGCGGTGTTATGGCGTTTGATGCTCTTGCAAGTCTTGTCATAGAGTCAAGGAGTATAACAACATCCTGTCCCAGTTCAACTAATCTTTTTGCCCTTTCTATAATAAGCTCTGCAACGTGCATATGCCTCTCCGGCGGCTCATCAAATGTTGAGGCAACAACTTCTGCTCCTTCTCCCACTATTCTTCTCATCTCTGTAACTTCTTCTGGCCTTTCGTCTATCAGGAGTATTATCAGATGTGTTTCTGGATGGTTTTTTATCAGTGCTTTTGCAAGTCTTTGAATCAGAACAGTTTTTCCTGCTTTTGGTGGAGCAACGATAAGTCCCCTCTGTCCTTTTCCTATAGGTGTTATTAGACTGACTACCCTTGTTGACAAATCTGATGGGTCGTATTCTAAATTAAATCTTTCTGTTGGATGGTAAGGAGTCAAAGTATCAAATCGTGGTCTTTTTTTTGCCACTTCTGGTTCTACAGTATTGACAGCTTCTATTTTTATTAAAGCTCTGTATTTTTCATTATCCTTTGGAAGTCTCGCTATTCCTATTATGTAATCCCCTGTTCTCAAACCAAATTTCTTTATCTGCGAGGGTGATACATATATGTCAGAAGAGTGGGGAGCATAATTGTTTTCTATAGACCTTATAAAGCCGTATCCTTCAGGTAGAACTTCTAACACTCCTCTTATAAAGTTCAGCCCTTCTTCCTGAGCTTTTTTTTCTAAAATTCTTGCTATAAGCTCCTGTTTTTTCAGACCTGTTGTTCTCTGAAGTCCTATCTCTTTTCCAAGTTTTTGAAGTTCCTGAAGGGTCATTTTTTTCAGTTCTTCAACAGATAACGCTGTGGTTGCCATGATTTATATAAACCTCCTCTAATTGTTTTTATTTTCCTATACAGAATTTACTGAATATGTTCCCAAGGATATCTTCTGTTGTAATTTCCCCTGTAATTTCCTCAAGAGCTTTTAACGCTTCTGAGATTTCAAGCATAAGTATTTCCTTATTTGACATTAAGTATTTAATGTTTTTTAAAACTCCCTCTAAAACCTTTTGTGCCTTTTTTAATAACTCATAATGCCTTAAATTGATATAAATATCTGTATCTGTTTCTTCCAAAAGATTTAGTTTTTGAAGGATTTTCTCCTCTAATTGGTCTAAGTTTTGTAATGTCTTGCTACTAACAGGTATTACATCATTAAAATAATACTTTTCATCGTTTTTATCAAGTGCCAAGTCAAGTTTATTTCCGACTATTATGGGATTTTTATTTTTTATTTTTTCATAAATCTGGATGTCTTCTTCTGTTATACCGCTGCTTAAATCAAAAACAAACAGAACAATGTCTGCTTCTTCAATCTTTTGTATTGCTTTTTCTATGCCTATCTTTTCTACTTTGTTCTCTGTTTCCCTTATTCCAGCAGTGTCAAGAAGCTTAACAGGTATTCCGTTTATTGAAAGACTCTCTTCTAAAAAGTCTCTCGTTGTTCCTTCAAATTCTGAGACAATAGCCCTCTCGTATCCGACAAGAGCATTGAAAAGGGAAGACTTTCCCACATTAGGCTTTCCAACGATGGCTAACTTAATCCCCTCTCTTATTATTTCTCCTTTTCTATAGGTCTTTATAAGCTCCTTTATTCTGCCAATAACAGATTTTAAAATTTCTTTAACAGTTTTCTCTTCTATCTCCTCAACATCTTCTGGAAAGTTTATTTCTGCTTCAATAAGTGAAATCAGATGGATAAGTTCTTCTCTAAGCTGGTTTATCTTTTTTGATAGTTTTCCTTCAAGAATGTTAACAGCTGCTTTTGTCGCCTTTTCTGTTTTTGCTTCTATCAGTTCAGCTATAGCTTCTGCTTGCGTCAGGTCTATCTTACCATTGAAAAAAGCTCTCTTGGTAAATTCTCCCGGCTGGGCTAATCTTGCTCCAAAATATACAGCTTCCTGAAGTATCTTCCTTATTACCGGGACACTGCCGTGAGGGTAGATTTCCACTACATCTTCACCAGTAAAGCTCCGGGGAGCCTTAAAAAACAGCAGTAATCCCTCATCTATAACTTCATCCTTCCTGTCCTTTATTTTGCCGTAGTAGGCTTTCCTTTCCTCTACTTTTTCTGGAAGGGTAAACAGCTTTTTACCTATTTGAAGAGCTTTTTCACCGCTTATCCTTACTATACCTACAGCTGAAGGAATAAGCGGTGTTGCATTGGCAACTATTGTATCTTTTTCATACATAACTTAAGATTTCTTATATCTTCCCATACTTTTGTTGATGATATAACTTTGAGCCAGTCCTAATATATTATTCGTAAGCCAGTATAAAACAAGTCCTGATGGGAAGTTCATAAACATAAAGGTAAATACAACAGCCATTATATACATAATCATCTTCTGATTTTTATCTGAAGAAGGGGTAATCCACTGCTGGGCTATCATTGAAAGACCCATAAGTATAGGAAGAATGTAGTAAGGGTCTTTAGAGGATAGGTCTGTTATCCAGAGCATAAATGGTGCATTTTTCAGCTCAACAGTTACCATAAGAACATTGTAAAGGGCAATAAAAACAGGTATCTGAACGATTATAGGGAGGCATCCTGACATTGGATTTGCCCCATGCTCTGCATACAGTTTCATCATCTCCTGCTGAAGTTTTTGAGGGTCATCTTTATATTTCTTCTGGAGTTTCTTTATCTCAGGGGCAAGATCTGCCATCTTTTTCATTGCTTTTAGGCTTTTGTGATTTAGAGGGAAAAACAGAATTCTGATAACAACAGTAAGCAGAATTATTGCAATTCCCCAGTTGTGGGTGTAGTTATAGAAGAAGTGGAGAACAATAAAAAGAGGTTTTCCAAGTATTCCAAAAAATCCAAAATCAACACTGTCCTGTAGTGCTAAATCCTTTCCCCAGATTTTTTTATACTTTTCAGATATAGATTCTAAAAGGGAGTAAAGTTTGGGTCCTCCGAAGAAAAATCCTTCCAAGTTGGTAGGAATCTCAGATATGACAACTGTTTTTTCCTTAGCTACAGGTATCACATGTGTTGCATTGAAACCATTTTTAGTAGCTAAAAGCTGTATAAAATATTTATTTTCTTCTCCTGCCCAAAGTATGTTTCCCCTTATAACCTGTTCCCTGTCTATGTCTGCATCTATTTTTATAAGCTCTTTGTCAGTTTTTATTATAGCTCCAGAGTGTCCAAAGGCACTGGTATTCTCTGTAAGAACTATACCATTTACTATAGCCAGCCCTTCTTTTTCCAGACCTTCTGTTTTAATATCAATAGAGAAAACAGAATTCTCAAATGTAAATTTTTTTTCTATTTTTATACCTTCCTTTTCTAAAGAAAATATATAACTATTCCCCTCTTTCCTGAAGTTATACTCTGAAAAATTCACAAGTGCTGTCAACGAAGGGTTTGTGGTTATTATTTCTGTAGGAAATATTCTGTTATTTTTCGCAAACTCACTAATTATGTCTGTTTTATATTTATCTACATAAATTGAAACTATTCTTCCTCCAATTTTTGAAAACTTGACCTCTCCAAAGTTTGTTTTTACTGTTATAAGATTTTTTAAATCATCAGAATTTACCCTTTTACTTCCCATTAACAGATTATAACTTCCTCCTGCATAAGACAGAACATTTTGCCCCCTTGGATTTTTTTGTTTAGAGGATTCTACCTCCTGTTTTTTTTGAAATGTCTGATTATCTGAGTTTGTAGCAACAAGTTTTTCCTCTGAAAAATAATAGGAACTCAACACAGAGTATCCTATCATCAACACTGCAACAACAACGAAAAATATAAGCATTCTTTTCTGAAGGTCTGTTTCTTGATTCATTTACAACCTCTCTTAAGGTTTATCTATACCCCCTCTGGAGAAAGGGTTACATCTAAGCACTCTCCAGATAGACTTTAACATTCCTTTAAACACACCATACTTTTCCACTGCTTCTATACTGTATTGGGAGCATGTCGGATAATAACGGCAACTCGCCGGATAAAGGGGCGAAATAAACTTTTGATACAATCTCAGTAACTTAACAATAAAATTCTTTAGCATTTTTTTAACTTTTCTACCAGGTAGTGGACATCAGGTTTTAACTGCCAGACCTTTATGTTCAACATATTTTTCTTAGGTATCAGTATAATATCACAAGCTACATTCTTAAGCTCTGTTCCATACAGTCTAAGAGCTTCCCTTAACACTCTTTTTGCCCTATTTCTTTCAACAGCTTTTTTTGAAAACCTTTTTGAAACGATAAAAGCAAATCTTGGTTTCCTTAAGCTATTTTTATCAAAGATAACAACAAGATGCTCTGTTTTTATCACATTACCAGATTTGAGTAAATTCTTTATTTCTATGTTTTTCAGAGTTTCCATTTATTAAGCAGCCAATCTTTTTCTTCCTTTAGCCCTTCTCCTTGCAAGTATCTTTCTTCCAGATTTTGTTCTTTTCCTTGCTAAAAATCCTGAAGTTCTCTTTCTTTTTTTGTTAGATATTCTATTTTGCACTTTACCTGACATTTCTTACCTCCTTATTAAAAAATAAAAGAGGGCTGTATGCATAAAGAGATACATGCCCTCTATAATGGTTTATCAAATACTGTTAATGTCCTAAAAACTTGGCGTCAAATATTCCTGTAAAGATGAATATAATTGCAATAAGTAGTCCATAGAGGACAAATGTTTCTATCAATGCCATACCAATAAACATTGTTGTAAGGAGTTTTCCACCCATGTTTGGATTTCTTGCCATTCCCTCTAAAACCCCTCTTATAGCGTTACCTAATCCAGCAGCACCACCACCTGCAGCAGCACCAATTGCAACACCAGCACCAATTGCAACACCACCGTAAAATACAGCTTTTGCAAGGGCATCAGAACCATCTCCTGCAAAAGCAGATGATAAAGCTCCTGCAACCATTAAGAGCATCAGGAAAACTGTAGAGTATTTCTTCATTACTGTAAAAACCTCCTTCTGTATTTTATTTTATTACCAATACTTGCGAATTCAATTTTGTTACAACTCTTTCATATTCTATTGTAATAACTGTAAGCTGGGGGTTTTCATCATTTACAACTTCTATAAGTCTATCTGCTGTTTTTCCTTTTGCCTCTATTATTAATTTGTAGTTTTCACAACCTTTCAACAGAGGAGTAAGTTTATCTACAACACTTTTCTCTGCCTTCTCCCTAAGGTCTGGAGATGCAGGCATTCCGAAAGATGCACTTGTTTTTATCATTGTGTAAACATCTTCTAATTCGTGAAACACAACTAATTCTGCACCGAGCTTCTGGGCTAAAAACTTCGCCCACTCTAATGCTTTAAGAGATAATGGCGTAAGGTCAACACAGACCAGAATTTTGTTTATGTCCATCGCAGTCTCCTTTAGTGAGCTTCCTCAACAAGAGCTCCAGCTATGTAAACAGTAGTCAGTATCATAAATACATATGTCTGTAAAAATACTGCAATAAGGTGAACAACCATTATGGGCAAGGGAATAAGAAGGGGAACAAGCATTATTAAAACAACTGTTATAAGCTCTCCACCTGTCATGTTTGCAAACAAACGAAGAGCTAAGGTTATTGGTCTGCTTATGTGGGATATAACTTCTATTACGAAAAATATGGGAGCTGCAGCAGGAATAGGTCCCATAAAATGCTTCAAGTAAGAAATTCCGTGTTTTTTAAAGCCTAAATAGTTATAAAGCACAAATACCATCAAAGCTAATGCTAAAGTTGTATTTATGTTAGCAGTATAAGATTCAAATCCAGGTATCATTCCAAGAAGATTACCAAAAAATATAAACAATCCAAGACCTGCAACTAAAGGAAAAAACTTTCTACCTTCTTTACCCATCTGCTCTTTGAGCATATTATCAACAAATTCTATATACATTTCAAAAAGGTTCTGAACAGGAGTTGGAACAAGTGACGGCTTTTTTGCAACAACAGAAAATGCAGCAGGAATTACAACTAAAACAAGTAGTGCCATCAGTATGTGATGAGTATAGAACCCTTCCAAAGCTTCCTCCACTATTAGGTGTTTTGATTTCACAAACTCTGATTATTATATCAAAAATTTACTAACAGTGTAAACTAAAACTCTCTAACACACTTTCTGTATTCTTCCACTCTTTTTTTAATTTCTTCCCAGTTATCGTTGCCAAACTTTTCAAGAAGTGCATCAGCTAAAACAATAGCAAGCATAGCTTCTCCAACAACTGCTGCCGCTGGAACAGCAGTAACATCAGACCGTTCTTTTGCCGCATCAAAGGGCTGTTTTGTTTTTATGTTTACAGAGTGGAGAGATTTTTTTCTCATAAGTGTAGGAATAGGCTTCATTGCCGCCCTGACTATTACAGGCTCTCCATTTGTCATCCCTCCTTCTATTCCTCCTGCTTTGTTCGTTCTGTGATAAAATCCTCTTTCCTTTTCCCAGAATATTTCGTCATGTGCTTGTGAGCCAAACTTCCGTGCCAGTCTGAAACCCTCTCCTATCTCAACGCCTTTTATGGCCTGAATACTCATAAATGCCTGAGCAATCTTCCCGTCTATTCTTCTATCCCATTGAACGTAAGAACCTATTCCCGGAGGAACACCTATAGCAAAAACTTCAAAAACACCTCCAAGACTTTCCCCCTCCTGTTTCGCCATATCTATCAGTTTTTTAAACTTTTCGTCTTCTTCTGGAACAGGTGTTCTCACCACTGATTTTTCTGCTTTCTCAAATCTGCGTTCAAGGGGTATATCCCTTATCAGCTCTTCAACAGACAACTCTCCTATGGAAATTACATAACTGCCAATCTTTATTCCTAAATCTTCCAACAGCTTCCTACATACAGCTCCAACAGCAACCCTTGTTGTTGTTTCCCTTGCACTTGCCCTTTCCAAGACATTTCTCAAATCCTCAAATCCGTATTTTATTCCACCAACGAGGTCTGCATGCCCAGGCCTGGGATTAGTAATTTCTCTTTTCTCAGTAGGTTCTCCTTCTACCGCCATAACTTCTGTCCAGTTTTCCCAGTCCCTATTTTTTATCATCAGGGTTATGGGAGAGCCTAATGTTTTCCCAAATCTAACTCCTGACAGTATCTCAACCCTGTCCTTTTCTATTTTCATTCTTCCGCCACGGCCATAGCCTTGCTGTCTCCTCTCAAGCTGACGGTTGATATAATCAGATGATATCTCAAGATTAGAAGGAATCCCTTCTATAATAGCCGTCAAAGCAGGTCCGTGGGACTCACCTGCATTTAGGAATCTTAATCTACCCATAACTCTCCTTCGCAGTTTTGTTATCAGAATATTTTACATCATTCCTTTGAAATAAATACTAATCTTTGAGATAATGAATTAAAAATCTTACTGTTGGGAGAAAAAGATGAAAAGTAGACTTTCTCTTGTTGCTGGAATACTTCTAATATTTATAGCAGGCCTAAGCTTCGGCTTAAATACCAAAACAGATACAGAAAAACTAAAAAAAGACCTTGAACTGCTTGGTATATATACAGAAGTCTTTAAGATAGTAAAGGAGATATATGTAGAACCTGTTGATTCAAAAAAACTGATTTATGGTTCTCTCAGAGGGATGATGAACTCCCTTGACCCATACTCAGCATTTTTTACCCCTGACGAATACAAAGATTTTACAACAGAAACCCACGGAGAGTTTGGAGGTCTGGGGATAGAAATAACAATGGAAAATCACAAACTGATAATTGTTGCTCCTATTGAGGATACTCCAGCGTGGAGAGCTGGATTAAAACCTGGGGATATCATTATTGAGATAAATGGTGAACCTACAGACAAAATGACACTTCTCCAGGCTGTTAAAAAAATGAGGGGAAAACCAGGAACAAAGATAACCCTTACAATATGGAGAAAAGGTGTTGAAAAACCATTCAAGGTAACAATAACACGGGCAATAATAAAAATAAGAAGTGTAAAAACAAAAGAGCTTGAAAATGGCAAAATTGGATACATCAGACTGACACAGTTTCAGGAAAATTCCGCTGAAGATTTCAAAAAAGCCTTGCTCAAGTTTAAAGATAAAGAAGGAATAATTATTGACCTGAGAAATAATCCGGGAGGACTACTGTCAACAGCAGTCAGAATTGCAGACATGATACTGAAAAAAGGAGATATGATTGTATATACAAGGGGCAGAACTCCAAGATCAAACGAAGAATTTTACTCAAGGACAGACCCTGTAATACCCCTTGATATGCCAATAGTTATTTTAGTTAACAAAGGTTCTGCCAGTGCATCAGAGATTCTAACAGGAGCTCTAAAAGATAACAATAGAGCCATTGCTGTTGGAGATAAAACATTTGGAAAGGCTTCTGTTCAGACACTGATACCGCTACCTGACGGCTCAGGTATAAAGGTTACCACTGCCCACTACTACACACCAAGTGGAAAACTGATTATGAACAAAGGTATAACACCAGACATTGTTGTCCATGTAACAGAAAAAGAGGAAATGGAAAGACTGAAGGCAGAAAGGGAAGCAAAAATACACGGCAAAAAGGTAAAGATAAAAGACCCTCAACTTGATGCTGCAATCAATGCTATAAAAATACTGAACTTTGCAAAAAAAGCTGAAAAATGATTGTTTTAGGAATAGAGACCTCCTGTGATGATACAGGGGTCTGTCTTTTCCACTCTGAAAAGGGAATTTTGTCTAATGTTGTATCTTCCCAGATAAAACTCCATGCAGAATGGGGAGGAGTATATCCAGACCTTGCAGCACGGGAACACACAAAAAACATAATACCTGTTTTAGATAAGGCTGTAAAAGAAGCTGGAATACATCTCAACGACATAGATGCTGTAGCTGTCACCGTTGCTCCAGGCTTAATTGTATCTCTTGTCATAGGCATATCTTCAGCAAAGGCTCTTAGCTGGAGTTTAAAAAAACCTCTTATTCCTGTTCACCACATTGAAGCTCACATTTTTGCCATATTTATTGAACAAGCGATACAGTTTCCCTTCATTGCCCTTGTTGTATCAGGAGGCCATACAGAGCTATACATAATTAGAGGATTTGAGGACTATATATATTTAGGAGGCACTTTAGATGATGCTGCTGGCGAAGCTTACGATAAAGTAGCAAGGATTTTAGGATTAGGATATCCTGGAGGTCCAATAATAGACAGACTGGCAAAAAAAGGAAGAGAAGTTGTAAAGCTTCCAAGACCACTGATGAAAGACAGAGGGAAGAACCGTTTTAACTTTTCTTTTTCTGGTTTAAAAACAGCAGTTATGAGGGAAGTAGAAAAAGGTTTTTACAGCAAAGAAGACATAGCCCATTCATTTCAGGAAGCTGTGGTTGATGTTTTAGTGGGGAAAACTGTTGATGCAGTCATAGAGTATGGAATAAAAAATGTTGTTGTTGCTGGAGGTGTATCTGCAAATTCAAGACTGAGGGAGAGATTTCAGGAAGAAAGTCAGAAAACAGGATTTTCCGTTTATTTTCCTCCCCTTTATCTGTGCACAGACAACGGAGCAATGATTGCTTATACAGGATACAGAAGATTTAAAGAAACAGGAAGAACAGTAGGACTTAATTTTGAAGGGAAGGCAAGACTGAGATTGGATAGATTTGTGGATTACATCAGGAGAGAAGCTGGTCAATAGGTTGAGGTTTTCCCAGGGCATAACCCTGTCCGTAATTTATACCCATCTCCCTTACGAGAGCTATAATTTCCGAATTTTCTAAAAACTCAGCAACTGTTTTTGCGTTAAGATTTTTGGACATTGAAGCAATCATTCTTACTATTTTTCTGCTTTTCTGTGAAGATGTGATACTTTTTACAAGCTCTCCATCTATTTTTAAAACCTCTATAAGTCCTGAATCTGCAAGGTCTATAACTGTTTTTAGTGAAGAATAACCTGTCCCAAAGTCATCAACAGCAAATCTTATACCAAACTCTTCGTTAAGAAATTTTATTACCTCAACATTTCCTAAAAGGGAATGTTCTGTCAGCTCCATAATTAATTTTATATTCTCTCTTTCAAACTTCTTACTCAAATCTACTAAAATCTCTATGTAGTTTTCTGTTCTTAAAGACTTAGAATCAACATTAACGAACAAATTTCTTGTGATATTTCCCAGTTTATCTGTGTATTTTGACAGTTTCTTCAAAACAATCCTATCAAGGTCAACAGTTAAGTCTAACTTGTGTATTATCTCAAGGAAAGCTCCTGCTGATATTATACTCCCATCTCTTTCTAATCTTGCAAGAGCTTCATATCCATAAATATCACCAAGTTTAAGATTAACGATAGGTTGTAAAAATACATCTACTCTTTCCTCAGCAATTGCATCACTGATAAAAGATATATCTTTAAATTTTATGCTTACTGAAGGTATTATTTCCCGTTCCACTTCTTCCTTTTCCGCAATGTAGAAGTCCATATTATCCTTTGCTTTTTGTTTTACGATAGATATCATCTTCCTGATTTCTTCTGGGAGCAAAGAAAGATTTTCTGGTAAAAATATAGAGCCTATATAGACCTTTACTTTTACAGGAAATCCTTCATACTGCTCAATAAAGTTTTTAATTTTTAGAAGCCTTTCTTTAAATCTTTTTGTATATTCTGTATCTGTGAATACAAAAAACTCTCCTGAGATACCTCTTGTTACTATCTCATTCTTTTTCAAAAAATTTTTCTTTATTAACTGTTCTATCTTTTCTAAAATAAAATCTCCTGTTTCTTTACCGTATATTTCATTAATTGCTTTTAACCTTTTCACATTAACAACTGTAATGTTTCCTGACTTTGTATTCTTCAATTCCTCTGAAAGGAAATAAAGAAAACGCTCTTCTCTATTATTAACATAAGAAAGATATGTTTCATAAAGTTCGTTTAATATCTTCAAAGACAATCCATTAAGGGTTTTAAAAAGGAGGTATCCTTCCACATACCTTTCCTGAAAAACATAAAAAACCAGACTTTTCGCTGTATTATGAATAAGTTCATGTATCTCGTTAATTATCTTGCATTTTTCATTATCTCCACATATAAACTTAAACTCATTACTTTTTAACCATCTACCAAGCTGACAGTTATATGCATCAAGTTCTGGGATTTTATTCCTATCTTTAGAATGTATTACATGCTTTAACTTCAACAACCAGTTATAATGATGATTAAAAAAAGGATACTCTTTGTATTCAGGATTTACTTCAACATACATTTCATTAAGAGAAAGTTCTAAATAAGTTTTAGCAAGAATATTTTTTATCTTCTCAAAAAGTCCGTGAAGTTCAAAAAAATAAATCTCAATAAGATTCTTCTCAATCAAAATCCTGTAAATCTCATTCTTTATAAAATCAACTCCAGAAATCAGATTAACGAAGGGTATTCTTCTTTCATAATGGAGCTTACCAAGATTGTAGTATCTAAGATATAGCTCCTTTTCCCCTTCTTTTAATGTTTCCTTAAAGTTTTGGATTTGTTTTTTTACGAGGGATTTTATTTGCTCTTCTGATTCAAAAAATGTCCTGAGAAATTCATTTGACAGAACATCTGTGTAAAATTTCTCAAATATTTCTTCTAAGTAAGGTTCAAAAATCTCATAACTTAGCATATAAAACCCTGCTGGAGAGAAAGTATTAATATTCTGATTAATAAATTATTAACTTATTAGAAAGTTAAAAAAAACGGGCATAGTGCCCGTTAAGAATTTTCTAATTTACCGTATATATCAACTTTCTTTTGCTGCCATCTCTTCAGCTTTTCTTTTTGCATCTTCTATGTCAGCAACCATGTAGAATGCCTGTTCTGGAAGGTGGTCCCACTTGCCTTCAACCACTTCTTTAAAGGATTTTATTGTGTCTTCTCTCTTTACGTAATCACCGGGCTGACCTGTAAACTGCTCAGCAACATGGAACTTCTGAGCAAGGAATCTTTGAAGCTTTCTTGCCCTGTAAACTAAAGCTTTGTCTTCTTCTGAAAGTTCCTCCATACCAAGTATAGCAATAATCTCCTGCAGTTCTTTGTATCTCTGGAGTATTCTCTGAACTTCCCTTGCCACGTAGTAGTGTTCTTCACCAACATACTCTGGAGCAAGGGCTTTTGATGTTGACTCTAATGGGTCAATAGCTGGATAGATTCCAAGCTCTGCCAGTCTTCTCTGGAGAACGATTGTCGCATCAAGGTGAGCAAATACAGATGCTGGAGCAGGGTCTGTAATGTCGTCAGCTGGAACATAAACAGCCTGAATAGATGTGATAGAACCGTTAACTGTTGATGTAATCCTTTCCTGAACCTCGCCAACGTCTGTTCCCAGTGTCGGCTGGTATCCAACTGCGGAAGGCAGTCTTCCAAGGAGTGTTGAAACCTCTGCACCAGCCTGAACAAATCTGAATATGTTGTCTATAAATATAAGAACATCCTGTTTTTCTACATCTCTGAAGTATTCAGCCATTGTCAGACCTGTCTGTGCAACTCTGAATCTAACTCCCGGTGGCTCGTTCATCTGTCCGTAAACCATAGCAGTGTAAGGGAGAACTCCTGACTCTTTCATCTCCATCCACAGGTCGTTTCCTTCCCTTGTCCTTTCTCCAACACCAACAACAACAGAGTATCCAGAGTGAAACTTAGCGATGTTGTGGATAAGCTCCTGCATCAGAACAGTTTTCCCAACTCCTGCACCACCGAACAGTCCTACTTTTCCACCTTTGATAAATGGAACAAGCAGGTCTATAACTTTGATACCTGTTTCAAATATCTCTACCTTTGTTGACTGCTCTTCAAATGATGGAGCAGGTCTGAATATAGGCCATCTCTCCTCTGCCTCTACTGGACCTCCATCATCTATAGGCTGTCCTACAACATTGAAGATTCTACCTAAAACAGGTTTTCCTACTGGTATTTGAAGTGGTCCCCCAACACTTTCAACTTCCTGTCCTCTAACAAGACCGTCTGTTGGACCATATGCTATTGTTCTTACCCTTTTTTCTCCAAGGTGCTGTGCAACCTCAAGGTATAGCTCTTCTGATGTTTCATTTCCCCTGTCGTCAATTGCTGTTCTCACTGTTTTTAATGCCCATCTTATCTCTGGAAGTTCTTCTGTTTCAAACTCAACGTCAACAACAGGTCCAACGACCTGAACAATCTTTCCTTTCATATCTGCCATTCTTTATATCCTCCTGAATTTCTTTTATTCAATTGCATTAGCTGCATTAATAATGTCAATAAGCTCTGTTGTGATTGCTTCCTGTCTTGCCTTGTTAAATATAATTGTCCATCTTTTGATAGCTTCCCCTGCATTCCTTGTAGCGTTATCCATAGCAATCATCCTTGCAGCATGCTCTGCTGTAGATGACTCTACCAGCGCTCTGTAAAGCTGGAAGTTTATGTATCTTTTGAGAAGCTCTTCTAATACATCTTCCGCAGATGGCTCTATGTTGTATCTGGAAAGTTCAGAAAGCTTGTCGTAGCTCAGCTCAGGCTCTATGGGAAACAATTTTCTAACCTTTGTTTCATAGGTTGCGGTGGTTATAAGCTCGTTATTTATCAGGTAAACTGCGTCAGTTTTTTCGTTCTCATATCTTTCTGCAAGAATTCCACCAACTTTTGAAGTAAACGCAAGGTTCATGTGGTCTCTGTATATGTCCTCATACTCCTCAATAATATTAAACCCTTTGTTTTTAAAAAACTGAACAGCTTTTCTTCCAATGAGAAGAAGATTTACTTCTTTCCCCTCTTCCTGAAATTTCTGAACGTCTGACAGAGTTCTTTTTATAACATAGGAGTTAAACGCTCCTGCCAGTCCTCTATCTGCCGTTATAACTACATAATCTATCTTCCTTTCCTCTCTAACTTTTAGAAGAGGATGAATATCTCTGTCCACAAACATAGCAAGGTCGTTTATAAGGTCATAAAGTCTTTCTGAGTAAGGGCGTGTTGCATTGAGCATAGCCCTTGCTTTGTTCAGCTTGGCAGCAGAAACTGCCTTCATCGCCTTTGTAATACGCTGAGTATTCTTTATACCCTGTATCTTCCTCTTTATATCCCTTGGTGAGAGCTTTGCCATTCTTCTTTCACCTCACTAAAAGGCAACTTTCTTTTTAAATTCTTCTATAGCCTCTTTCAGTTTTGTCTCTATCTCATCTGTCAGTTTTTTCTCTGCTCTAATCATTTCTAATACTTCTGGTTTTTCAGTGTCAAGGAATGTGTAAAACTCCTGCTCAAATTTCTGTATAGCACTGACAGGAATGTCGTCAAGATACCCTTTTGTTCCTGCATATATGATTGCTATCTGTTTTTCAACTGGAACAGGCTTGTTTGGTGGCTGTTTCAGTATCTCAACCAGTCTCTGTCCCCTTGCAATCTGTTGCTGTGTTGCCTTGTCAAGTTCCGATGCAAACTGAACAAACGCTTCAAGCTCTCTAAACTGGGCAAGCTCCAGCCTGAGTGTTCCTGCAACCTGTTTCATAGCTTTTATTTGAGCAGCTCCACCAACCCTTGAAACAGAAAGACCAACGTTAATAGCAGGTCTTACACCTTTGTGGAACAGGTCTGTTTCAAGGAATATCTGTCCATCTGTGATAGAAATAACGTTTGTTGGTATGTATGCAGCAACGTCTCCAGCTTGAGTTTCAATGATAGGCAGTGCAGTAAGAGAGCCTGCTCCAAGCTCGTCGTTCAGTTTTGCTGCCCTCTCAAGAAGTCTTGAGTGAAGATAGAAAACATCTCCCGGATAAGCTTCCCTTCCCGGCGGTCTTCTGAGGAGGAGAGATAGCTGTCTATAAGCATATGCGTGTTTTGTAAGGTCGTCATATATGATAAGTGCGTGCATTCCATTATCTCTGAAGTATTCAGCAATTGTGCATCCAACAAATGGAGCAATATACTGCATTGTTGCTGGGTCAGAGGCTGTAGCAGCAACAACAGTAGTGTATTCCATAGCTCCGTGCTTCTGGAGTGTTTCAACTATCTGTCTTACTACTGCCCTTTTTTGACCTATTGCAACGTAAACACAGTAAACATCTTCTCCTTTCTGGTTCAGTATAGTGTCTATTGCAATTGTTGTTTTACCTGTGGCTCTATCACCGATAATCAGTTCCCTCTGTCCCCTTCCGATTGGTATCATGGCATCTATAGCCTTGATACCTGTCTGGAGAGGCTCGTGAACAGACTTTCTTGTTACAACACCAGGAGCAATTTTTTCAACTGGTGAGTAGTAAGCGATGTTTTCTATTGGCCCCTTTCCGTCTATAGGTTTACCTGTCCCATCAACAACCCTTCCCACAAGTCCCATTCCAACGGGAATTTCTAATATTTTTCCTGTTCTTTTTACGATTGTTCCTTCTTCTATACCTGTCTCATCTCCAAGGAGAATGATACCCACGTTGTCTTCCTCAAGGTTAAAGGCAACACCTAACGTTCCATTTTCAAACTCAACCATTTCCCCATACATAGCCTTCTCAAGACCAAAAACCCTTGCAACACCATCACCAACCTGAAGAACTGTTCCAACCTCTTCAAGGTTTGCTTTAGCTTCAAACTCTTCAAGCTGTTTTTTTAGGCTTTCAGCAACTTCTTCAGCTCTTATTGCAGACATCTAAAACCTCCTTTTATCTTATAAATTTTTTATTTTAGTAAGATGTGAGCTGTTGTTCTAATTTTCTCAGGTATGTTTTTATAGAAGAATCAAGAACATAACTACCTGCTTTTACCACAACTCCTCCAATAATGGACGAATCTTGTTTTACTTCAAACTCAACTTTTTTACCAAGCTTTTTCTCAACTGCATTTTTGATTTCTTCTAACAACTTTTCATCTACAGGATAAGCTGTTATTACTTCCCCTTTCACTGTCGCAAAGAACTTTTCAACCTCAAATCTAAACTGGTCTGCAATCTCTCTCAAAACATTGCCTTTGTTTATTTTTACGACATATTTAACTGCTTCAACTACATTTTTATCAAGATTTACTTTTTCAGAAAAATTGTTTATAACTTTTTCCTTATCCTCAAAACTTATTAATGGATTAAGTATAAAGTTTCTGAATGGCTTATTTTTCCTGTATAATTCCTGAATAAGCGAAAGGTCATCTGAAACTTTTATAAGTGCTGTTTCTTCTCTTGGTATTTTGTTAAGAAGAACTTTTACTACTCTTTTTAATACTTTTTTATCTACTTTCAAGGTTGACCTCCGTTATGAAATACTTTTTAGAGTTTTCATTATGATTTCCTTTTCAACTTCAGGGCTTATTTTTTCTTTTACAACTTTTTCTGAAATTTCTATAGCTTTCTGAACTGCATATTTTCTAAGCTCATTTTCTCCCCTTTTGATTTCTATCATAACTGCTTCTTTTGCCTGTTCTTTGATTCTGTTTGCCATTTCTTGAGCTTCTTTTAATGCCACTTCTCTCTCTTTCTTTGCTGTTTCCTCTGCTATTTTAAGTGATTCTTCAAACTTCATCTTTGCATCTTCTAACTTTGCTTTTGCCTCCTCAAGAGCTTTTCTGCTATCAGCCTGTGCCTTTTGAGCTTCTTCTACCATTGAGGCTATAGTTTTCCTTCTATTTTCAAAAAACTGAACCCCCCACTTTTTAATTATCCACGCAAGGAGAATAACAAGGATTACGGTATTAATGATTTTCCACACAAGAAGACTACCTTCTCCACCTGATGCAACTGCTACAGAAACTGTTCCAAGGATAAATAAGAGGCTGTTTTTCATGCTGCTTTCTCCTTCAGAAGTAGTTTTTCTGCAATTTCTTCAGCCATAGATTGGATAATCTTATCCATTGTTTTCTTCTCAATCTCAACAGTCATCTCTACCTCTTTTTTAGCATCTTCTATCTCTTTTTCTGCTTCAGCCTGGGCTTTTTTCAGTATGTTGTTAACCATTTCTGTTGTTTCTTTGTGATACTGCTCCATTATTTTCTTAGATTCTTCCCTTGTTTGGGCAAGTATTTTGTCTACTTCTTCTAATATTTTTTCTGCTTTTTTATTGTTCTCTTCAGCCTCTGCGAGAAGTTTTTCTACAGTTTTTTCTCTTTCATCAAAGGCTTCAAGATATGGGTCAAAATAAACCTTTTTCATTATGACCATAAATACAAGAAATATTATCAGCTGGACAAACAGAGTAATATCAGGTATAACATGAACCTCAGGCATTCTCCACAATCCTCCACAGAGTAATTTCAATCTTAATTATCATATCACAACATTAACAGACATATCAAAAATTTTAAGGAGAATGCCTTATTCTACATAAGAAAGGTCAAGTTTTTTTAGGTCTTCGTCAACTTTTTCTATCTTGACTTTTATCCGGTCACCTAATCGGAATATTTTTTTCTCACTGATTAATCTCTGATTTATTTCGTCATATTTGAAACGGTATGGAAGTGTGTTTATTGGAATAAGACCTTCTATAAGGTATCTTTTTAGCTCAACAAACAAACCGAAAGAAACAACACCTGTTATTATTCCTTCAAATACTTCTCCAACGTGATTTGAAAGAAGTCTAAGTTTTAGTATATCTAATGCATCCCTTTCTGCATCATCTGCAATCCTTTCCATCTTTGAACACTGTTTTGCTATCTCTTCTAACCTTGAAGGAAGTGTCTGGAGGTCTTTTTTTGTAAACTTTCCTTTTATCGCCTTTTTCAACATTCTGTGAACGTTAATGTCAGCATATCTTCTGATAGGGGAAGTAAAGTGGGTATAACAGTCTGAAGCAAGACCAAAATGACCGATGTTTTCTGTCGTGTATTTTGCCTGCTTCATTGTTCTGAGAGCCATAAATCTGACCAGTGTTTCCTCTGGTGTTCCTGAAACTTTCTCTAATATTTTCTGGATAAATTTGGGAGTTATCTTTTCAGGATAGGACACCTCGTATCCAAGACCTGCCACAAGGTCAACAAATCTTATCACTTTGTCTAAATCTGGTTCTTCGTGGGTTCTGTATATAAAGGGATAGCTCTTTTCATACATATGTCTTGCTACTGTTTCATTAGCAATAATCATAAATTCCTCAATAATTCTGTGGGCAAGGTGTCTCTCGTAAGGAACTACATCATATGGGTCTCCTGTCTCTGTGAAAAGTATCTGGCTTTCTGGCATGTCAAAATCTATACTTCCCCTTTTTTCTTTAGCTTTCATAAGTATTTTTGCGAGCTCTTCCATGTATCTCAGAGGCTGAACAACTTCTGGATATTTTTGTTCTAAGGCTGGGTCTCCAACTATTATTCTAAGGGCTTCGTCGTAAGTCAGTTTTGCTTTGCTAATTATCACGCTTTCGTATATGTGGTAATCTATCACTTTTCCTGTCCTGTTTATCAGCATCTCACAGGTAAATGCATATTTTTTCTCATTTGGCCTGAGACTGCAAAGCTGTGCTGCAAGTCTTTCAGGGAGCATGTGAAGAGCTCTTTCTGGGAGGTAGTAGGTGTTTCCCCTCTCAAATGCTTCCCTGTCTATTGCTGAGCCTTCTTTTACATAGTAGGAAACATCTGCTATATGAACAAAAAGCCTGTAGTTGTTTCCTTCTTTCTCTATTGCTACAGCATCGTCGTGGTCTCTGGCAGATTCAGGGTCTATGGTAAAGCATATCTGTTTCGTTAAATCTCTTCTGTTTTTTGTTATCCTTACAACTGGAGAGAGTTTTTCTGCTTCTTTTACTGCCTCTTTTGAATGTTCTGTTGGAAGGTTATACTTCCTTGCTATAATCTCAGCTACAGTCTGTGTGTTCTTTGTTTTACCTAATACTTTTAGTATTTTACCCTTTCCTCTTATCCTTGGAGCAGGATACTGGGTTATCTCTATTACAACATAACTTCCTTCTTCTAACTTTTTTTTCTTTACTTCCTTCTTATTTAGATAAATTCTGTGGGGAATAACAGTGTCAGACAGGATAACATAATGACCTGTTTTGTCTTTGTAGTATCTTCCAACAGCTGTTTTTATTGCTCTTTGAATTACCTTTACAACTTTTGCTTCATCTTTTTTCTTTCTTTTGACAGCTTTTGCAAGAACTACATCTCCATCAAACAGATATCTCATCTCAGGGGGAGGGATAAAGAGGTCTTCCACTTCTTCTCCAATAATCAGAAAACCATATCCACTGGGATGGGCTTCAACCTTTCCTTCTATAAGATTTTCCCCCTTTGTTTTCCATTCTGTAAGAAGATATTTACCTTTTTCGTATCTGATGATTTTTTTCTTCTGGAGTTTTTTCAGGATTTTTCTTAACAGTTTCTGCTCTGATTTTGGAACTCCTAACTTTTTACGGAGCATTTTAAAGTAAACAGGTTTACCTCTGTGCTTCAAAAAATTAATAACATCTTTTTCTGTTATCTCCATCTACTACCCTTAAGATTTTTTATATAACAATAACTGCCATTTAAAACTCCTTCAAGACTGTTTCTAATCTCTCCACTCCTTCTTTTATCTGGTTTTCTGTTATTATGAGAGGTGGGACAAATCTGAGAGTATTTCCCCCTGCCGTTCCAATAATAAGACCATTTTCAAGACATCTCTGTGCCACATCTGAAGCTTTTATAGTTTCAGGTAGAGGAACTCCTATCATGAGACCTTTTCCTCTTACATTTAAACCAGCATCCTGTAAAAGATGCGATAGATAATCCCCTTTTTTCTGAACAGATTCTAAAAACCCATCTTTTAGAACTTCTTTCAGAACAACTTTTGCTGCAGTTGTTGAAAGATAATTTCCTCCAAAGGTTGAACCGTGTGTCCCAGGAGTAAAAGATTTAGCAATTTCTTCTTTTGCCATTACAGCCCCTATAGGCACTCCACCACCTAAACCTTTTGCAAGGGTAATAATGTCAGGACATATGTCGTAATGCTGGTAAGCAAAAAGTTTTCCTGTTCTTCCTATACCTGTCTGGACTTCGTCAACAACAATCAGGAGATTTTTTTCCTGAGCAATATCTACAATAGCATTCAGAAAATCTTTATCTATAGGATTAATACCTCCCTCTCCCTGAATAAACTCAAACATAATAGCTGCTGTATTTTTTGTTACTGCATTTTTCAGACTATCTATATTATTAAACTCAGCATATTTTATTCCTTGAAGTAAAGGCTTGAACCCCTCGTGATATTTAGGCTGTGCTGTTGCTGTAAGGGAACCTATCGTTCTGCCGTGAAATCCTCCTGTAAATGTGATAATTTCGTATTTCCCAGGCTCTCCTCTGTCGTAGAAATATTTCCTGACTAACTTTATTGCTGTTTCGTTTGCTTCTGCTCCAGAATTGCAGAAAAATACCTTGTCAAGACATGAATTTTCAACAAGTATCTTTGCAACTTCTATCTGAGGCTGTATGTAGAACAGGTTGGAGGTATGGATAAGCTGTTTTATCTGATTGCACAGAGCATCTGTAAGCTCAGGGTGTGAATAACCTAAACTGTTAACTGCAATTCCTGAAAGCATATCTAAATACTTCTTCCCTTCAGTATCATAAAGGTAAACATCTTCCCCTCTAACAAAAGAAACAGGATATCTTGCATAATTTCCTATCAGATATTTGTTTCCTTCCTGGATAAAATCTGTCATCTACATCTCCAGAATTAGTATTGAACAAATAATATTTTAGCAACAAATAATCTAATTACAGCTATTTTATCGTATAATATTCACAAAACTTTCGGAGGTAATCCTTTGTCAAACTGGCACGGCCTTTCACCTGAGGAACAGATGAAGATAATAAAAAAAGGTGTTCTTGAAATAATAAATGAAGAAGAACTTTTAGAAAAACTAAAAGAAGAAAGACCTCTGATAATAAAAGCAGGATTTGACCCAACAGCCCCTGATTTACACCTTGGACACACCGTTTTACTTCAGAAGCTGAGAACATTCCAGCAACTTGGGCATACAGTTTACTTTATAATCGGCGACTTTACCGCTATGATAGGAGACCCTTCAGGTAGAGATAAAACAAGACCTCCACTTACAAAACAGCAAGTTCTTGAAAATGCAAAAACATATAAAGAACAGGTGTTTAAGGTTTTAGACCCAGATAGGACAATTGTTGTTTTCAACAGTGAGTGGCTTGGTAATATGACTGCACAAGACATTATAAGGCTGACAGCAAAGTATACTGTTGCAAGGATGCTTGAGAGGGATGATTTTAAGAAAAGATTCAAGGAAAACAAGCCTATAGCCATACACGAGTTTATATATCCGCTACTACAGGCTTACGACTCTGTTGCAATAAAGGCTGATGTTGAGCTTGGTGGTTCAGACCAGAGATTTAATCTTTTAATAGGAAGAGACATTCAGAAAGAGTATGGAATTGAAAAGCCACAGGTTGCAATACTCCTTCCTCTTCTTGTTGGAACAGACGGCGTCAGGAAGATGAGCAAGTCTTACGGAAACTACATTGGTATAACTGAACCTCCAGAAGAGATGTTTGGTAAAGTGATGTCCATCCCTGATGAGCTTATGTGGGATTACTGGGAGTTGCTTACAGACCTGACTATTGAAGAGATAGAGAAGATGAAAAAAGATGTTGAAGCAGGCATTTTACATCCAATGGAAGTTAAAAAGCAGCTTGCAATGTATATAGTAAGTAGATTTTATGATGAAGAAACTGCAATAAAAGCAAAAGAGCATTTTGAAAGAGTTCACTCAAAAAGAGAGCTGCCAGAAGAAATACCTGAGCCTGAGCTAACTATTGCAACAGAAGGTAAAATTCCTCTTTATGAGCTTATTTACAAGCTAAAATTTGCCCCATCTAAATCTGAGGCAAGAAGGCTGATAAAAGGAGGGGCTGTAAAAATAGATGGCAACAAATTTACAGACCCTTATTTTGAGGTTGACCTTACGAAGGAATTTGTCCTTCAGGTAGGAAAGAGAAAATTTGCCAGAATAAAACCTGAAAATATCAAAATAGAAAGATAGCTGAAGGAATATATTAATGTTTGAAGGTTTAAAACAGTGGGCTGAAGAAATTGTGGCTGAATACGGCTACGCTGGAATATTTATTATCTCTTTTACAGAAAGTATTATTCAGCCTGTCCCCCCAGACCCTTTTATTACTGGTGGAACAGCTTTTGGTCTCTCTCCTATTTATGCTGCCCTCACAGCTGCAATTGCAAGTGTGTTAGGTGGAATGGTTGGGTACCTGTTAGGAAAATTCCTTGGAGAACCTATTTTTAAAAAATTTATCGGTGAAAAATGGTATGATAAAGGAGAGATATTATTTAGAAAATACGGAATATGGGCTGTTATAATAGCAGCGATAACACCTATACCTTTTAAAGCTATATGCTGGCTTGCAGGAATATTTGAAATGCCGTTTTTAGGTTTTGTTATAGCTGCATTTGTAGGAAGATTGCCAAGATTTTTGTTTATGGCGTTTTTTGGTCAATGGATAGGGAACCTATAAAGATTAACTGCTTTAAATGTAAGCATTTTTACATAACATGGGACAAAAACTTTCCATATGGATGTAAAGCCTATGGCTTTAAGAGTCGTCTTCTACCTTCTGTAGAAGTTAAAATGGCCTCTGGTAAGGAGTGCCTCAGCTTTAAAAAAAAAGAAAATAAATAAATTCCTAATCTTTTTTATCAACTTTTCTTCAAATCACCAATATGAGAGATACCTCAGTCTGCTATAGCAACAGGTTTTTATAATTTTGTAATTGACAGAAGGTATAAATGATTGTTTCAGATATAAACAGATGGGGATAACTGTAATAACAGACATAGCTATGATTTCCTTGTTAAGAGAGTTAGTGATATGAGTTTTTTAACATGCTGATATGAATACTTAATTTCAGCTTAACAGGTCTTTCAGATGCTTCTTCGTAGCTAAGGCTCGGATTTTTTTCAATGCTCTAATCTCTATCTGTCTAACTCTCTCCCTTGATATACCAAGTTCTTTCCCTATCTCTCTCAATGTTTTAGGTTCTTTTCCGTGGAGTCCAAATCTATTAATGATTATGTATCTTTCCCTGTCAGAAAGGTGTGAAAGTATGTATTCTACTTCCTTTTCTATAGACTCTCTGACTATATTTTCTTCAATATCTTTTGTGCTGTGTTTTGAAACAAGGTCTATAAAAAACGTTCCTTCTTCCATGTCTACAGGTGTGTCAAGAGAAACTGAATGTCTCTTTATCAGTAGATAGCTTTCTATTGTATCTTCATCTACCTCTATTCCTTCCCTTTCTTGAAGATATTCTTTTATCTCCGAATATTTCGGCTCTCTGTTTAGTTTTTCTTTAAGTTCTAAATATGCTGTGTCTATTTTTATGGAAAGGTTCTGGGTTTTTTGAGGTATTTTTATTACGTCTTTCTGACTCTGTATTGTCTGGAGTATTGACTGTTTTATCCACCAGATAGCGTAAGATATAAATCTCACTCCTCTATCTGGGTCAAATCTCTTTGCTGCTTCTATCAGACCTATATTCCCTGCTGATATAAGCTCTTGAAATGGAATCCCATATCCTGAATAGTTTTTTGCCACATTAACAACAAATCTGAGGTTTGATTTTATTAGCTTTTCTAAAGCTTCCCTATCCCCCTCTTTTGCCTTTCTTGCTATCTCCTTTTCTTCTTCCGGAGACAGAAGGGGAATTTTTGATATAGATTTTAGATAAAAAGTTATCCCCTCTTCGTAAGTAAATTTCCTCATATTATTCCACTCTCCGCTTATTGACTGGAATTTTTACTATATTCCTTTATTTTCTGTCTACAAGCTCTTTTATTTTTACAATAATTTTATACTTTTTTCGTCCCCTTATGTATTCTACTTCAACAGTCTCTTCTGGCTTTAGCTGTGAGACTATATATTTTAAATCGGTAGGAGATGATATTTTTTTACCTTTTATTGATAGTATAACATCTCCTGTCTTTAGTCCTGAAATAGCTGCAGGGCTGTTTTTAAACACCTTTATTATCTGAACACCATAACTCAGTCCAAGCTCCTTTTTTAGCTTTTCAGGTAATTCTTGAACTAAAACCCCTAACCATCCTCTTTTTACTCTACCGTATTTTATCAGCTGGTCAGCTATATCCACAACAGTGTTTATAGGTATTGCGAAGCCAAGCCCTTGACCTGTCTGTATAATTGCTGTATTCATTCCTATTACTTCACCATCTAAATTAAGAAGAGGACCTCCAGAATCCCCTGGATTGATTGCTGCATCAGTTTGAATATAATTTTCATATGCAGATATCCCTAAATTTCTGTTAAGGGCAGAGATTATCCCTAAAGTAAAAGTAAGACCTAAATTGTAAGGGCTACCTCCAGACAAAACAAAATATCCTACTTTTAATAGAGAGGGATTACCTATTTTTAGAGGTTTTACATTTTTTATTTTTTCATCTACCTTTACCTTCAAAACAGCTATGTCACTTTTTGAATCTTTTCCAACAACAACTGCTTTATACTTACTACCATTATAAAACTTTACAATTATTATCTTTGCTTTCTCTATAACATGACTGTTTGTTACTATAAAAAGAAAACCTCTACTTTTTCTTATAACAAATCCAGAGCCTAAAGATTCGTTATCTCCAGAAGATATCTCGTCATTAAATTTAAATATTATAGGTGTTTTTCCTGTAGAAGATTTTGACAGTATTGTTACTATAGATGGTTTTGTATCCAATATTACAGATGATATCTTATCCTGAATAGCTTTAACAGGGTCTGTTCCTTTTTTTTCTATCTTGATAATTTGAGGACTTTCTTTATTTTTATCTTCACAGGCAGAAATAACAAAAAGTAGAAAAAGGAGAAAAAACAAACGATGCATTTATGTCCTCTATTAGGGATTTTAGTAAAAAATTATAACACTATAGAGGTGTTTCATGGCAAAACTTACAAAATTTGAGGCACTAAAACCAGAATTTCTAAAATCCCTCTCAAAAGAGAAACTGGAACTCCTAAAGAAAATATCAGAATATTCATCATGTGTAACAGATTTTATATTCAGACATACAGAACAACTTGATTACATATACGAAAATCTAAAAAAACCTTTATACGGCAAAGAAAATCTCCTTAAAGAGTCTTTAACACTTCTGCAGGAGAAAGACAGAAACAGGTTCGTAGAAAGACTTTCTTTTTTCAAGATGAAACATTTCTCAAGAATCATCGCTAAAGACATATACTCAACAAATCACCTCGGGGAACTAACAGAAGAATTATCTTATCTTGCTGATGCTCTGTTTGAGGTGTGTTATAGAAGAGCTTATGAGATTACAGAAAAAATATACGGCACTCCTATTGACCAGGAAACAGGAGAAAAAGCAGAAGGATGCGTGATAGCATTAGGGAAATTAGGAGGATTGGAGCTCAATTACTACTCTGACGTTGATGTTATGTATCTATATTCCAATGAAGGAAAAACAGACAAGGGTATTTCTAACAGAGAATTTTTTATTGAGCTTTTCAAGATGGTAACAAACTTTATGACAAAGAGAAATGTTGAAGGTCAAGGGTGGATTGTTGATTTAGACCTGAGGCCTGAGGGAAAAAAAGGATTTTTAGCATACTCTCTTCCTGCTGTGGAGTTTTATTACTGGAGTCACGGAAGGACATGGGAAAGGCACATGCTCATTAAGGCAAGACACTGTGCTGGAAGTAAAAAAGTTTCTGAAGAATTTATGAATGTCATAAAACCTTTCGTTTACAGAAAACATTCTGGAATGGAAGTTTTTGAAGAGATTGTGGAAATGAAAAAACTGATTCAACAGGAAGCAAAAAAAGGAAAATCAGATGAAATAGATATCAAAAAAAGTGAAGGTGGAATAAGAGAGATAGAATTTACTGTCCAGATTTTACAGCTTATGTATGGAGGTAAAATTCCACGACTTCAAGAAAGGAGAACACTAAAAGCAATAAAAAAGTTAACAGAAGAAAAAATTATTGATAAAAAAACTGGAGATTTTCTTACAGAAAGTTATATCTTTCTCAGAAAACTTGAACATTTAGTGCAGATTAAAAATTGTGTCCAGACCCAGAAATTTTCCTTAAAAGACAGCAAGGAGTTCGCAAAAAAAATGGGATTTACTGAAGAGGAATTTTTAAAAAAACTTGACGATATAAGAAAAGGAGTTAAGGAAACTTTTAAAAACATATCCCCTGACATAGATGTCAAGTTAACTCCCCTACAAAAGTTTATTTTAACAAAACATTACGAAGAAGAAACAAAAGAATATCTGAAAAATTTAGGGTTTAGGGAGCCTGAGCGAGCCCTTCAGATGTTTAAAAAAATTTTTTTCAGCAAGATTTATGTTGAGCTTTCTGAAAACTCAAAAGAAACCCTCTTCAGTTTTATACCTGAATTAGAGAAAGAGTTAAAAAATTTTCAGGACAGAGAAGACTTCCTTCTAAACTTTACAAAAATGGTGTTAGATGGTGGAATGCTCTGGGTGTTTGTGTCAGCATTAGAACAAAATTATAATTTAGTCAGATTTATGCTGAACATAGCAAAACTGTCTGACTACATATCAGACATTATCTCAAAAGATAGAGAGCTTTTAGACTGGGCATTTGGAATAGAAGAAGTTCCAGAAAAGAGTGAAGACTTTGAAAAAGAGCTTTTAGTAATTAAAAAAGCAGATTTTATAGACAGACTGAAAAGATTGAAAAAAATTGTTGAAGTCTTAGTCTCTCTAAGATATCTGTCAAAGATAAATACAGTCAACTCAGAAGAAAGACTGAAGGAGATAAACAATGCCCTTTCAAATCTTGCTGAATTTATATTAGACAAGTTATACCACCACTTTGAAGGAAGAGAGTTTGCTATATACAGCTTAGGAAAGTTAGGAAGCAGAGAGATGAACATAGGTTCAGACCTTGACCTTGTGTTTGTTTTTAAAGATGAAAACAGCAAAAACAGACTTTTAAAAATACCTCAAAATATAGTTAAAGCCCTCACTACATATTCAGGAGAAGGAATTTTATACAACATAGACCTGAGACTCAGACCTTTTGGAAGAGGGGGAGAACTTTCACCTTCTTTATCATTTTATGAGAAGTATTTCTCAACGGAAGCAAGAACCTGGGAAAGACTTGCCTGGACGAAAGCCCGATTTATAACTGGAGACTTAAAAGTAAGAGAAAAAATGGACAGAATAATAGAAGAGTTCCTGTTTTCCGCTCCTGTAGACAGAAACTTTATAAATGAAGCCTTAGAGATGAGACTTAGATTAGAAGGACTTGCAAGGGAAACACCAGAAGAAATAGATATAAAGTTAGGCAAAGGGGGGGTAACTGACATAGAATTTCTTGTTCAGATTCTTTCTCTAAAATACAAAAAAAGAATAACAAACATATTAGAAGGGGTTGAACTGTTCAAAAAAGAGCTTATAGCAGACTACACATTCTTGAGAGAAGTGGAAGCACGGCTAAGAATGATAAAAGGTATAGGCATGTCAAAAATACACCTAAATTCTCCTTTCCTGTACAGGATAGCCCATTCATTTAACATGGAAGTCAACCATCTGTGGGAAAAGATAAACGACACAAAAAAAGAAATAAGAGAGATTTTTTTACGGGAAATGAAAATCTTAAGAGAAGGGGAATAACTTCCCCCCAGTCTTAAAATCCACCAAATCCTTGGTCAAGATTTACAGCAACGACCTCTTTAACCTCAGGTATTTCTTCTTTTAATTTCATTTCAATACCACCTTTCAGGGTAACAAGGGACATAGCACATCCATGGCAGGCACCCATCAGTCTAACATAAACTGTGCCGTCCTCTCCAATATCAACAAGTTCAACATCACCACCGTCAAATCTAAGAGCTGGTCTTATTTTTTCTAAAACAGCCTCAACCTTTTCCCTATCTATAGAAACCTTTTCTTTTTGTTCCTGCGTCATTACAAAACCTCCAGTTTAATTTTGGTTTTAATTATAACCTATAGATGTATTTTATGTATGATTTTCCTCAAGTTATCGGTTATAATCTCTCTGTTTAAACAGGAAGGTAAACAGATGAAAGGAAAACTTATAACATTTGAAGGCATAGAAGGTGCAGGAAAGTCAACACAGGCAAAAAAACTGCATCAATATCTAACAGAAAAAGGTATAAAAACCATACTTACAAGAGAACCTGGAGGAACAAAAACAGGTAAAAAAATAAGGGAAATTTTACTGTCAAAAACAGACGAGATATTCCCTTCTGTTGCAGAACTATTTCTGTATGAAGCTGACAGAAATTTCCACATAAACAACATAATAAAACCTTATCTAAAGAAAGGATACATCGTTATATCAGACAGATTTACAGACTCAACACTTGCCTATCAGGGCTATGCCAGAGGTCTGGATATAAAGCTTATAAAAAAAATGAATGAGATTGCATCAGAAGGCATAAAGCCCAACATAACATTTTTGATTGACATTCCTGTTGAGGAAGGAATGAAAAGAATAAAAAGAGAAAAAGACAGAATAGAAAATGAAGATTTGCAGTTTCACCACAGATTAAGGAAAGGATTTTTGAAAATAGCTGAAGAGGAAAAAGAAAGAATTTTTGTGATAGATGGAACAGATAGCGAAGAAAATATATTTCAACAAATATTAGAGATTATAAAAAATAGACATATAATCTAATAGATTATGAAACTAATAGGACATCAAGACAGCTTAAAGTTTATAAGGAGATTTTTAGACAAAAATTACAGCTCATACTCATTTCTATTTGAAGGAAAAGACTGTATAGGAAAAAAGTTAGCTGCCCTCTTAACAGCAAAAGCATTCCTGTGTAAAAAGAATTACAGCTTTGGATGTGATGAGTGTGAAAACTGCAAACTTGTTAACAACACTATTTTAAACATATACGAAGGGAAAGAACTTACTCCCCATCCAGATTTAATGGTAGTTTCTCCAGAAAGAGAGATAAAAATAGACCAGATAAGACAGGTAATCCATTTTCTAAAACTAAAAAGAAAAAAAGCTGTTATCATAGAAAAAGCAGAAAAGATGAACTTAGAAGCGTCAAATGCACTCCTTAAAACCCTTGAAGAGCCCCCAGAAAACTCCCTTATAATTCTTACTACATCTAATCAGGAAATACTCCTCCCAACTATCATATCAAGATGTAAAAAGATAAGATTTAGACCATTAAAAAAAGAAGAGGTGCAGCAGATTCTATCTTTAAAAAACATTGAAGAAAAAAACTATCAGATTTTACTTGCCCTCTCTGACGGAAGCATGTGTATTCCTGATGCAGTGACAAAAGATGAGAAACGGCTCAAATATGCAAGGGATTTATACAATCTGCTTTACATTGAAGAGCTACATCCAGAAGGAATTATAACCCTCGGTGAGATATTTGATAAACTGAGCAATGAAGAGATAGAGAGCATTGCAAACATTGTAGAAAAAATACTATACAAAAAAACACTAAAAGGTGAAGTCAACCCAGACTTTTATGATAGATTTATAAAAGAAAAACAGGAATTTGAAAAGTCTATATATAGAGGAGTAAAGAAAAAATTAGCATTAGAAGGAATGTATTTTAATCTGAAAAGTTAGGAGGAAAAAATGACAGTTGATTTAGATAAAAAAACAGTGAGAATAAGATTTTTAGATACCCACAAGTTTGGAGATGTGGAAAATGTTCCAGATAACATCAACAAAGGAGACTTTATAGTCATAGAAACAGAGAAAGGAGAAGAGCTCGTTTTAGCAGTTGGTAGGTCTGTTCCAGATATAGAAAATCCTTCACCATACAGATTTATCAGAAAAGCAACCAAAAAAGACATAAGTATATTTGATAAGCACGAGAAAGAAGCAGAAAAAGCGTTAAATCTGTGTAAAAAGTTTGCCGAAAACTTAGGACTAAAAATGAACCTCCTTAAAGCTTACATCCCTCTAAACCGCTCAAAAATTATGTTCTACTATGTTTCAGAAGGAAGGGTAGATTTTAGGCAGTTAGTAAAAGATCTTGCAAAAAAACTAAAAATGAGAATAGAAATGAGACAGATTGGTGTTAGAGACGGTGTTCAGATGGCAGGGGCAATAGGAGTATGTGGAAATCAGTGTTGCTGTTCAGTTTTTATAGATAAATTTGATACAGTGAACGTAGAAATGTTAGAAGAACAAAACCTTCCCCCAACACCAACAAAGTTTACAGGAATATGTGGAAGGCTTATGTGCTGTCTTGCTTTTGAAATTGATAATTACTCAATAAGAAAAGACCTTCCAGAGATAGACTCAGAGATTGAAATTAATGGAGAAATTTACAGGGTAAAAGAGTATGACTTCATAAGGGAAAAAATTTTCTTCACTACAGAAACAGGAGAGATTATTTCTTACAGTTTTGACCAGTTAGACAAATTAGGTATAAAAAAACAGCCACCTTGCGAAAATTGTAGTATGAAAAATGGAGGTAAAAACAGGATTGAAGAGTAAAGACCCTTTAAAAATAGGAAAAAGGGTTTTAGAGGAAGAGAAAAAAGCTATTGAAAACCTTATAGATGCCCTTGACGAAAATTTTAAAAAAGCAGTAGAAACCATTGCAACCACAAAGGGAAAAGTAATAGTCACAGGTATGGGAAAGTCTGGACATGTAGGTCAAAAAATTGCTGCAACCCTTGCATCAACAGGAACACCAGCATTTTTCCTCCATCCAGCAGAGGCAATTCACGGAGACCTTGGAATGATATCAAAGGGAGATGTGATACTTGCAATATCAAACAGTGGAGAGACACCTGAACTATTAGCTATTATACCTACTATAAAAAGATGGGGACATAAAATAATATCAATAACAAACAACCCTGAATCAACATTATCAAAGGAAAGCCACATACATCTTTTTTTAAATGTAGAAAGAGAAGCGTGTCCCCATAACTTAGCTCCCACATCTTCATCTACTGCAACTTTAGCCCTTGGAGATGCTTTAGCAATAGCCCTTTTAGAGTTAAAGGGATTTACACCAGAAGACTTTGCTCGCTTTCATCCAGGAGGTTCTTTAGGGAAAAAGCTTATGAAAGTTTCAGAAATAATGCATACTGGAGAAAAATTACCTTTAGTAAAACCTGAAACCCCCCTCAAAGAAACTGTAGTTATAATGTCTGAAAAAGGATTTGGATGTGCCGTCGTAACAGATGAAAATGAACTACTAAAAGGAATATTAACAGATGGAGACTTAAGAAGGTTCATAAAAAAGGGAGGAAGCATAGACACAGGTAAAACAGCTGAAGCAATGACCTTAAGTCCTAAAACTGTCTCAAAAGAAATGTTAGTAATTGAAGCTCTTGAGATTATGGAAAGGTATAACATCACAGTTTTACCAGTGGTAGAAAACAATAAACCTATAGGTCTTATTCACATGCACGACATATTAAAAAGCGGCGTCATATAAAAAAAACGGCGGGTCTTTACGACCCACCAGGAAAGGGGGAGAGTGGTGGTGAACGACACCAGTAATAATATTTATTATTAATAAAATTTCCGTGATAGTCAAGAGATTAATTTTCGTTGTTTGAAATTATCCCTCAATGTCCAGTAAATACTGTATAAACTCTCTATCTATTTTAGGCAGTCTTATGTTTTTCTGGGTAATGCAGTAAAACTTCCTTGTAAAAGAGATGTTTCTTATTTTCACATGTTTTAGATGTATCCCTAACATATTTTTTACTACCAATTTTGATACAAAAGATAGGTAGTCAGAATTTGCAACAAGTCTTGCAATAGCCTTACTACTGCTGATTTCTATGTCAGGTTTTATCTTCACATTTTCTTTTTCTAATCTCTTTTCCACTATATTCCTTGTCCCAGAACCTTGTTCTCTAAACACAAACCTATACTTGTTTAACTCTTTTACATCAATCTCCTCTGGTATCTCTGACATTTTTGATGCGATTAGGATTATTTCGTCAGAAAAAAACTCAAACTGCTCATACTTGTTTGAATGAACCTCATCCTCTATCAGACCCACGTAAAATATCTTTGATAACACTCCTTCTTCTATCTCTTTAGAGTTCCCAACAAAAAGATTTACTTTTATGTTTTCCTTCCCTCTCAAAAATTGGGGAAGTATGTCAGGAATGAGAAAATCTCCTATAGTTGTGCTTGCCCCTATTCTGAGACTCTTCTGAAGATTTTCTTTAAGGTTAGATAAACCTTCTTCCATAAGATTATAATCATCTAATATCTTTGATGCATACTCATAAAATATTTTCCCCTCTGCCGTTAGAAAAACACCCTTTTTATCCCTTCTAAAAAGAGTTATACCTAAATAATTCTCTATCTTTTTTATCTGAAGGGTTACCGTAGGTTGAGAGAGAAAAAGGAGCTCTGCTGCTTTTGAAAAACTTTTTGTGTCGGCAACAGTTTTGAATATTTTTAGCTTGTGATAGTCTAAAACTTCCATCTTCCCGCCTTCTTATCTTATTTATCATAACTCTGGTTTTAGTTAATATATAACAAATCTTCCCTGTCTATGAGAATAATCATTTTTCTTTAAACTTCTTGTGAGCTTCTTCAATAACTTTCCAGATATTTTTGTATTCCATCTGCCTTATAAATTGTCCTTTATCACACTTTTCAACATACGCTAAAAATTCTATGTTACCTTCCGGACCCCACGTCTCAGAAAAAGTAAGGTTCTTAATACAGTAACAGCTCTCTTCAAGTCCAGTTAACACCTTTTCTACTGCTTTAAAGTGTAGCTCAGGGATTTTTACTACCCCTCCTTTTACTTCATTTTTTGAAAGCTCAAATTGGGGTTTTATCAGGATTATTCCTTCTGCTCCATCTTCTAATAGATTGCACAGATTTGGAAGTATCTTCAACACAGATATGAAGGAAACATCACACGTAAAAAACTGTATCTTTTCTGGTATCTCACTCTCTGTCAGGTATCTTGCGTTGGTTTTTTCCAGCGAGATTACCCTTCTATCCTTTTTTAGCCGTTCATGAAGCTGATTTTTCCCAACATCAACAGCATAAACTTTTTTTGCTCCATTTTGAAGCAGACAGTCTGTAAATCCACCTGTTGACGCTCCAATATCAAGACAGACTTTTCCTTTCAGCTCTGGTTTAAAAACATTTATAGCCTTTTCTAACTTATAGCCTCCCCGTGAAACATACCTCTCCTTTTCCTTTACAAAAACATCAGCATCTATTTTCACTTTTGTCCCTGGTTTATCTATCTTTTCCCCATTAACAAACACAACACCAGACATAACGAGCCTCTGAGCCTTTTCTCTACTCTCAACAAATCCCTTATCTACAAGTAGTTTATCAATCCTCTCCTTTTTCAAGACCTTCCTCATAAAAGTTTCTTAAGCCTAAAAATAGAATATTACACAAAACTTTCAAGGAGGCAAAAATGGGCTGGATACAGCTTAATAGATACAAGATAAAAGTTTACGGTGAGAAAGGAAGCATTAAAAACATACCTTCTGATGAGGTGGCATTCCTCCACAATCTGTTAACAAATGACATAAAGAACCTTAAAGCAGGACAATTTAATTACAACCTAAGACTTACAGGAACTGGCGAACCTGTTGCTGATTTTTTTGTATACCGGGAAAAAGATTTTTTTATTTTAGACACAAACATTAATCCTGAAATACTTATTCAAGAGCTCAACAGATTAAAGCTATCTCTGAAAGTATTTTTTGAAGAATTAGATTACAAACATATCTTTGTTTTTGGAGAAACTATTAAAAAACTTGTAGAAGAAATACCTGAAAAATTTCACTTCACTAAACAAAACAACTTATATTTTGGAAGAAATCCTGTAAGGTATGGCTTAGACGGAATAGATATTTTTGGCAACCTATCCCAATTAAAAAGCAGTCTTTTAGAAGAAGATAGATTGACAGAAGAACAGGCAGAAAAGCTTAGAATAACAAACTGCATTCCTAAGATAGGGAAAGAGCTAAGAAAAGGATTTCATCCTTTGGAAACAAATATACTTTATGCTTTCTCTTTTAATAAAGGATGTTATGTTGGTCAGGAAGCTATCGCAAGGGTTTACTTCAGGGGAAGGACACCAAGAACCCTTGCACTATTTGAAACAGAGGGAAAAGTAAAAGAGGGAGAAAAGATACTGAAAAATAACAAACCTGTCGGAACAGTTACTTCCGTTAGTCCTGACGGAAAATTATGTCTTGGCTACATATTGAGAAGTCTGTTTAAGGAAAAAGAAAAATTTTCCACAGAAACAGGCTACGTAAAAATAATAAGACAGTGTGAACACCAATTTTGAGATAAAATATTGAGATACAAATATTTGTTGGAGGAAACCATGAAATTTTCTGATAGAGTGCTTAGAGTTCAACCTTCTCAGACACTCGTAATAACAGCAAAAGCTGCGGAAATGCGAAGACAGGGAGTGGATGTTATAGGTTTTGGGGCTGGAGAACCTGATTTTGACACTCCAGATTTTGTCAAGGAGGCAGCCATCAAAGCCTTAAAGGAAGGAAAAACAAAGTATACACCTGCTGCTGGAATACCTGAGCTCAGAGAAGGAATAGCAAAAAGATTGAAGGAAAAAAATGGTATAGATTACAGCCCTTCAGAAGTTATCGTTACACCGGGAGCAAAAATGGGACTGTATGAGATTTTTGCCGTCATTCTTAACCCCGATGATGAAGTAATTATTCCAGCTCCTTACTGGGTTTCATACACAGAGCAGGTAAAACTGTGTGATGGAAAACCTGTAATAGTTGAAATGTCTGAAGAAAATGGATTTATTCTAACAGCTGAGACTGTAAAATCTGCAATAACACCAAAAACAAAAGCCCTCGTCCTGAATACACCTTCCAATCCAACAGGAGCAGTTATTCCAAAAGAAGAATTAGAAAAAATAGCTCAAATATGTCTTGAACATAATATTCTGATAATATCTGACGAATGTTATGAAGAGTTCTGTTATGAGGAACCCCACGTTAGCATAGCTTCTCTGTCTCCAGAGATTAAAAAGATAACATTCACAGTGAATGCATTTTCAAAAGCTTACTCTATGACAGGATGGAGACTTGGATGGGTAGCAGCTCCAGAAGAATACATAAAAAAACTCTCTATCATCCAGTCTCAAACAATATCTAATCCTACTTCATTTGCCCAGTATGGAGCATTAGCTGCCCTTGAAGATGGGGGAAAATTCCCTCAGATGATGAAGGAGGAATTCAGGAAAAGAAGAGATTTTGTTGTAAAGGAATTCTTATCTATAGAAGGAATAACCTGTCCTCAGCCTAAAGGGGCATTTTATGTATTTCCAAACATTTCTGCTTACATAAAAGGAAATATTAAAAACGATATAGATTTTACAGCATACCTGTTAGAAGAGGCAAAAGTAGCAGTCGTTCCCGGCTCTGCATTTGGAAAAGAAGGTTACATAAGACTTTCTTACGCAACATCAATGGAAAACCTGAAGGAAGGAATGAGAAGAATAAAAGAGGCTTTAAAAAAATTGTAGTGAGGTGAAAAATGAGAAAGATTTTGACTATATCCATTTTTTTAGGAATGCTTGTTTTTCTATCCTGTCAAAAAGAGTCTGGAATGAACAAATTTGCCCAGAACCCAGACCCAATAATTCAGGATGCTTTAAAAAACAAAAAAATACTTATACTGATATTTGAGTCAGAAACATGCCAATACTGTGAGAAACTTCACAAAGAAGTGTTAGACCAGCCAGACTTTAAAGAAAAGAAAATAAAAAACAAAATAAACATTGCAATTATAGACGTCAATGGAGAGAGGATGGTCACAGACCCAGAAACAGGAGCAAAGATGGAAGAGTCAGCCATGGCTTACGCATACAAGGTAACAGGGTATCCTACCATAGTAGTTTTTGACCCTGAACAAAATTACAAAGTGCTTTATTATCAGCCTGGATTTATTCCAAAACAGGATTTTATGGACTTCTTAGATTACTTAGGCTCTGGATGTTACAAAAAGGTTAAATTTGATAAATATTTAGAAAACGGAAAAAAGTGTTAAAGGGGTATATTATGACTGTACCACAGGTTTACATAGGAGAAAAATGGTTTGATATAAATGATGTTCTCAATAGTTATCAGGATGAAACTTGTGGGGCTGTGGATATCTTTCTTGGTATTCCACGCTCTGCTCCGGAAGATGGAGAAGTAAAAGAGCTCCATTATGAAGCATACGAAAGTATGGCAGAAAAAGTAATAAAAGAAATAATAGAAGAAGCAAAAGAAAAATTTGGTATTAAACACGCAGTAGTTCACCACAGAACAGGTATAGTTCCTGTTTTAGTCCCTTCCTTTTTAGTTGCAGTATGGTCAGGACACAGGCAGGAAGCTTTTGAAGCCTGTAGATACATAGTTGACGAAACAAAAGCAAGAGCTCCTATCTGGAAGAAAGAGGTATTTAAAACAGGAGAGGAAAGCTGGAAGTAGTCTAAAAAACACAATACAAAAAAGGGGAAGGTAAAAAAAACATGGAAATGCATGAGTTTATTCTGTCTTTACTGATAATACTGGTTTCTGCAAGGGTTTTTGCAGAAATATTTTCATACTTGAAAATGCCTCCTGTTTTAGGAGAAGTTTTTGCAGGTATTCTGATAGGTCCCAGTATTTTGGGAATAGTTGAGGTTAACGAGATAATAAAAATTATTGCAGAGATTGGTATAATCCTTCTCCTGTTTGAAGTAGGTCTGGAAACAGACCTGAAAAAACTCCAGAAAGAGGGAACAAAGTCTGTTATAGTCGCCCTATTTGGTGCTATAGTTCCTTTTGGCCTTGGATTTGTTATATCTTACTATGTCTTTAATTTGCCTCTAATTGTTTCATTATTTATAGGAGGAACGCTTACAGCAACAAGTATAGGTATTACTGTAAGGGTTTTAAAAGATTTAAACAAAGAAAAAACATCTGTTGCACAGATAGTGGTAGGAGCAGCTGTTTTAGATGATGTTATTGGGGTTATACTCCTCGTAATTTTGGCTGATTTTGCCTTAACAGGAGAAGTAAACTTAGAAAATACTATTAGAATAATAGTATTAGTAGCATTTTTCTTCGCGACAGCTCCTGTTTTAGCTGCTTTAATGTCAAAGTTTATACACGTTTACGACAGAAGATATAGAAGAGTTCCTGGTTTCATTCCAACAATAATTGTCTCTCTAATTCTGTTCTTTGCCTACATAGCACATCTGTTTGGAGCTCCAGAGATAATAGGAGCCTTTGCTGCAGGTATTGCCCTTTCCCGTAGATTTTTCCTTCCATTTGGTATTGCTTTGAAAGCAGACCCCCACTTTGTTGAAAAGTTAGAGACACAGATGAGGCCACTGATATTCCTTTTCACCCCCATATTTTTTGTAACTGTTGGGCTGTCTATGAACTTAAGGGAAATAGATTTTAGCTCTTCAACGTTCTGGCTGTTAACAGGCATTCTGTTAGTAGTCGCCATATTTGGAAAAGTAGGAGGAGCTTATATGCTACGGGGCACCAGTGGTCTTAACAAACTTATAATAGGGACTTCTATGGTTCCCCGTGGTGAAGTGGGATTAATTTTTGCTGAGTTGGGAAGGTCTGTAAAGATATTTACAAACGAAATATACTCAGCTGTAGTTTTTATAGTTATATTAACAACACTTGTCCCTCCATTTTTACTTAAGTATCTGTTTAAATTAGAAGAAACTCAGAAAACAGAAAATAAGGATTGAAAAAGCATCAATATATCTTATATTTCTCCCAAAATACAAAACTAAAAGGAAAAAATGAAAAAAGTAGCAGTAATTGGTGCAGGACTTGCAGGTAGCGAAACAGCTTACAGGATAGCAGAGGAAGGGTTTAAGGTAGATTTGTACGAAATGAGACCAAAAAAATATACCCCAGCCCACAGAACGGAAAAATTCGCAGAGCTGGTATGTTCAAACTCCCTGGGAGGAAAAGAAATCACAACAGGGGCAGGACTTTTAAAAGAAGAGATGAAGATGCTGAGCTCCCTTATCATTAAAGTTGCTGAAGAGTTTTCTGTTCCGGCAGGAGGAGCTCTGGCAGTAGATAGAGAAAAGTTCTCACAAAATATAACACAGATTTTAGAAAACCATCCAAACATAAAAGTGATAAGAAAAGAGATAACGAAAATTCCTGAGGATTACGACTTTATCATAATTGCTACAGGACCATTAACCTCAGAAGAGTTTTCAAAGGAAATTCAGAAACTGACAGGGGCTGAGCATCTTTACTTTTATGATGCAATAGCCCCTACCGTTGATGCAGAAACAGTAGATTACTCCAAAGGTTTCTGGGGGGACAGATACTCAAAAGGAGAAGGAGATTACTTTAACTGTGTTCTGACAGAAGAAGAGTATGATATGTTTTATCAGGAACTGCTGAAAGGAGAGCAGGTTC
>Ga0256833_1000183_pt1 | contig 49789 bp, 52 predicted proteins | sample 356284metaG_FD_190535 | JGI IMG/M metagenome (GOLD analysis project Ga0256833, IMG submission 190535) | Hydrothermal vent microbial communities from Mid Atlantic Ridge, Atlantic Ocean - 356-284 | ecosystem: Environmental > Aquatic > Marine > Hydrothermal vents | place: Atlantic Ocean: Mid... | reverse complement strand
TGCGCATGCGGAGACGCAGTGCCGGCTGCCGCACTCCGACCCCTGCCATCGCAACTCCTCACGGGATGGCTAACCATCGGTTTGTCCGACCACAATGGTGTAAGCGCTCTCAGGGGCCGCAGATTTTTGCGGGCGTGCCTGGCCGCTATAGCCTGCCTATGCGGACAGGCACGACCGTGCAAAGATGCGGTTCCTGTGAGCGCTTACCTGCCATCCGGTCCCTGACCTCTGAGACTTCTGATTTCTGACAAGGAGCACGCCATGCCCTTTATCCAACAATTTGACCCCACCCTCGTCATGCTGCAGAAGGTCCTTGATCTGCGGGCCGAGAATCAGCAGGTCATCAGTTCCAATATCGCCAACGCCGATACCCCGGGCTATGCGCCGGCCACCCTGGAGTTCGAGGAACAGCTCCGCAGCGCCATGGCCGGCGACGGTCTGAAACCGGTGGTTACCCGGCCGGGACATATCCCCATCACGCCCGGTGATGTCTCCCGGGTGACGGGCACCATCAGCCGCCACCCGGACACCACCGGCATCGGCGATGAAAACGGCGTCAGCGTCGACAAGGAGATGGTCCGCCTGTCGGAAAACCAGATCCTTTACGAGGCCGCCGTCACCATGCTCAACAAAAAACTGGCCGCCCTCAAATATGTTGCCGGAGATGGCAGATAACTTGCATAAAACCAGACAGTCCTGTCCCATCCCACGGAGGAAACATCATGGACCTGTTCACCACCTTTGAAATCGCATCCTCGGCCCTGAAGGCCCAGCGTATCCGGCTCAATACCATCAGCTCCAATATCGCCAATGCCGAGACCACCTCCACCCCGGAAGGTGGTCCCTACAGAAAAAAATCCGTCTACTTCGAGTCCACCAGCATCCCCTTCAGGGACCAGTTGCAGGCGAGCATGAAGGACGCCGCGCACGGGGTCAGGGTGGCGCGGATCCTCGAGGACCGCGAGCCCGGCCGCAAGGTCTATGACCCGTCCCACCCCGATGCCGGGGAGGACGGATACGTGGAGATGCCCAACATCAGCGTTCTCAAGGAGATGGTGGACATGATGTCCGCCACCCGCTCCTATGAGGCCAACACCACAACCATCAAATCGGCCAAGCGCATGGCGCTCAAGGCCCTGGAGATCGGGAGGTAGGTAGATGTTCTCCATCGAAGGTCTTTCTCCTGTCAGCCCGGCACAACCCGGGAGCGGGTCTGCCGTCAGCAGGGTTGAGCAGGGTTTTGCCAAAATAATGACAGAGATGGTGTCCCAGGTCAACGCGCAGCAGCAGGCAGCGGACCATGCTGTCCAGGAGGTCCACGCCGGCGGAGCAAAGAACCTGCACGAGGCCATGATCGCCCTCGAAGAGGCGGACATCTCCCTCCGCTTCCTGGTCCAGGTCCGCAACAAGGCCATGGAGGCCTATCAGGAGATCATGCGGATGCAGGTCTGATGCAACCCCGCACGGGATAACCATCGGTTTTTTCAAGCACAATGGTGCAAGCGCTCAGGGGCCGCATATTCGGAGTCTACGCTTCCCTGTGCAGGCGTGCCTGTCCGCAGGTAAGCGAATACTCCGTGCGGTTCCTGTGAGCGCTTTCGCTCTGATGCTGCTCTGCGGCGACGCAGGGACTTTCCGCACAACAGGTGGTCGCACCGGCTCTCCTGTGTATGCGCAACAGAGCCCATGAGCCGGCCTCTCCGGTGAAGCGACAGGGTATTTCAAGGTAGTTGCCGCTGGCGGTGAACTATCGCAGGACTTCAACAATCACGGATAGATTCAGCAAGCACCATGGCAGAAGAACAAACCGCCGCCCCCGGGGAAACCCGGCCGGAAAACGGCTGGCAGGTACTGGTGAACCAGATCCGGCAGTGGCCCCTGTCGCGCAAGATCGCCCTCGGGGTCGTCACCGCCGTCTCCATCGGCCTGTTCGCCTTCATCATCATCCAGGCCAGGACCGCGGACTACCAGCTCCTGTACGGCAATCTCAACGAATCGGACGCAGCGGCCATCGTGGAATGGCTCAAGGGCAAGAACATTCCCTACCAGATCAGGGACAACGGTCATTCCATCCTGGTTCCGGCGGCCAGCCTTCACGAGACACGGCTCAGCCTGGCCTCGGCCGGCCTGCCCCAGGGGAGCGGTGTGGGCTATGAGATCTTTGACAAACAGTCCTTTGCCCTCACCGATTTTGTGCAGAAGGTCAACTACACCCGCGCCCTCCAGGGCGAGCTGGCACGGACCATCGCCTCTCTCGGCCCGGTGGAGTCGGCCCGCGTTCACCTGGCTCTGCCGGAAAAACGATTGTTCAAAAATCAGCAGAAACCCGCCACTGCATCTGTTATCATAAAGCTGAAGGCCGGCCGACGCCTCAGCGAATCCCAGGTCCAGGGTATCGTCCACCTGGTGTCAAGTTCCGTGGAGGGACTTTCCCCGGAACATGTGACCGTCATCAACCAGAACGGCAACGTGCTCACCCGCACCAGCGAAGGCTCCCTGGCCGGTAACATCTCGCCGGACATGCTGGATTACCAGCTCCAGGTGGAGCGCCACCTGGAGGAACGTGCCCAGGCACTGCTGGATAAGGCCCTGGGCAATAAAAAATCCATGGTCCGGGTCACGGCCCAGCTCGATTTTGCCCGGTTCGAGAAGACCGAGGAGGTCTACGATCCCGAGGAACCGGTTATCCGCAGCGAGCAGGTGAGCGAGGAGAAGACCGGGTCCGAGATCGTGGGCGGCATCCCCGGCGTCCAGTCGAACCTGCAGGGGAACACCGGCCAGGCCGCCGGTTCCACGCCACCGTCAAGCCGCACCAGGCGCACCACCAACTACGAGATCAGCAAGGTGGTCTCGAGAACGGTCAACCCGGTGGGCACGATCAAGAAGATCTCGGTTGCCGTACTGGTGGCCGACCGGATCATTCCGGCTACGGACAAGGAACCGGCAAAAACGGTTCCCCGCAGCGAAGAGGAACTCAATTCACTCAGGAACATGATCGCCTCCGCCCTGGGCATCGACAGGACCCGCGGCGACAAGATCGAGGTCACCTCCATGCCGTTCACCGAGACAGGGCAGGGCAAGGAGGGTGAAGGCGTTCCAGGCACACCGGTGTACGAATACATGCCCCTTATCCGTTACGGCCTGCTCCTGGTGGCCGGGCTCCTGATCTACCTGCTGATGATCCGGCCCCTGATCAAGACCCTGCGCGAGGATGTGACCCAGCATTTCAAGACCGTCCAGGAGCTCGAGGCTGAACAACAGCGGGCAAAAGAGGCCCGCAGGGAACAGGAACAGCGGGCCATGGCCCAGGACCCCCTGCTCAGGATACGCAAGGATATCGAGGAAAACCCGGTCTTTGCCGCCCATGTACTGAAAAACTGGATCCACGAGAAAGGTTGACGGAACACCATGGCGTCCATCGACAAGATGACAGGGACCACCCGGGCCGCCATCCTGCTCATGTGCCTGGGCGAGGATCTGGCGGCCCGGGTCATGCGCGAGCTCACCGACGAGGAGATCTTCAAGGTGACCAGGGCCATGGCCGAGATCGAGCACATCCCCGAGGACGTGCGTAAACGTGTGCTGGAGGACTTTGAGCTGGATACCGAGTCCCAGGCGGGCATGGTCATCAAGGGCCAGGAATTCGCCAAGAAGACCATTGCCGGCACCGGCAGCGAGGAACGGGTCAAGAGCCTGATGCGCCAGTTCATCACCGGTACCGAATCCAGGCCGCTGGAGACCATCGCCAAGATGCAGCCGGTGATGGTGGCCGGCCTGCTGGAGCGCGAGCATCCCCAGACCGTTGCCCTGATCCTCTCCACCCAGACCGCGGCCCATGCCAGCGCCATCATCGCCCACCTGCCCGAGGACAGGCAGGCGGACATCGTCTACCGCATCGCCACCATCGACAAGGTCTCGCCCGGGGTCATCGACCGGATCGAGGACGCCCTCAACCGCGAGATCGGGGTCGTGGTGGGTGACCAGGACCAGCGCCAGGTCGGCGGCATCCCCAAGGTGGTGGAGATCCTGGACAACATGGAGAACAACCTGGACGCCGATATCCTCGACAGCCTGGAGGAGGTGGACCCGGACATGGTGGAGGACATCCGCAAGCAGATGTTCACCTTCGAGGATCTGGTCAACCTGGATGGCCGTTCCCTGCAGATGATCCTGCGCGAGGTCAACAACGACTCCCTGACCATGGCCCTGAAGACCGCATCCGATGAGCTGAAGGAGAAGATCTTCTCCAACATGTCGGCCCGGGCCGCGGACATGATCCGCGACGACCTGGAGGCCCTGGGACCGGTCCGTCTCTCCGAGGTCGAGGCCATGCAGCAGACCATCGTCAAGATCGCCATGAAACTCGAGGAGGAAGGCAAGCTGGTGCTTGGCAAGGGAGGCGGTGATGAGTTCGTCTAAGGTCTTCAAGGACGACCCATCCTTCACCCCCATCACCCTGATCCAGGAGGAGATCCGCCGGCCCGACACGACCGCTGACATACCGGAGGACAGCAACGCCGCCGATCCCGCGGACAGCAGCCCCGAGGAGAGCGGTGCCGGTGCCGGGACGCCACCGGCCGCGGAACCCGAACCGGCGCCGCCGGCTGCTCCCGCGGTCCGGGAGACCGACGTCGAGGCGATCCGGCAGGAGGCCTACGACCAGGGGGTCCAGGACACGCTGCAGCAGCACCGGGACGAGATGCGGCAGGCGCTCTCCTCTTTCCGCCAGGCCTGCCGTGACCTGGTACGGCTGCACAGCTCGATCCTGGAACAGAGCAGGGGCGACATGATCAACCTGGTCATCGCCCTGAGCCGCAAGATCATCGGCCGGGAACTGACCACCGGCCGTGACACCATCGCCGCCACCCTGCAGGCGGCCGTGGACCACGCCATTGCCAGTGACGAGTACGTTATCACCCTCCATCCCGACGACCTGGCCCTGGCCCGGAAAATGGAACCGGAACTGGTGGAATCGGTGCGCGGCCTCAAGCACATCGTCTTTCGCACATCTTCCGAGATCACCCGCGGCGGCTGCCGCCTGGAGGCCGACACCTGTGCCGTCGACGCCACCATCGAGGCCCAGCTGGAGACGGCGCGCGAATTCCTGGAGCAGGAGGTCTCCAACCTGGAGGGCCTGGTACCGGGACCCGATGAGGAGAAGGCGGCCCCGGAGGAGGACGGAACCGGTCCGGCCGACGTTCCAGGCCCCGCATCGCAGCAATCCACCGGATGAACAACCTGCCCGAAGCCGTCAGCTCCCTGTCCACCATCCGTGTCTACGGCAAGGTGCGCCGTATCGTCGGCCTGGTGGTGGAGGGGCACTGTCCCCGCTCCTCCATCGGTTCGCTCTGCGAGATCACCCCCCTGGAGGAAGGTCCCGTGGTGCCGGCGGAGATCGTCGGCTACAGCAACGATCAGGCCCTGCTCATGCCCCTGGGTGAACTGCGCGGCCTCGGACCGGGCAGCCTGATCCGGGTACGGCGGGAGAGCGCTGCCATCAAGGTGGGCGACCAGCTTCTTGGCAGGGTCATCGACGGCATGGAGGCGCCCCTGGACGAAGGCCCCCCCCTGCACCTGCAGGAGGAGATGCCCCTCTACGGCCTGCCGCCGGGCCCCATGCAGCGGCGCACCATCACCGAGCCCATCGACCTGGGAATCCGTGCCATCAACGGCCTGCTCACCTGCGGCCTGGGACAGCGGATGGGGATAATGGCCGGTTCCGGCGTCGGCAAGAGCGTGCTCCTGGGCATGATGGCCAAGTATGCCACCGCCGATGTCAACGTGATCGCGCTCATCGGCGAGCGGGGCCGGGAGGTGAGGGAATTCATCGAGCGCGACCTGGGACCCGAGGGACTCGAACGCTCTGTCATCGTTGTGGTGACCTCGGACCAGTCGCCCCTGCTGCGGATGCGGGGAGCCTTTGTCGCCACCGCCATTGCCGAATACTTCAGCGGCCGGGGCAAGAACGTGCTCCTGATGATGGACTCGGTGACCCGCTTTGCCATGGCCATGCGCGAGATCGGCCTGGCCGTGGGCGAGCCGCCCACCACCAAGGGATATACGCCCTCGGTCTTCGCCACCCTGCCCAAGCTCCTGGAACGGGCCGGCAGCTTCACCGGCAAGGGCTCGATCACCGGCCTCTACACCGTCCTGGTGGACGGAGACGACCTGACCGAACCGGTGGCCGACGCGGTCCGTTCCATCCTGGACGGCCACATCGTCCTCTCCCGGGACCTTGCGGCCAAGAACCACTATCCGGCCATCGACGTCATGATGTCCACCAGCAGGGTCATGCGCGATATTGTCCGGCCACGGCATATCGAGCTGGCCGGCAAGATCCGCAACGTGATCGCCGTCTACCGGGACTCCGAGGACCTGATCAACATCGGTGCATATGCCGAGGGCAGCAACCCCAAGATCGACTATGCCATCTCCAGGATCGATGCCATCAACGGTTTCCTGCGCCAGGGGTTTGACGAGTCCTGTTCCCTGGACGAGACGATCCGGCAGATGGGTTCACTGGTCAGTGACCGCAAGGGCACCGACCGCCGACGTTCGCCCCGCCGGGGCAGGGACCGGCGTCGTCCGGAGGGGTCGGCATGACCACAGCTTCTGATAACGTATCAGTATTTCAAAGTGGTTGCCGACGCCGGCCAACTGCTGCAGCTTCTGAAGGAAGAAGAGGATGAAACCGTTTGCCATGGACTCGGTTCTCAAGTACCGGCAGCAGCTCGAGGATGCGGCCCGGCAGGAACTCTTCACGGCCCAGGAGAGGGAGGCCGACCTGCGCAGGCAGCTCGGGGAGGCGGAAGCGGCGCTCGAAGAGCTCTGCCGGAACCTGGAGAATGAACGGCGCGGCGCCACCACTGCCGAACGGCTGATCCTCTACGAGCGGCGCATGCAGATCGTCCGTGAGCAGGTGGCGGCACTGGCGGAGAAGGTGGCCGGCCAGCAGGAACGCGTCCGGCAGCGGCACCGCCACCTGCTCAAGGCCAGCCAGGAACGTAAGGTCCTTGAAAAACTCCGTGAACAACAGAACAGAAATTACCGGAACCATCTCGAGAAGAAAGAGGCCCTGATGCTCGACGAGATCGCGGTCCTCTTTCATGAACGTTGATGGAACAGTTCACCGTTATCGGCAACCACCTTGAATTACCGGTGCGTTTGGTACAAGTTCAGCAGTGCGTCAGCTGTGCGTGATAGCGGCTGGCCGTAAGCGCTCACAGGAGCCGCATCTTTGCACGGTCGTCCCTGCAAAGAGGTGTACCCCCTCACGGGACGGCTAACCATCGGTTTGTCCGACCACAAAGGTGTAAGCGAAGACTCCGTGCGGTGCCTGTGTGCGCTTACGATGGCGTGCTGCTGAACTTTTGCACGTTGATCACCTTCTTCCCACTGAACAGCTCAGGAGCCCTGCCATGTCGCGAATACCACTCTGCCTTGCCATCACCGCCCTGCTGCTCTTCCCCGTCAGTCTTCCCCTGGCCGGACAGGAGACTCCTGCTGCCGGTGTGACCGGTGGCACGACCGGCACCGACAGCGAAAAGCCGCGCTACAGCTCGGTGGAGGAACGCCGCCTCCTGGTCGCCCTGCAGCAGGAACGGCAGAACCTGGTCAAGGAACGCGAGGCCCTGGACCGGAAGAAAAAGGAACTAAAGAGATTGGAGGACGAAGTCGATAAGAAACTTGATCAACTGAAGAAGGAACGGCTGCGCCTGGAAGAACTGCTGGCGGAAAAGAACGCGGCCGAGCAGAAAAGAATTCGCGACCTCAGCAAGATGTACGAAAAGATGTCTCCGGAAAAGGCTGCCAGGATCTTTGCCGAACTCGACCAGGAGCTGGCCATATCGCTCCTGGCGAACATGAAGACCAAGGCGGCGGCCCGGATACTGAACAACATGAATGGTGATGCGGCGGCCAGACTGACCACCGCATTCTCCTCCCTTGACGGAAAGTAGGTTGCCCATGCAAGCGATGCCCACCATCCCCACCGACATCCAGGCTCCCCCGGCCCGCAGTGACCGGCCGGCGCCCGCAGACCGGGATGGTTCCGGGTTCCGGGACCACCTGAAGAAGGCGACGGGCAGGCACCGTCAGGCCAGGACCGGTGACGATGACGGCCGGAAGCCGGTCGGCACGGCCCCGGAGACAGCGACGTCACGGACGGACCACCGGCACCGTACCGACAGCCATCGGCCCGACGGCAGGGAAAAGCACAGCTCCGCCGAGGCCACAGACAGCGGGCAGGCCGCCGCGGCTGCCGCGGAGAAGGCTGCGGAACAGACCGCTGCCTCTGCCCAGGCCGCAGAACGACAGCAGGAAGGCTCCATGGCAGCGCTGCTTGCCGCCCTGACCGGCGATGAGAGCGGCAAGACCTTGCCGGCGCAGACCGTGCCGGGTGGCACCGGATCTGCTGCCGCTTCCGGCCAGGCGGGCAGGGAAAGCGGTGTTCAGTTCCAGACCGGCACCCGTGCCGGAGGCACTGCCATCGCCACTCCGGCCCTGGCAGTGACGCCCGATCAGGCACCGGCCGACACGGTCCTGACGACGCCTGCCGGGCAGGCACCGGCCGACACGATCCTGGACGGCAACAGGAAATCAGCCCCGGCAGCGGACCGTGCAGAGATCACCGTGGATCACTGGTCCGCCACCTTCTCCCGCCGGACAGCCAGTGGAGAGACAGGGGGACGTACCATGGCAGCGGCTTCTGTTCCGGCACCCGATTCCACCATCGGCCAGACCCTGGTGAGTGTCCAGCGGATACCGGACAATGAGGAAATCATGCCGCCGGCCCCTGCCGGAGCCAGAGCACCGCAGGTGGATACCGGCGGCCAGCGTCAGGACATCAACAGCAGCTACATCCATGCCAACCTGCCCAACCAGGCGACCAGGGGGGATGCCGGCAACGGCAATGGCCGGCAGCCCGGTGCCGACAGAGGCCAGGATGGTCCCGATCTCCAGGCCGGCAGTGACCAGATACGGCAGCAGGGCCCGACAGAGACCGGCAGCCAGCCCCTGGTCTTCTCCCTGGACCAGGCAGGAGGCATCGGTTCCACCGGCGGTCAGCAGACGACCACTGGTAGCGTGCCCCTGCACCAGACCGCCGGCCTGCCGGTCAGCGACACCCATGTCATGGACCAGGTGATCCAGCGCCTGGGAGGCGACCGGCAGCTCGAATCCGGAACCGTGGTCCTGAGGCTGCATCCGCAGGAACTCGGCGAGCTGCGGATGGAGATCAAGGTGGAACAGGACAACATCAAGGCCCATATCACCACCAACAATCCCCAGGTCCAGGATATCCTGGACCGGCATCTGCCCCGTCTGCGTGATGCCCTGGAGCAGCAGGGCCTGAACCTGGAGCAGATGCAGGTCACCGTGGCCGCAGGCGACAACAGCAATACCCAGCTCTTCCAGGAGCACCGGAGCCCGCAGCGGCACCACCGTTCCGTGCAGAACATCGGTACGGCCCGGTCGGTATTCTCCATGCCGGAAGACGACGACACCAGGGGGCACCCTTCGGCCACCGATGACCTCAGCCTGAGCATCCATGCCTGAAGCAGCGCCCATGGGCACAGCAGTGGCAATGACAACAAGGAACAGCGAACATGGCTTATATTGCAGGAATATCACAGGGATATACAACAGCGGAGGCCGCGGACCGGCAGAAGGGTGACGGCACGGGTGACAAGCTGGGCCTGGACGACTTCCTGACCCTGCTTGTTGCCCAGCTCCAGAATCAGGATCCGCTCAACCCCACCGACTCCACGGAGTTCACTGCCCAGCTCACCCAGTACAGTCAGCTCGAGCAGTCCATCAACATGAACAACAACATGGAGGAACTCCTCGACATCCAGCGGAGTTCCGACCGACTCTCGGCCCTGTCGCTCATCGACAAGCAGGTACTGGTACAGGGGGCTTCCTTTGAGCTGGGGGAAGGCGCGACCGAGATCGGCTACAAGGTCGACGGCGAGGTCACCGACCTGGCCATCACCATCCGCGATCAGGGCGGCAGAACGGTCGCCACCCTCTATCCGGCCGAGCTTGATCCCGGCAACCACTTCATCACCTGGGACGGACTGGACGCAAACGGCGAGCCCCTGCCGGCCGGCACCTACGAGATCGCCATCGACGCCCTCGGCAGCGGACCGGACGGGGCAAGCCCGGTGGTCCCGCTGGTCTACACCGATGTCACCGGTGTTGACATGAGCGGCAGCGAGGCCCTGCTCCTGACCCGGAGCGGGGAGTTCAACCTCTCCGCGGTCCAGGGAGTCTACGAACAGACCAACAGGCACCAGACCGAACCGGAAGAAGACGGGGAGAGGTCTGACGCAGGAACCAATGAAGAGACTGTCTCTGCAGCAACGGATGGCGCGGGGATAACTGAGGATACCGCACCCGGCGGCGGTACCCAGGAAATTGCGGCAACAGCAGCCACCGACGGCCAGGCTGCCCAATAGCCGGGCCGTACGCCGCATTCTTTCAGATTATCCGGAAAAAACACGCAGGAGGTTGTAATGGGCATTCAAAGTGCAATGTTCAGCGGAGTCAGCGGACTCAACACCAACGCCCAGGCCATGAGCGTCATCGGCAATAACCTGGCCAACACCAACACCCTGGGATTCAAGGGCGCGCGAACGGTCTTCTCCGACCTGCTCTCCAGCAACATCAGCGGCTCGGGCGGCATCTCCCAGGTCGGCCGGGGCGTCAATGTCTCCAAGGTGGACAACATCTTTAGCCAGGGGACCTTCGAGACAACGGCCTCGTCCACCGACGTGGCCATCGAGGGGGATGGCTTCTTCCTCCTCAAGGAACCCGGCAACGACACGGCCTTCTACAGCCGTGCCGGTGCCTTCCGTTTCAACGAGGACGGCTACCTGGTCAACCCGGAAGGATTCCATGTCCAGGGCAAGGCATACGATGCCGACGGCAACCTGATCCCGGCCGACCCCACGGACATCTTTGTCCCCAACGCCGGCCTGGTCCCGGCCAAGGCCACCGACGAGATGACCTACAACACCAATCTCGACGCGGCATCGGAAATCCCGGCCGGCGGCTGGCCGGCCTGGGATCCCAATGACACCGGCACGTTCAACTATACCGCCTCCACCCAGATCTTCGATTCGCTCGGCGAACCGCACATCGTCTCCATGTACTGGCGGATCAATGACCCGGCCACCAACACCTGGGACTGGTTCTACGAGGTGCCCGACGCCAACGGTGGCGCCGGACTGCAGGGCCAGGGCAATCCGCAGCTCGTCTTTGGCGCCGACGGCACCCTGCCCGACAATAACGGTGACGGGACCCCGGACCCGGTGGTGGGTGTCCTGCCCGCCATTGACTGGCAGAACGGGTCCGATCCCACCAACCTGACTGTCAACTTCGACTGCACCCAGTTCGACAGCGACTCGGTGGTCATCGCCCAGGACCAGAACGGGTATGGCGCCGGTAACCTGACCAGTGTTGACATCGACGGCGAGGGCACGGTCATCGCCTCCTATTCCAACGGCGAGAAGGTCAAAATCTCCAGCCTGGTGCTGGCCAAGTTCAAGAATCCCAACGGCCTGTCTCTTGCCGGCTCCAACCTCTACACGGCCACCACCGATTCCGGCACACCGCGTGTCGGCCTGCCGGGTCCGGAGCTGGGCAATATCTTCACCAACTCGCTGGAGCAGTCCAATGTCGACATGGGGCAGGAGTTTGTCAAGATGATCACCATCCAGCGCGGCTTCCAGGCCAATTCAAAGATCATCTCCACGGTCGACGAACTCCTGGGCGAGCTGATCAATCTCAAACGATAGCCGGCTGTCAAAAAACCGTCACCTGTCCGGACCTGGGCCATGCACCCGTTTGCGGTGCATGGCCTTTTGTCTTTTTCCACTCCCCTCTCCGGCGGCAACCGCAGAAGGCCATGGAGCCCCAGCCAACTGTCCTCCCGTACCCCCTCACGGGATGGCTAACCATCGGTTTGTCCGACCACAATGATGTAAGCGCTCTCAGGGGCCGCAGATTTGTGCAGGCGTGCCTGGCCGCTATAGCCTCCCTATGCGGGCAGGCACGACCGTGCAGAGATGCGGCTCCTGTGAGCGCTTACGTCCCCCCTCTTCCGGCCACTGGCCGATCCCTGGCATTTTACTTGCAAAGTTCCGGTTGATACGTTGACTGGCTGACGGCAAATACAGTAAACTTCAGCTAAGGGTGTACAATCCACCGCGATATCGGCCCTGCCGGCAACGCCTGCGCCGGCCGGCCCTCTTTTTTTTCGTCAACCGGGAAGATCAGACTTGGACATTGCAACCATAATCGGTATCGCCGCCTCGTTCGGCCTGATGCTCATGGCCATTCTCCAGGGTGGCAGCCTGAGCATCTTCATCGACGTCCCCTCCATGCTCATCGTCTTCGGCGGCACCGCAGGTGTTGCTCTGATCAATTTTCCCCTGTCGGATGTGCTCAGCATGGTCAACGTGGTCAAGAAGACCTTTCTCTTCAAGGAAGAGGACACCAACAAGCTCATTGCCCAGCTCATGGAGTTTGCCAACAAGGCGCGCAAGGAAGGTATCCTCTCCCTGCAGGGATCCATCGACACGGTGGAAGACCAGTTCCTGGTCAAGGCCCTGCAGATGGCCGTGGACGGCCAGGAACCCGACGATCTCAAATCCATGCTCAACACCGAAATTGACTATATCCAGGAACGCCACGGCATGGGCGCCGAGATCCTGACCTCGCTGGGTACCATCTCGCCCGCCATGGGCATGGTGGGTACCCTCATCGGCCTGGTCCAGATGCTGCAGAACATGAGCGATCCCTCATCCATCGGCCCGGCCATGGCCGTTGCCCTGCTGACCACCTTTTACGGTGCCGTGCTGGCCAATATCCTCTTCAATCCCATGGCCGGCAAGCTCAAAACCCGGTCAAAAACCGAACTGCTGCAGAAGACGCTGATCGTGGAGGGGATGGAATCCATCCTCTCGGGCGAGAACCCCAGGGTCATGGAACAGAAGCTCCACGCCTATATCGCGCCCAAACTGCGCGAGTCGGTCTTCAACAGGTAAAGGCGGCGAGACGATGGCAAAAAAGGAACAGGAATGCCCGGCAGGCGCCCCCCTGTGGATGGTCACCTTCAGTGACCTGGTCACCCTGCTGCTGACCTTTTTCGTCCTTCTTCTTTCCATGGCCTCCATGGATCCGGTCAAGTTCATCCAGGCCAAGACCTCCATCAAGGATGCCTTTGGCTGGCGCACCAAGGCCGCGCCCACCAAGTTCAGCCTTCCCATCCTGCCCTCGCCGCCGGTGGCGAAATTTTCGCCCATCCCGCAGGAAACAGCGATCAAGTATTTCAAGCGGATCAAGACCGATATCGAACTGACCAAGATCGACGACGAGGTCGATGTCCTCAAACGGGACAACGATTCCATTGTCCTGCGCATCAACGACTCCGTGCTCTTTGATCCCGGCAAGGCGACGCTCAACCCCTCCTCCTACCCGCTGCTGCGCAAGATCGCCGATATCGTCCGGCCACTGCCCATGACCATGCGTATCGAAGGCCACACCGACGACCGGCCGGTCAAATCCAGGACCATGTCCAACTGGGACCTTTCCGTGGCCCGGGCCGTGGCGGTCATGCGGTTCTACAACCGGGGCAAGCTCTTTTCCATCGACCGGATGTCCGCAGTGGGCTACGGTGACACCAGGCCGGTGGTTCCCAATACCAGTAAGGAGAACCGGGCAAAGAACAGAAGGGTCGACTTCGTGCTCCGCAGCAACCGGCTCCCGTCAGGAGAGCGCAGCGGACAGGGCCGCACCATACCGTTCTAGGGCAGCGGCATGCATGCAGGAGCGGACACAGCAGATGTTAAAAACCGGGCAGATGGCGTGCTGCTGAACTTTGACCAAAAGTATCGGTCTTTTCGGGTGATTGCCGATAGCGGTGAACTCTTACGATTTCCGGCCTTCTGATTTTCAGATAAACCCACTCCAGAGGAGAGACAGCCCATGGCTGACAAGGATACCGGAACCAACCCGCCCGAGGAAGGCGGCAAGAGCAAGAAACTGATCATCATCATTGTTGCGGCCGTGGTGCTCCTGGCCGGCATCGGCGCGGCGGTCTATTTCCTGGTCCTCAAGAAGGAACCGCCGCCCGAGGACCAGACACCGGAGCAGGTCAAGATGGTTGAACCTACGGCAGAGCAGGAGGCGGATATCGGGCCCATGCTCAATATCGACGAATTTATCGTCAATATCATCAGCCAGGACACCAACCACTATGTCAAGGCCTCCATGACCCTGGAACTCAGCAACGACAAGGTGCTGGAAGAGGCCCAGCAGCGGATGCCGCAGATCCGGGACGCCATCCTGCTGCTGGTGGGCAACAAGACCTTCGAGGAACTCCAGGATCTCCAGGGAAAGAAACAGCTGAAGGCGGAGCTGAAAAGCAAAATCAACTCCTTTCTCAAGACCGGCCGGGTCAAGAACATCTACCTGACCGATTTTGTGGTGCAGTGAGGTCGAAACCTTGGAACCGATTCTCAGCAAGGAGGAAATAGCCGACCTGCTGGCGGCGATCCGCACCGGCCAGGTCTCCACCGATTCCATTGACGAGGGTGGACCGGGCGGCCCCATACCCAAGCCGGTGCAGGATGTGGACATCTTCCAGGTCTATGTCCATGACGAGGACAAGGGAGGGATGCGGATCCCCAACCTGGATATCATCCTTGACACCTTCACCCGCAACTTCGGTACCACCCTGACCAACCAGCTGCAGCGCACCTTTTCCGTGCACCGGGAGGAGATCAGCACCACCTCCTTTCAGAACTCCATCCTCGACCTGAAAAACCAGGGGGCCATCGGCATCTACAGTACCGATCCCCTCAAGTACGGCTGCCTGTTCCATCTCGATGCGCTGCTCGCCTTCACCCTGCTCGAGATCATGCTCGGCTCGGCGATCATCAGTGAGTCCCATGCCCTGGCCCGCAACCTGACCACCATCGAGATCAATATCCTCAAAAACATGATGCAGGGCATCTGCCACGACCTGCAGAAGGCCTTCCGGCCGGTCATCACCCTCAAACCGAAGCTGCTGAAGGTGGAAAACAACTTCCGTCTGGTCAACATCGTCGATGCCGAGACCGAGGTCCTGGTGACCAGTTTCAGCTTCATGATCGCCGGCAAGCAGGCCGGATCCATGCGACTCATCATTCCCTACCTGACCCTGGAACCGCTGCGGGAGAAATTCAAGGAGATTGTCACGGTGGCCCAGGCCTCCTATACCTGGGGCAAGGTCCTGGCCCGCGAGACCCTGGAGATGGAGGCAACGGTGATCGCCCGCTCCGGCCTGCTGGAGATGAGCATCCGCCAGATCCTTGACATGAAGGAGGGCGACATCATCGAGCTCGGCTACGACCCGGACCAGCCACTGACCATCGTTGTCGAGGACAAGCCCAAGTTCCTTGCCGTTCCCGGTGAACGGAACGGCAGGAAGGCCTTCCACGTCACCGGCCTGTACAGTGAACGAAACGGACGCCAGCCCGGGCCGGAGAATACCCGGATCCAGGAACCGGTGGCCGACACCACCGGCTGACACAGGGCCGGCAGAACAGCGAACAGACCCGGACGCGGAGGCAGGAACCCGCTGCATCACGCCCGGCAACCAACATTTCCGGCCGGGACATCCCGGCCTCCCGCAACACGGGGTAAAAGTGCCGCTAGTTGCAGGTAGTTGCCGATAGCGGTGAACTGTTACAACACGGGGAGGAAGACCTGCCATGGAAACCAACGAACCTATGGATACCGACATCGGCGCGGAAAAGCTGCAGCCGGAAGAGACCGCGGAGCTGCTGGAAGAGACCGGCCCCGCCCCCTCCGGTGAACCCCGGGAACAGGAGGACCCGCTCTCGCGCGAACTGGAGTTCCTCTTCGACGTCCCGCTCCAGGTCTCGGTGGAGGTGGGCCGGGCCCGCATCCTGCTCAAGGATCTGCTGCAGATGGGCGAGGGCTATGTGGTGGAACTGGACAAGCTGGCCGGAGAGCCTTTGGATCTCTATGTCAACTCCAGGCTGATTGCCCGAGGCGAGGCCGTAAAGGTGGGCGACCGGTTCGGCATCAAGCTGACCGAGGTGGTCAGCCAGTCGGACCGGATCAAGCGACTGGGCTGATGCTGTTCCTGCTGGTCATCTCCGTGGTCCTTCTCCTTCCCGCCCCGGCCGGAGCGGCCGAGTCCCTTTCCATGGGCTCCGCTGTCCTGCAGATGATCTGGGCCCTGGCCGTGGTGGCGGGACTGATCCTGATCATCTATGCCCTGGCCCGGCGGCGCCTGGGACCGGCGGCTCTGCGCGGTGGCGCCATCAGGGTCGTCGAGCTCCGGCACCTCATGCCCAAAACCAGCCTGGCCCTGGTCGAGGTGCGTGGCCGCGAGCTGCTGCTGGGCATCAGCGCCGGCAACATCAGGCTGCTGGCTGACCTGTCCCGGGTCCCGGGCGACTCCGCTCCGGCCGCATCCGACTTTGAACAGCTTCTGGAGCGGGAATCGTGAAACGGATCCTCCTGCCGACATTGCTGGTTCTCCTCCTGCTGGACGGCACCGCCCGGGCGGTCAACCTGCCCACCCTTTCCCTGGGCATCAAGGAGGCGACAGGGCCGCAGGAGGTCTCCACAGCCCTGCAGGTCCTCTTTGTCCTGACCATCCTCTCCGTGGCGCCGGCCATCCTGCTGATGACCACGGCCTTTACCCGCATCGTCATCGTGCTCGGGTTTGTCCGCCAGGCCATGGGCACCCAGAACATGCCACCCAACCAGATCATCATCGGCCTGGCACTGTTTCTGACCTTTTTCATCATGTCGCCGGTCATCGACCGGATCAACACCACGGCCTTCCAGCCCTACATGGCGCAGCAGATCACCCAGCAGCAGGCCCTGGACCGGACCGTGGAGGCCATGCGCGAGTTCATGTTCTCCCAGGTGCAGGAGGATGAGCTCCAGCTCCTCATCGAGATCACCAGGCAGGAGCAACCCGAGGACCGCAAGGATATCTCCACCATGATCCTGATTCCGGCCTTTATGCTCTCGGAGCTGAAACTGGCCTTCCAGATGGGCTTCATGATCTATGTTCCCTTTCTGGTCATCGACATGATCGTGGCCAGCGTCCTCATGTCCATGGGCATGATGATGCTGCCGCCCATCATCATCTCCCTGCCCTTCAAGCTGCTCCTCTTTGTCCTGGTTGATGGCTGGAACCTGGTGGTCGGCTCGCTGATGCAGAGCTTCGGCTGAGCCGATGTACCAGTTCACCCGCATACAAAGGAGAAGAATTCCATGAGCCCGGAAACAGTCGTCCATATCGGCAGAAAGGCGGTGGAAACCGTGCTGCTGGCCTCCGGCCCCATGCTCATCGCCGCCATGGTCGTCGGCCTGATCATCAGCGTCTTTCAGGCCGCCACCCAGATCAACGAGCAGACCATGACCTTTATCCCCAAGATCGTTGCCGTCTTCGTCACCCTGCTCATCTTCGGCCCCTGGCTGATGAACCTGCTCATCACCTTCACCACCGGCATCATCGGCGGCATCGCCACCATCGGCCGGTAACCGCCGCGGTAACAGTATCGGCATTTTTCGGCAGTTGCCGATGGCGGCGAACTATTGCGGATCATGGATATCCAGCTCATTCCTCTCCAGCAGTTCCAGAACTTCCTCCTCTGCCTCTCCCGGGTCGCCGCCCTGGTGGCCGCCATCCCGGTATTCAACAGCCGCCAGGTCCCGCCTCAGCTCAAGGTGGGCCTGGCCTTTGCCACGGCCATAATCCTGTTTCCCCTCATGGCCCGCTACACGCCGAAGACCAGCTTCACCCTGGTCGACTTCGGCCTGCTCATGGTCAACGAGGCCCTCATCGGCCTGATGCTCGGCCTCATCGCCCAGCTCATCTTCACCGCGGTCAGCTTCGGCGGCACCATCATCGGCTACCAGATGGGATTTGCCGCGGCCAACATCTTCGATCCCCAGACCACCCAGCAGCTCTCCCTGATGAGCCAGTTCCAGAACGTGCTCGCCATTCTCATCTTCCTGGCCCTGGACATCCACCACATCTTCTTCCGCGCCATTGTCGAGTCCTACATCCTCCTGCCGCCCGGGCATCTCGATTTCTCCGGCGACGCCGTGCCCATGCTCATGCACCTGGGCAGCAACATGTTCCTGCTCGGCATCAAGTTCAGCGCCCCGGTCCTGGCCCTGCTCCTGATCTCCAACATGGTGCTGGGCATCCTGGCGCGGGTCTTTCCCCAGCTCAACGTCTTCATGCTCTCCTTTCCCATGAACATCGGTATCGCGTTACTGGTCATCGGCCTGACCCTGAACATGACCCTGCTCATCCTGCGTCGTGAATTTGACACCATCGGTACCAGCTTCTTCCAGCTTCTCCAACTGCTGCGGTAACATCCTCATATTCCCCCTTCCCTCCGTGCCTTTCCCTGCTTCCAGATTCAGGCCTGTCACTTGCATTGTCTTCAGGTACGGAAGCACCACATACCTACCGTCACCAACCTGTTCCCTGTGTCCTGAGACCTGTTACCTGAACCATGGCTGAAGACACCCCCACCGGCGAACGTACCGAAGCCCCTTCGGCGAAACGAAGGGAAGACTTCAGGAAAAAGGGCCAGGTCGCCCAGAGCAGGGAAGTACAGACCGCGGCCATGTTCACCATGCTGCTGCTGTTCTGGTTCTTCTACGCCCCCTTCTTCTGGAAGGAGATGACAAACCTCGTCACCTCGGTCTGGGCCCACAGCGGCGACCATCCCCTCACCCCGGCCCTGTTCATGCAGTTCACCTTCTATATCTTCCGCGAGCTGGGGATTATCATGGGGCCGCTCTTTCTGGTCTCCCTGGTGGTCGGTTTCCTGTCCACGGTGATGCAGATCGGCTGGCTCTTCACCACCCAGCCCCTGGTACCTGACCTCAACAAGCTCGACCCCATCAAGGGCATGGCCCGCTTCTTTTCCAAACGCTCGCTGGTGGAGGTGGTCAAGTCCATCCTCAAGGTCCTGCTCATCGCCTGGGTCTCCTACAGGACCATTGCCGGCGAGTTCGACCAGGCCCTGCTGCTCGGCGACATGGCCGTGGGCCAGACCATCGCCTTCCTCGGCCGAATCGCCACCCTGGTGATGATGAAGGTCTGCGCCATCATGATCTTTCTCGCCATCCTGGACTACGGCTTTGTCCGCTGGGAGATGGAAGAGAAGATGAAGATGACCAAGCAGGAACAGAAGGAAGAGATGAAGGACACCGAAGGCGATCCGCACATCAAGTCAAAAATCCGTTCCATCCAGCAGCAGATGGCCCGGCAGCGGATGATGGCCGCGGTGCCCGAGGCCGACGTGGTGATCACCAACCCCACCCGTATCGCCGTTGCCCTCAAGTATGACAACCAGACCATGGATGCGCCGGTAGTCCTGGCCAAGGGCCGTGACCTGGTGGCCGGGAGGATCCGGGAACTGGCCAGGGAACACGATGTTCCCCTGGTGGAGAACCCGCCCGTGGCAAGATTATTGCATTCCAGGGTGGAGATCGGACAGACGATTCCCGAGGAGCTGTTCAAGGCCGTGGCCGAGATCCTGGCCTATGTCTACTCGCTCAAGGGAACGGACCAGATGAAGACCCGCGCGACGGGCCAGAACGGAGAGTAACGGCACGCACCCCATGGAACGGGCAGAGCAACAGACCTTTCTCGGCCAGATCCGGTTCCGGGATCTGCTCCAGCGCAGTGATATATGGGCCTCGCTGGGACTGATCGGCATCCTGATGCTGATGATCATCCCCCTGCCGCCCATGATCCTGGACCTCTGCCTGTCCATGAACATCACCCTGGCCATACTGATCCTGATCATCAGCCTGTATACGGACAAGGCGGTGGAGTTCTCTGTCTTTCCCTCCCTCCTGCTGGCCACCACCCTGTTCAGGCTCTCGCTCAACGTGGCCTCCACCCGGCTCATCCTCCTGCACGGCAACGAGGGGCCGCGGGCCGCCGGCTCCGTGATCATGGCCTTTGGCCAGTTCGTGGTCGGAGGCTCGTATGTGGTCGGCCTGGTGATCTTTGTCATCCTGGTCATCATCAACTTCATCGTCATCACCAAGGGCGCCGGCCGTATCGCCGAGGTGGCGGCCCGCTTCACCCTGGATGCCATGCCGGGCAAGCAGATGGCCATCGACGCCGACCTCAACGCCGGTCTCATCGACGAGGCAGAGGCCCGCCGCCGCCGGGAGGAGATCTCGGACGAGGCCAACTTCCACGGCGCCATGGACGGTGCCTCCAAGTTCGTGCGCGGTGACGCCATTGCCGGCATCATCATCACCCTGATCAACATCGGCGCCGGCTTTGTCATCGGCGTGCTGCAGAAGGGCATGCCCATGGCCGAGGCGGCCCAGAACTACACCATCCTCACCATCGGCGACGGCCTGGTCGGCCAGGTGCCGGCGCTTATCATCTCCACCGCCGCCGGCATGCTGGTGACCCGCTCCTCGGGCCAGGAAAACTTCGGCGACGACCTGCGCAAACAGTTCACCCGCTACACCAAGGCCCTGTGGGTGGTTGCCGGCATCCTCCTTCTCTTCGCCCTCATCCCGGGTCTGCCGGTGATCCCCTTTCTCATAATCGCCTCGGCGCTCGTCTATGCGGCCTACCGGCTGGACAGGGCTGAACGGGAAGCCGAGGCCGAGGCCGGAATCGAACGTCCGGAACCGACGGTCAAGGCCGAGGAAGACTATGAGCAGATGCTCACCGTGGATCTCATCGAGCTGGAAGTGGGCTATGGCCTGATCCCCTTTGTGGACGCGGCCCAGGACGGTGAGCTCCTGGCCCGTATCCAGTCCATCCGCAAGCAGTTCGCCCTGACCTCGGGCTTCATCGTGCCGCCGATCCACATCAAGGACAACCTGCAGCTCAGCCCCAACCAGTATGTCATCAGCCTCAAGGGGGTCCAGATCGCCACGGCCGAGATCATGCCCGGCTACTACATGGCCATGGATCCGGGCACGGTCACCGAGACCATCAAGGGTATCCCCACCCGGGAGCCCGCCTTTGGCCTGCCCGCCATCTGGATCACCGAGGAGCAGAGGGAACAGGCCCAGGTCGCCGGCTATACCGTGGTCGACTGCACCACGGTCATGGCGACCCATATCAGCGAGGTCATCAAGCAGCATGCCCATGAACTGCTGGGCCGCCAGGAGGCCCAGAACCTGCTCGACAACCTGGCCAAGACCTATCCCAAGCTGGTGGAGGAACTGGTGCCCAACATCCTCAATCTGGGCACCATCATGCGGGTCCTGCAGAACCTGCTGCGCGAGGGCGTCTCCATCCGCGACCTGCGCACCATCCTGGAGACCATGGCCGACTATGCCCCCATGACCCAGGATACCGACGTCCTGACCGAGTACGTCCGCCACGCCCTCTCCCGGTCCATCTCCCAGGCCCATGCCCGGCCGGACGGCACCATCGAGGTGATCACCATGGATCCCAAGGTGGAAGAGATCATCCAGAACGCCATCCAGCACCGCGAACATGGCAGCTACCTGGCCCTGGACCCGCAGATCGCCCAGAAGATCCTGGACAGCCTCGCGAACCTCCTCTCCTCCTTCCCTGGAGGTCAGCAGCCTGTCCTGCTGGTGGTGCCGCAGATCAGGCCCCATGTCCGCAGGCTGACCGAGCGCTACTTCCCGAGCCTGGCGGTTCTCTCCCATAACGAGATCGCCTCCAACATGAAGATCAAATCCCTTGGAACGGTAACCATCGATGCAGGTTAAAGTCTTTGAGGCCAGCGACATGGCCAGCGGTCTGAAGATGGTCAAGGAGGCACTGGGCCCCGACGCCCTTATCCTGTCGACGCGCAAGGTCCGCCGCGGCGGCCTGGGCATGATGGGCAGGCCGATCATGGAGATCACCGCTGCCGTGGATACCGCATGGAACGAACGCTCGGACCAGGTGCCGCCACCTGCGCCGAAACGGGCGAAACGATCCCGGGCACGGCTCAGTGTACGTCCCGAAGACAACAGCCTCACCTACGATCGGATCTGGCAGCGGCAGCCGGATACCTCCCGGCCTGCTGCGGCAGCGACAGAGGAACGTGGCGACAGGATCAGGGACGAGCTCTCCGAACTGCGCAGCCTGGTCCAGAGCCTGAGCAGCCGCCTTGCCGGCATGGAAAAGGCGCCTCCGGCCGTTGACAGGGTCCAGGCCGGCGCAGGCGACTGGGCAACGGACAATGACCCGGTCCTGCGCCTGCTGCGGGCACGGGGCCTGGACGAACAAACCGCCGGGCTCGTGGCCGACGCGGCCCGCAGGGAGGTGACGGATCCTGGCGCCCTCGACCATGCGGCGCTTGCCGGACTGCTCGGCCGCCGGATCGCCTCCATGCTGCGGGTGGACAGTGACATCCTTTCCGTACGCCAGACCAGGCAGCGGCGGATCAGTCTCGTCGGGCCCACCGGCGCGGGCAAGACCACCACCATCGCCAAGATCGCGGCCAACTACCTCCACCGGTTCGGCGGTCGCATCGCCCTGATCACCATCGACACCTATCGTATCGCTGCCGTGGAGCAGCTCAAGGTCTACGGCGAGATCATGCGACTGCCGGTGGAGGTGGTCATCAGGCCGTCCCAGCTCCGGCAGGCCCTGCGTACACACCGCAACTGCGAGCTGATCCTCATCGACACTGCCGGCCGCAGCCCGAGAAACGATCACGAACTCCAGGAGATGGCAACATTTCTCGATCCTGACCTAGGCATCGAGAACCACCTGCTCCTCTCCGCCACCACCAGGGAGCAGGAACTGCTGGCCACCATCGAACGTTTCCGCCGTCTGGAGATCAGCAGGGTCATCTTCAGCAAGATCGACGAATGCGGCCAACTGGGCGTCCTCCTGAACGTCCACCGTGCCGACGGAACACCGGTCTCCTTCATCACCAACGGTCAACGGGTGCCGGAAGACATCATTGTCCCGGATCCGGAACTCCTGGCAGGCCTCATCATGAACGACCACAGGACTGGAAGCAATGGTTGATCAAGCGCTCCGCCCCGACCAGGCAACAACACTGCGGGCCATGAACCACGATACCGAAGAAGAAAACCCCGGCCGCCAGCACGCCACGCGGGTCTTCTCGGTCACCAGCGGCAAGGGCGGCGTCGGCAAGACTGCGGTTGTCGCCAATACCGCGGTCCTGCTGGCGAAGATGGGCAAACGGGTCCTGATCCTGGACGCCGACCTGGGCCTGGCCAACATCGATGTCGTCTTCGGTCTGGCGCCGGGCTACAACCTGAACCACTTCTTTGCCGGTGACCATGATCTCTCCTCCATACTCATCGAGGGACCGGAGGGAATCCGGATCCTGCCGGCCGGATCCGGTGTCCAGCGCTTCACCAGGCTGGATTCACAGCAGAAGATGCGCCTGCTGGAGGCGCTGGATGCGATGCACAACGACTTCGACTTTGTCCTCATTGACACCGAGGCCGGAATCTCGGAGAACGTGACCTACTTCAACACCGCCGCCCAGGAGATCCTGGTTGTGACCACGCCCGAGCCCACGGCCATCACCGATGCCTATGCCCTGATGAAGCTGTTGTCCAACCAGTACCATGAAAAACATTTCAACCTGATCGTCAACTTCATCAAAAGCGAGGAAGAGGCCCTGGACGTCTACCGCAAGCTGACCATGGTGGCCAACCGCTACCTGGACATCTCCATCGACTACATGGGCTCCATCCCCAGGGACAAACTGATGGTGGAGGCCATCCGCAAGCAGCAGGTCATGGTCCAGCTCTATCCGGACTCCAGGACCAGCAACGCCTTTGCCGCCCTGGCCAGGAGCATCGTCAGGGAGCCGGAGCACGTGGAACCCAAGGGATCCATCCAGTTCTTCTGGAAACGGCTTCTCGATCTGGGCAACAGATAGTTCACAGAAACCGGGCAGACAGCCCCATGCCGCAGGAAAGACACTCCGGGCCGGCCCGGCCGGATTCCGGGGAAAAAGAAACAATGGACAGCGATGTATCCACCGGTACCACCACTCGATGACCGTTCCCAGCTGATCAGAGAGCACATGCCTCTGGTGGAGCTGGTGGTCCAGCGGATGGTACCCCAGGTGCCATCGTTCATGAGCAGGGACGACATGACCAGCGCCGCCATGGTGGGCCTGATCGATGCGGCCAACAAGTTCGATGCCTCCAAGGGGGTCAAGTTCAATACCTTTGCCGAATACCGGATCCGCGGCGCCATCCTCGACGAGATGCGCAAGCTGGACTGGTTCTCCCGCTCGCTCAGGGAAAAACAGAACCGGCTGACCCAGACCATGCTGCGCCTGGAACGCAAGCTGGGGCGCTCCCCCGAGGAAGAGGAGATGGCCGAGGCCATGGATCTCACCCTGGAGGAGTACCACGATCTGCTCGCCAAGGTCAGCCATCTGGGCTGCGTGAGCCTGCACGAGGCCCTGGACCACACTGAGGCGGGCCGGAATTTTCTCGATAACCTGGCGGATGCCGAGGCCGGCCCCACACCGCTGGAGATGATCGAGAACCAGGAGATCACCGCCATCATCGCCGACATCCTGGAGGAACTCTCGGAAAAGGAACGGCTGGTCATCTCCCTCTACTACTACGAGGAGCTGACCCAGAAAGAGATCGCCGAGGTGATCGGCGTCTCCGAGGGCAGGGTCTCGCAGCTGCACAGCCAGGCCCTGGTCAAGCTGCGGGTCAAGATGCTGAATGCCGATCTCTGGGCAGAATGAGACAATGGCAGGAGTTCACCGCCACCGGCAACAACCGTCCGGAACTGTGCTTATCGCAGGGTTGCGGACCACGTAACCAGTCACGAGGAGTCGTCATGGGTATATCAGACCTTGTTTTCCACTGGATTCTTCCCTTGCTGCTGTTCCTGCTGGCCGGCGTGCTGATCCGGCTCCATCTCCGGCAGAGGGCGCAGAAAAAAGAATCAGAGAGGATCAGGAAGCTGCAGGACAAGATAAGGGCAGCTCTCGAAGAACCGACCGCCGCCTTTGACGCCTCTCTCCGGCAGTCGCTGAGCCGGGCCCGCGGGACCGCCCGGCCGGCGGGACCGGAACCGGTCGTCCGGCACGGCATGGCGGGAGAGGCACCGGAGAAATACAGGATCCTGTCCCAGATGGTGGCCCGGGGCATGTCGGCCGAGGAGATCGCCTCCATCCTGGGCATCTCGATCAACGAGGCAGGGCAGCTGGTGACCCTGAGCAGCCTGTCGGGCCGGTAAAAGGTACCGGTTCCGCAGCAGGTGGACTCTGCGGACGGGGGGAACGGTTGCCGATGGCGGGGAGCTGTGACGAATCATGAACCGTTACGAAATCATTAAAGAAAGAGCTCCGGAATACCGAAGTATCAGATAGGATGGGTGCAGCAACCCCCTCACACGGACAGGGAACAGACGTAAACGTCTCCGTATCTCAAGGCAGTTGCCGATTGCATCGAACTGTGACGAACAGACACCATGGTTTCAGGAAAATACAGCGCTCTCAGCGGTGCCGTGGCCAGAGAACAGGCCATGGCCAACATTGCCAACAACCTGGCCAATGTCTCCACCACCGGCTTCAAGAGGGACCGGATCAGCTTTGAGTCCATGCTCCGCGGCAGCCGGCAGACGCGGCAGACCAGGGGCATCAACTACAGCCGCATCCGCCGCATCGAGACCGATTTCAGCCAGGGCCCCCTGCGGCAGACCGGCCGCTCGCTGGATGTGGCCATCGAGGGCAAAGGGTTCTTCAAGATCCGCAGCCGGGGCACGACCTCCTATACCCGTGTGGGCAGCTTTGCCCTGGACCAGAACGGCACCCTGAAGACCACGGACGGCTTTGCGGTTCTCGGTGACTCCGGCCAGGAGATCCAGCTCCCCGACGCCGTGGGCAAGCCCATCTCCATAGACGAACAGGGCAACATCTCGGTGAACGGCACGCCTGCCGGTGCGCGGCTGCAGGTCTTCACGGTCAGTGACACCAGCCGCCTGAAAAAGATCGGCAACAGCCTCTATACCCTGCAAAGCGGTGCCAGCGAGCAGGTCGCCGAATCGGCACGGGTCATCCAGGGCAGCCTCGAGACCTCCAATGTCAACATGATGGAGGAGATGGTGCGGATGATTGACACCCAGCGCAAGTTCGAGGCACTGCACAAGGTATTGAAAAGCTACTCGACCCTGGGCCAACGGCAGAGCGAACTGGGCACTGTCGGCTGATCCCGGACAGCGGATACTCCGTCAACACATCAGGACGAGGACAGCAGATGCGATCACTGTGGACTTCGACAACCGGTATGAGCGCCCAGAACCTGAACCTGGACGTCATTGCCAACAACCTGGCCAACGTCTCCACCACCGGCTTCAAGAAGAGCCGGGCCGACTTCCAGGATCTCATCTACCAGGTGGTCAAGGTGCCGGGCAGCCCCACCTCTGCCGACACCAGATCACCCACCGGCATCCAGGTCGGCCTGGGTGTGCGGCCGGGCGCGGTGACCAAGATCTTTACCGAGGGCGATATCGTGCAGACGGGCAACGATCTGGACGTGGCCATCGAGGGTGACGGTTTTTTCCAGATCGAACTGCCGGACGGCAACCTCGCCTATACCAGGGCCGGGGCCTTCAAGCGCGACGGCGACGGCCGGGTGACCACCTCGGACGGCTATCCCCTGATCCCGGAGATCACCATCCCGGAAAATGCGCGACAGATCACGATCTCCGAAACCGGCGTGGTCAGCGCCATCCTGGGGGACGATACCGAGTCCACCGAGCTGGGCACCATCGACCTGGTCACCTTTGTCAACAACGCCGGCCTGCTCTCCATCGGCCGCAACCTCTACCGGGAGACCGAGGCATCGGGAACCCCCACCATCGGCACGCCGGGTACGGACGGCTACGGCACCCTCCTCCACCAGTACCTGGAAAACTCCAACGTCAACATGGTGGAGGAGATGTCCAACATGATCACCACCCAGCGGGCCTTTGAGATCAACTCCAAGGTGGTCTCCACCTCGGATGAGATGATGCAGACCACCACCAACATGGTGTAGCAAGACAATGAAACCTTCGCCCCCCCTGCTTCTTCCGCTTCTCAGCATTCTCCTGCTGCTGCCGCTCTCTGCCGGTGCCGTGGAGGTCGTTTTCCATGAGACGGCCACGGTCAGCGGCCGCAGGGTCACCCTGGGCGATATCGCCGACATCTCGCCCGCCGGCGGCCGGGCCGGGACCCTTGCCGCTCTCGAGGTGGCCCTGGCACCGGCACCCGGCACCGACCGGGAACTGCAGGCAATGACGGTCATCGCCCGAATCCGCAATACCCCGGCGGCATCGGGTGTCGTCTGGCGGGGCGCGGACAGGATCTCGGTGCACCGCAGGGGTGTCCGCATTGACCGTGAGCGACTCAAAGAGATCATTGCCGGATTCCTGGCCGACAACATGGACCGGCTGCCCAGGGCCGAGTTCCGCTTCACCTCCATCCAGGCGCCGTCGGAGATCATCCTGCCCACCGGTGACCTGACCTGGAGCGTCACCCCGTCCCGGCCGGAGATCCTGGGCAGCTCCAGTTTTTCCATCCTCTTCAAGGTAGACGGCAGGACCGTGAAAAACTGCACGGTGCGCGGTCACCTGGAGGCCCTGGCCCCGGTTGCCACAGCCACGGTGAACCTGAAGAAGGGAACCGTGATCCTGCCGGACCAGGTCACCATGAGCCGGCGCGATATCGCCACCCTCAAGGACCCGGTGCTTTCCCTGGACAAGGTCATCGGCATGCAGACCAGGCGGACCATCTACTCGGGTCGGGCCATCGAACAGCGGCACCTGGAACAGCCACCGGTGATCCGTAAGGGCGAGCTGGTCAAGATATTCGCCATCCGGGGGCCCATGCGCATCTCGACCACCGGCATTGCCGCCCGTGACGGCCGCACCGGAGAGATCATCCGGGTGAAGAACGTCAGTTCCAGCAAGTATGTCTACTGCCGGGTGGATGCCCCGGGGATTGTGTCAGTGGAGTTTTAATCATGCGCAGACAATGGATCCTCATACCCGTCCTGCTCCTGCTCCTGGCCGGCTGCGCCGACCGCCAGCCCGAGGTGGTCAGGGTGCCGGAACCGCTCGAGCCGGCAGTGGTCAAGGAGCCGGAACCCCAGTCACCCGGCACCATCTGGACCGGTGACCAGGGCAACTGGCTGGCCGATCTCAAGGCCCATCATGTGGGCGATATCGTCACCGTCATCATCAAGGAAAAGGCCAGCGCCACCAAGGAGGCCTCCACCGAGACCGGCCGCGACACCAGCATGACCGCCGGCATCCCCACCCTGTTCGGCTATGAAAAGGTCTTTCAGGAAAACAATCCGCGCCTGAACATGTCCGAGCTGGTCAAGGCGGATTTCACCAACAAGTTCAAGGGATCCGGCAAGATCACCCGCAAGGAGGACCTGGTCGCCACCCTGACCACCCAGGTGATCAAGGTCTATCCCAACGGCAACATGAAGATCCGTGGCGGCAAGTCCGTGATCGTCAACAACGAAAACCAGATCATCTATCTGACCGGCATCGTCCGGGCCCATGATGTCACTGCGGACAACACGGTGGATTCGGGAAATATCCTCAATGCCCAGATCGCCTACACCGGCAAGGGTGCCATCTCCGACAACCAGAAACCGGGCTGGCTGATGCGGATCCTCGACAACGTATGGCCATTCTGATCCAGGTACCCCCTCACAGGGTATACAAGGTCATGATTTATCAACTTCGTTTTTGTAAGCGGTCTCAGGTGCCGGAGGTTCGTGCGGCCGCTCCTGGCCGCTATAGCCTACTATGCGGGCAGGAGCGGCCGTGCGAAGATGCGGTACCTGTGACCGCTTACTGATCCAGGATTCATGCCCATGCTCTTCAAGGTAACGATGGACAAGAGGCAACAGCTCATCATCCTTTTCCTGACCGCACTCCTTCTCCTGCTCGCCAGCGTCTCCCCACGCGCCGCCCGGATCAAGGATATCGCCGACCTGGAGGGTGTGCGGAGCAACCAGTTGCTCGGTTACGGCCTGGTCATCGGCCTCAACGGCACCGGCGACGATATCAAGAAGTCGGTCTTCACCAAGCAGGCCATGATCAACATGATCAAGCGGCTGGGCCTGTCCATCACCCCTGATGTCTTCCGCCGGATGAAGACCGACAACGTGGCCGCGGTCATGGTGACGGCGGAACTGCCGCCCTTTGCCCGCCCCGGATCCCGGATCGACATCATGGTCTCTTCCATGGGGGACGCCACCAGCCTCTCCGGCGGCACCCTGCTGATGACGCCCCTCAAGGGCGCGGACGGCAAGACCTATGCCGTGGCCCAGGGCCCCCTGGCCGTGGGCTCCATCGCCTTTGGCGGCAAGGCGGCCAAGGTACAGAAGAATTTCCCCACTGCCGGCCGCATCGCCGGCGGCGCCCTGGTGGAACGGGCAGTGAACTATCACCTGCCGCCCAGCGGTGATCTGCTCTACCAGTTGCGGACCACGGACTTTACCACCGCCGCCCACATGGCCGAGGCCATCAACCGCCGTTTCGGCCCCAACACCGCCCACTCCATTGATTCCGGATCGGTCAAGGTCCTGATGCCCCAGGACTATGACGCCGACCTGGTGACCTTTATCTCGGACCTGGAAAATATCGATGTCCGTATCGACACCCCGGCCAGGATCGTGGTCAACGAGCGGACCGGCACCATTGTCATGGGCAAGGACGTCCGCATCTCCAAGGTCGCGGTCTCCCACGGCAACCTGAATCTCATCATCGCCGAATCGACCGTGGTCTCCCAGCCCAATCCGCTGGCGGCGGGACAGACAGTAACCACGCCGCAGACGACCATCGAGGCGGTGGAGGACGAGGGCAACCTGGTGGTGCTCGAGATGGGTGTCAGTATCAACGAGATCGCCAAGGCCCTCAACGCCATCGGCGCCACCCCCCGTGATCTGATCGCCATCTTCCAGGCCATCAAGGCGGCCGGCGCCCTGCAGGGTGAACTGATAATTCTCTGATATCCACGAACTGTCATGATGAAACTCGCCATGGATCCCCGACCGGTTATCCCCCAGGCGGAACCGAACCGGGAAGCCAACGACGCGGCAGGCCGGGAGGCCAGGTCGCTGCGCCGTTCCTGTCAGGACTTCGAGGCCATCTTCATTCAGCAGGTCTTCAAGGCCATGCGCAAGAACATCCCGGACAGCGGTCTCTTTGAACGGGACACAGCCCACGAGATCTATCAGGACATGATGGATGCCGAGGTAGCCGAAGAGATCGCCAGGCAGCAGAGCCTGGGCCTGGCCGAACAGATGTACCGGCAGATGGAAAAATTTCTGCCGTCAAAAAAATGACCAGCCCGGCCCGAAAACACCATCTTCCAAATTTTTCGTATTTTTTTCCTGCCTCCGCTTTTTTTAAAAAAAATTCCTGACAGCCATAAAGAACCCGCCCCCTGCTGCCGATAAAGAACTAACAGGAGAAATATTTCCTGGTTGTTTCGCGGCAAGGATGCCCGCAAACCACTGCAGGGAGGCAGGGACATGTTAGACAGCATCAGCTATGACCAGCAGGCCTATACCAGCCTTACCGTTTACCAGAGCTCCAGCCTGGAAGCGACCATAAGCCGGAAAGAGGACGACGGAGACGGACAGCCCGGGGCCGCGGACAGGGTGACTCTCCGCCAGGAGACCACCTTCGCCCTCACGTATTCCAGGGCTCTCCTGGTCGAGGTAGACGAAGAGGCAGCGTACAGGAAACTGCAGGATCTGGTCACCAGCCTGCTCACGGAACAGGGAATCGCCACCACCGTGGACACTGGTGACGGTGAGATCGACATCGCCTCCCTCACCACAGACCAGGCGCAGGAACTTGTTGCCGAGGACGGATATTTCGGTGTAGAAAAAACATCGCAGAGAATATTTGATTTCGCCGTGGCCACTGCTGGCGGCGATCCATCCAGAATCGATGCCATCAGGGAAGGAATCAGCCGGGGCTTCGAGGAGGCTATGAAGGCCTTCGGCGGCTGGCTCCCGCAGATCTCCCATGACACCATCGACGCGGTCATGGAAAAACTGGAGCACTGGGTGGCGGAATCAGAAACAGCGGCCGGGCCGGTGAACAGCGGAGGTGAACATCATGACAGTTGAATTTTTAGGAATTCGAGGTTTTGGCCAGGTCGGCGGCGTCGGCAAGACGGGCCGGACGGCCGATCCGCAGAAGGCGGACAAGAGCGGTGGTACCGAAGGTGCAAGCTTCTCTTCAGCTCTCCAGGGGGCACATCAGATGCAGGCCCCGTCCCATACCGATCAGACGCAGCGTGCGGCCAGGGTCCAGGCCCTCAAGGAACAGGTCGCCAATGGATCGTACGAGCCCGACCTGAACAAGGTCGCTTCCAGCCTGCTGAAATTTCTTGTCGAGGAAGGATAGGGACATGACCCGTGACGATGTGCGGAAACTGATGATCGAACTGCGGGACCTCCTGCTCCTGGAGCGACAGCACGCCAAGGAGCTGGACATCCGCGCCATGGCCGAGGACATGCAGCGGAAAGAGGCCCTGCTGCAGATGCTCAACCGGGTGGAGGCCATCCACCCCGATGACCGGAAGTATGCGGAAGAGATCAAGCGGGAAAACCTGCGCAACGCCTACCTCTACAAGGCGACCCTGAACTGGATCCAGGAGACCATGGAGTTCTTCGGCCGCAGGAGCGTACCGACGACCTATGGCAAGACCGGCACCACCACCAGTTATACGGTCAACGGCAGACTGCTCTCCGGCAGGATCTGACTCCCCGCCCCTCCCCACCTTCGGCAGGCCCTGACCTGGAGATCTGCTCTCGTCCCGTTGCAGGCCTGCTTTTCGTTCCATAGTATTGCTCTTTTCCAGGTAGTTGCTGACAGCGGTGAACTATTACCCGCTGACGGCACAAGGATTCACGGATTCCTGCCTTCTCTCCCCTGACCCCTGATTTTCTGATAAACCTCTGTCCCTGACATTCCGATAAGATAGACAGGACAGAGGTACACTCCGGTGGCCGGAACCCGGCAGTCGCGATCATGGCAGGCTGCAGCCACCGGCAAGCAAACACAACCAGGGACAGGTCTCACATGGGCGGTCTTCTCACAGCGCTGAATGCAGGCAAAACCAGCCTCTCCACCAACCAGAAATCCATCGAGATCGTCGGCAACAACATCGCCAACGTCAACACCGATGGATACTCCAGGCAGCGGGCCGAGCTGGAGCAGATACCGGCGGTCAACTTCGGCGATTTCTTTGTCGGCCAGGGAGTGACAGTCTCCAACGTCAAGCGTGACTACAACGTCTTCATCAGCCGCCAGCTCCAGGAGAAATCCATCGCCTTTGGCGAGGAGAGTGGCCGTTCCACCCCCCTGACCGAACTGGAACGGATCTTCAGCATCTCCGATGAATCCATCGCCTCGGAGATGGACCGTTTCTTCGATGCCTGGCAGCAACTGACCACCAATCCCAGCGGCCAGGTGGAGCGGGACATGGTCATGCAGCGCGGACAGCTCCTTGGTGACGCCTTTCGCAACACCTCGGAGGAACTCGACACGGTCCGTGAGAACATCAACAATGCCATTGTCTCCAAGATCGACAACATCAATGAAAAGATCGGCGAGATCGCCAAACTCAACGACCGGATCAACCTGATCGAGGCATCGGGCCAGACCGCCAATGCCGCCCGTGACCAGCGGGATCTCTATGTACAGGACCTTTCCCACACCCTGGGCGTTCAGACCTATACCGACGGCCAGGGCATGCTGGCGGTGCAGCTCCCCGGCGGCCTGCCACTGGTCCAGGGTAACATGGCCATGACCATCGAGACTGTGACCACCGGCTCCGACGTCAACCTGCAGGTCAGCATCGGCGGGACGACCAAGGATATCCACCTGCAGGACATGGGGGGTGAATTCCGGGGCATGTTCGAGACCCGGGATGTCTTCATTGCCGGACTCCGCACCGATCTCGACAACCTGGCCGTGGAACTGACCTCGGCGGTCAACAACGTGCACCAGAACGGCTACGGCCTGGACGGCACCAATACCCAGCGCATCTTCTTCGATGACCTGGCCGGGCCACCGCCGGTGGCCAACGCCAGCCGTCATGTCAACGTCGCCCTCACCGACTCGAACCAGGTGGCGGCGGCAACGGAATTCCCGGCCGCGCCCGGGGACAACCGCAATGCCCTGGAGATCGCCTCCCTGGAGACCACCTACCTCATCGGCGGCCAGGACACCTTTGACAACGCCTTTGGCAAAATCGTCTCAACCGTCGGCATCGAGGCAAGCCGCAACCAGCTGGCCCTGGGCGGCGCCAAGGATGCCACGGTCCAGCTCCAGAACCTGCGGGACGGATATTCCGGTGTCTCGCTTGAAGAGGAGATGATCGACCTGATTCAGTACCAGCGCGGTTTTGAATCGTCGGCCAAGTTCCTCTCCACCATAGACGAAATGATGAATTCGCTGCTGCAGCTCAAGAGGTAAGCCATGAAAGCCACCCAGGGAACAACCTACCGGATGCTGGGTAACCGGCTCAACGACCTGACGACCCAGCTTGAGGAACTGCGCAGGATCGGGGCCACGGGCAAAAAACTGAACAAGCCCTCCGATGATCCGGCATCCATCCGCCCGGTGCTCACCACCCGCAAGCAGCTCAGCAACGTGGACCGTTACCTGGAGACCATGGGCCAGTCCCTGGACAAGATGCAGGCCACCGACGGCCACCTGGACCACGTGGAAAACATCATGCAGCGGGCCAAGGAGATCACCATCAACGCGGTCAACGGCACCATGAGCAACGAGGACCGGACCGTGCTTGCCGACGAGATCGTCCAGCTCCGGCAGGAGCTGCTTGACACCGCCAACGGGATGGTGGACGGAAAGTACATCTTTGCCGGCTACGAGGAAGACACAAAGCCCTTTGTCGAGAATCCTGCCTACGACCCGGCCCTCTACGACCCCAATGACCACACCACCTGGCCCTATCTCTACCAGGGGGACGGCAATCCGACCGAGCTCGAGATCACGCCCGGCGAGAAGATCCAGGTGGATCTCACCGGCAATGACCTCTTTTTCGGCACCTCGGCCTGGAATACCGCCCCGCCGCCCAACAATGCCGTCGATCCCGGCCGCTACGACCTCTTCGCTGTCCTGACCCAGGCAGAGGAGGCCATCCGCACCAACGACCCCGCTGCTCTGCAGACCTCGCTCTCGGACCTGGACGGCGCAGCAGAGCAGAACCGGCGCCTACGTTCCCAGCTCGGCAACCGGGCCGCACGGGTCGAGTCAGCCATGCATCACCAGGAGGCGGTGAAGATCGACCTCAAGGCCATCCTGTCCCGCTACGAGGATGCCGATGCCATCGAGGCATTCAACGATATCGTCCAGCAGGAGACCGCGTTCCAGGCCGCCCTGAACGTGACCGGCAAGGTATCGCAGCTCTCGATACTCGACTATATCTGAATGCGGCCTCCTCCAGGATCTCCATTCTGGCCCCGCTCTATCCGTTCCGGGGGATGATTCCGTTTTTTTTGGTAAAAGACTTGTAGTCTTCATCTTTTTGTCAGATACTGTCCCTGTGTGGGCAGATATGGAGTGATCATGAACAGTTCGTTTCCACCCCGCCTGTCCGGCGAACAGACAGCGACAATGACAGCGGCCCCTTCTTCCGGAGCGGAAGACCTGGCAGGCCTGGTGCTTCCGGTTTTGGGTGACACGGAAACAAAGCTCCTCGCGTCCAGAATCTCTCCCCATCCGGCGCCATCGGGCAAGCGCTTTTCCTACCAGGGATATACGGTCCCGACATGGAACTGAAACAACACCGGCAAGCAACGGGGAAACGTGCGGCATCGCCCTCTGTGACCAACAACACAACGAAACAGTTCACCGCTATCAGCAACTACTCGAAAAACAGCAATACTTTTGGTAAAAGTTCAGCAGTGCGTCAGCTGTGCGTGATCGCGGCTGGCCGCTATAGTCCGCCGCTATGCGGCAAGCCGCGAGCGCGTGCAGATGGTGTGCTGCTGAACTTTTACAACACAACTGGAGCAATAGATGCTGGTACTGACCAGAAGACCCGGTGAGGGAATCGTCATCGGCGACAACATAACCATCAAGATCATCGAGGTGAAGGGTGGCGGCATCCGGATCGGCATCGACGCCCCCCGGGAGACCAAGATCTACCGCCAGGAGGTCTACGACCGGATCAGGCAGGAAAATATCGAGGCAACCAGGTGGGATATGGCCGATCTCGACATACTCAGTGACGATCTCGCAGGCAGGACAGTAAAGAAATGAAAAAAATAACGACCCGTTTTGGTGAAATAGAATACGACCCGGCAAATATCATCCATTTTCCGGAGGGACTGGTCGGCCTCGAGGACCTGCACGACTTCATCGTCATGCCGAACAAGAAGAAGGGGCCCCTCTTCTGGATCCAGTGCGTTGACCACCCGGAATATGCCTTTGTGGTCACTGATCCGACCAATTTCTTCCTCGACTATGCGGTTCCGGAACCAGGAGAAGAGATTCTCGAAAGGTTGAAAGCGGGTAAGAATTCACAACTTTTCGTCTTGGCCATCGTCACCGTACATCCAGACCAGAAGATCACCCTGAACCTGAAAGCGCCGCTCTTCTTCGCCCCGGAGAGCAACCGGGCCGTCCAAGTCATATTGGAGAACGCCCCTTATGACGTTCGCACTCCGTTACCAGAGGTGAATGCGTCCGAAACATGAGGGAAAAGATCAAGGTGACAAATCACCTGTACCCTGCCAGACAAGTCGATACCTGCTTGATATTACTTCACGAAATATAGATGCCAACAGAATGCGATCCTGTAACACCTTTGCAGGACAGCCGGAACGAACAGTTGCATTCATTGTGGCTCGGCTCGGCTCTTCCAGATTGCCGGCAAAACAGTTCAGAAAGATAGGCCGCACTACACTTCTTGACTGGCTTCTCGATGAGCTTATGAAATGCCGGGAGATCGACCAGATTGTCCTTGCCACCTCGGCGGAGTCTGAAAATGCCCCTCTCCTCTCCTGGAGCACCGCACAGGGAATCTCAAGCTACAGTTATCCGGGAGACGTCAACCGGGTCACCACCAGACTCAGGCGGGCGGCAGAAAATTTCTCCGCCGATATATGTGTACTTGTCAGCGGCGACTGCCCCCTGATCCATGCACCGGCCATTGATCGGATGGTTTCTGCTCTCAAACGCCACCCGGAAGCAGACTTTATCGCCGCCACGTCTGACAGTCATGGATGTCTTCCTGCCCTGCAGGGAGTTTCGGTTGCATGGCGTAGAACCTGGCAGCGTGCTGATGATCTCTCGGACCGGCAGCCCCTGAAAGAGCACCACTTTCCTATTCTCTACCAGCGTCCAGATCTTTTTACCTGTCACCAGGTTACCCTGCCGAAAGAGATCTATGCCCCGTTCCACCACCGGTACTCCATTGATACCTGGGCCGACCTTGAGTTTCACAACGCGTTGTATAACACTCTTGCGGACAAAAATTCCCCTTACAGCCTCCCCGCTGCCATCGAACTCCTGCGGCAGGACCCGTCCCTCCTTGCCATCAACAGCCACGTCCACCAGAAGGGTGTGGAGGAACAGAGCAGAAAGGTACTCATGGTGATGGATGCCGGAGGAGATTATGGGTATGGTCATCTCATGCGCAGCCGTGAACTGGCCCTGCAACTTACGGAACGGCTTGGATGGCCGTGCACTTTCCTGACCGGCGACCAGGAAGCACGCAGCTCTCTGCGGGCAGTCGGGTTTCGTCTTCTTCCCAGGGAGATCACGCCCCCCGATCTTTTCACTCCTGAGAAAATCCCACGACTTCCTTTCTTCGATCTCATCATCCTGGACCTGAACAGTAACAATACCCTGCCGGCCGGATGGAGAGGAGGACTCTCCAGGACTACAAAGGTCGTCGTTCTTGATAGGCTCAACGACTGGACCCAGGAATCGGATCTTGTTATTATCCCGGGCGTTACAGCGCAAATCCAGACCAACAAAACCACCGGCGCCCCCCCGGCAATCCTTGCAGGCCGCGACTATGTGATTCTTCGCCGGGAGATCAGCAGACTGACAAGGAACAAGGTTGCAAAGGACATTGACCTGTTGGTCTATCTGCACCATAAATGGCAGCAAGACGTGATCAGAAAATTCGCTGGAAAGACGGATCTCTCTGTGCACGTCATAGAACAACAATGTACCAATTTCCATCATCTCCTGGCCCGGAGCCGGGTCTTGCTGAGCGGCTTTGGGGTCTCCTTTTACGAGGCTGTTGCCTTGGGTACCTATCCGGTAACCTGGCCGTTTTCTGCTGCCCATGATCGTGATGCCCGATCTTTCTACAGAAATCTTGGTCTCAAACCAATCATGGTGCCAGATGACCTGCGTGAGGACGAACTTGCCACGACAATCAACATGGCTCTGGGCGAACAGACAGGAGACACCATGAAAGACGGCACCCCGAACATTGTGCGTGAAATAAAGTCACTCTTCGAGCAGCCATAACATGACTGTCAGCTTCATTGCAGAGGTATCCAGCAACCACAATCAGGATCTCGAGCGCTGTTATCGCTTTATCGAAACAGCCGCACGGATAGGATGTGCCGTGGTCAAATTTCAGTTATTCAGAATAGACCAACTTTTTGCCCCCTCTGTCCTCCGGCGCAGTGCCGAGCATCGAAAAAGAAAACAGTGGGAACTGCCCACCGAGTTTCTTCCTCTTCTCCATGAAAAATGCGTGGAACATGATATTGCTTTTTCATGTACGCCATTCTATCTGGAAGCGGTAAGCGAGCTGGCTCCGTTTGTCAGTTTCTACAAGATCGCGTCCTACGAACTGCCCTGGAAAGATCTCCTGATCGCCTGTGCCGAAACCGGCAAGCCAGTTGTACTCTCCACCGGCATGGCGACCATGGAGGAAATCGCTGCGGCAGTCATGACATTACGGGAAGCAGGTTGTCGCGACATCACGCTCCTTCATTGCGTCTCTGCCTACCCGACGTCCGTGGACCAGTGCAACCTGGCGGTCATTGAAACACTCCGGCAACATTTTGGCTGCCGGGTTGGATGGTCTGATCACAGTGTTTCGTCGGCCGTGATATATCGAGCCGTCCACAGATGGGGCGCCTCGCTGGTGGAATTCCACTTGGACCTGGATGAAAAAGGTGAAGAGTATTCTCTTGGACATTGCTGGCTGCCGGAAAACGCCTCGCAAATGATTGAGACCATCAGGCTGGGTATGGCCGCAGACGGCGGGCGGCACAAAAGAGTCATGCCAGCAGAAAAACCTGACCGTGCCTGGCGCCGGGATCCCTGTGACGGGCTGCGTCCCCTCGCCTCCACCCGCGAACATCTGTGAAACCATCCGCCATGATGGATCAGAGTAATAGTTCACCGCTATCGGCAACCACCCAGAAACAACGATATTTTTGGTAAAATTTCACCACATATCTTCCGTTGGCGGTGAAAAGAGGGCTGGTACAGAAAACGGGACCGGCCATACATATCGGGAGGAGAGTTTCTGATGCCACGATCCTCGCCCTGCCCCCTGTGCGGAGCTTTTGCCCGCACCGAAGCCGGGACGCAGGTGCTGCCGGTAATGGACAACCGATATCCGGCCCAGGACCTGCAATATCGTACGGTGTCGTATCTTGTCTGCGACCAATGTGGCACTGTATCTCAGCATCCCCTGCCGACAGCAGCTGCGCTGAACTGCTATTATGCGAACACCCCGCCTCCCCGGACAGTGGCCGATACGAGAGCCTACAAAACCCCGGTCCTCAAGGACCGCCTGGATCTGCTGCAGAAGATAACGGGGCTGACCTGCGGACGTTGCCTGGAAATCGGCTGCGCCGACCGAGCACTCCTGGACCTGGTTGCCGACTGCTGGGGACTTGAAACAGTTGGCTTGGAGCCGGCGCCGATCGCCAACGACGGGTATTCGCCCCACCGTATTTTCCACGGCACTCTGGCCGACCTGGTGGCATCAAAAGAGCTGGAACCGGCCTCCTGCGACCTGGTAATCTGCCGCCACGTCCTGGAACACGTGCACGACCCTGCCTTGTTCCTGGACCAGTTGACGGGATTCGTCGCCAACCGCGGATGGGTGCTACTGGAGGTGCCCTCCTCCCTGCTGCTGGCCTCAGACGGCAACTACCATATCGGCCAGAACATCCACACCACCCACCTCCACCACTTCACGGGTCCGGGCCTGACCTCGGCTATCACCGAACGAGGACTGGCCGTCGTGCATCTGTCGGATCGGGACGAAGGCCGCTGTCCCTGCCTGTGCCTGGTCGCCACAGGGGGTCTGGACGCCGGGAAGCTTTTCGCCCGCCAGCTAGCCTGCCAGCAACGATCCTCTCGCCGGGCGGCTGCCGAACTGGCCGCCCTGCTGGAGATCGATGCGACCGCGGCTGACGGCGTGCTCGTCTGGGGTGCAGGAGTTGATCTGCTTGGCGTTCTACAGTACTTGCCTGTGGAGTTGCAGGCCCGGCTGTGCGTATATGACGCCAACCCCGCCAAGCAGAATCACAAGCTGCTGGCGGCCTCCATACTGGACGACCACGCCCTTGAAAATCTCGCCCCCCGGCTGATCCTGGCGGGTGTGAGCAACCGGACCTTGCTTGAGGACATCCGCGACGCAGCAACGGCTCGCTTTCCCGGCGTGCCTTTCCGCTCTCTTTTCCGGATCTAGGAGACACCATGCACGTTATGGGCAATAATTCACCGTCATTGGCAACAACCTTATATCTCGCAAGAAATTGTGTAGAGCAGAGCGCTAATGAAAACAGTTACCAACGACTGTACCCCGCAGCACGCGGCTCCTGCATATCAGATGGTGATCTCTTCTCATCAGCGCCCCCTCGTCGAACCGGGCGTGGTGCGGTTTTCCCCGCATCCGGCTTTCCGATGATCTCTCGCCACAAGGCATTCACAAGGAATTGACGGCTCATTTATGATGGACTCGTAAAAAGTCCATCACACTCTAAAGATGGCTGAGCATAAAAGTTCGATATACAAGGTGTAGCGGTGTCGGCCAAGCGGAGGCGCACATGAGTACGTCGAGCATTGGCCGTACCCGCTACAACGTAGTATATCGGACTTTTTGCGACGCCATCAAACAATGAAGAGGGTGATCAAGTGGCCAAAAAAATCCTGTTCGCAGGGGCTTATGGCATTCACAGCCAAGGTGACGATGCCGCACTTCTTGTCCTCTACCGAGAACTGAAGCGCCGCTGCCCGGACCTTAAGGGAGCTGTGATCAGCCGTCATGCCACGGAAGATCTGTACAAACCATATGGGCTCGATACTCTGCCCAATTTTGAACATGAGAGCAGAAAGGCTGGTCAAGGAAGATGGTTCCGGGGCTTCAATCACGACGACGACAGGCGGCACCTGTATTGCCTGCTCAGCCATATTGAAAACGCTGACCTCTTGATACTTGGTGCAGGCAATGCCTTTGTCGACTACACGATCGACCTGCTCAAAGGCCCTGTACCTTATTTTGTTATTCTCACCCTCATGGCCCAAATGACAGACACACCCGTACTATGGTTTGGAGTCTCCATAGGTCCTCTGGAAACGACTCTCGGGCGTAAAATGACACGGCTGGCTGCGAAGCTGGCAGATATCATCACGGTACGGGACCAGGGGAGCCTGCAATACCTCCGATCACTTGATCATAAGGGTGAAATACACCTGCTGCCGGATCCTGTACTGGGCCTTGATCCCGGCTCCCGGTCTCGCCATTCGTTCCCACCCGGCTGCAGCAGGGATGAAAGACAGGTCTTCGCGGTTTCTGTTCGGGCGGTAACCAGGCAGATGGGGATGGAGTACCAACGATACATTGACACGATGGCATCATCCCTTGATCAAGTGATTGAACATTTCAACGTCAACATGCTCTTTATTCCGCATTGCACATACGAGCATGGAAGCCCTGAGCAGGATGACAGGACAGTAGCCCGAGCCATCACCGGACAAATGCAGCATCAGGATGCAGTATTCAGTATAGATCACCATCTGTCTGTTGACGAGGCATTGGCCCTTTACAAAAACTGCGATCTTGCCATTTGTACCCGCCTGCATGCCAATGTCTATGCGGCTATCCAGGGAGTACCATCGGTGGCCATCGGCTACCATCCCAAGGTGGCGAGCTTCATGGATTTCATGGGCTGTAACAGCTACTGCATACCTCTTGAACACCTTCGGCCGGAAACCATTATCCATACAACAAAGGACCTGATGCGAAACAAAATTTCCGTATCCGCAACGGTCCGAAACAAGATCGACCGGACCAGAACAGACATTAACCGGTATGCTGATCTGGCCATTGACCTGATGCGGTAACACGCCTTGCCGAAGCCAGGAGACCTTCCTCCACCAGATCCAGGATCGACCACCCTCATCTACCAGACGACGACCAGGACAGCGATGCATTGCTTACGACCACACACCATCTTCGACCTTCTTGACAAGAAGGAAAAACTGGCCACCATTCCCCTGCCGGGCAGATATTCTCTCACCTCCATGCTGGAGCGAGCGATTCTGACAGCACTCGTGAAACTTGGCCGGCCTGAAACCATTTTTGAGTTCGGCACCTATACCGGGGAAACGACCACCCTTCTTGCACTCAACAGCAAGGCCACAGTTTTTACTGTCGACCTCGACGAAATAACGGCCAAGACACCTCTTGATGACTTTGAAAAAAAGAATTTCTCCACCGGCAGGAAAGGAGGGAAAATGTTCCACGGGCTGGCAGAGGCCGGACGTATCAAGGAACTCCATGGGGATTCCACCACAATGGATCTTTCGCGGTTTACCGGACAGATTGACTTCATCCTTATCGACGGCGGACACCATCTCGATGTGGTCTCCTCGGACACAGAGCAAGCCTTCAAAATGCTCAGAGGTGGCAAGAAAGGGGTTATCGTGTGGCATGACTATAAAAATCCCAAGTATGAAATCACCGGATTCCTTGACCGGCTTTCCCGCGACATTGCCCTATACCATGTCGAAGAAACAACATATGTATTTTACAGTACTGATCCGTCAGACCTGAAAGATACAACACCACATTGAAAATCAGGGCCCGACACACCAGATGAAGATCACACTCCTTGTCACATCGCTCAAAGAGGACGAGCTCCACAAAAGGCAACTTCCGCTCGGGGTCGGCTATCTTGCCGCCTACGTGGAAAAACATCTACCCGATGTCACGGTAGACATCACGGCCGACATCAATGACATCTTTCTTCAGAAACCGGATCTGGTCGGGATCAGTTCTGTTTCCCAATGCTTCAATGCAGCTCTGGAGTATGCCAGAAAGATAAAAAAACATCTCGCAATCCCTGTCTTGCTTGGAGGATACCATGTGACCTCGCTACCGCAGCAACTCCCAATATGCTTTGATGCAGGCGTCATCGGCGAAGGAGAAACGACGTTCCTCAATCTTGTGAGGCTCCTGCAAGACGAGGGCGTATTTTCCCCATCCAGCCTCGGCCACATTCCGGGAATCTGTTATCATGACAAATCAGGAGCCGTCAAAATCACCGAGCCCGTGGAACCGTTATCCTCCATAGACCTGTTGCCCTATCCCAAGCGGAATATCTCGCCCGGAGCGAAAAATATCTTTCAGTTCTCTTCCCGGGGCTGTATCTATCGATGCAAGTTCTGTGCATCGTCGCGACACTGGAAAAAATTCCGGCCACACAGTGCAGCCTACTTTGTCCAGGAATTGAAATATCTGCGGGAAACCTATGATGCCACAAGCATCCATCTCCTCGATGACCTGTTTTTTGCCGATCCTAAAAGGGTCCGCGAGATCGTGACGATGATGCGAACCGAAGGGCTTGCCGGTCAGTTTCGGTTCGACAGCTTCATCTCCTCCAACCTTGCCTCCAGAGACATCCTCCTCATGGCCAAGGAGATGGGTTTCACTTCCATGAAATTCGGCGGAGAAACAGGATCAGACCGATTACTCAAGGCGATCAAGGGCCCGCATGCCTCGGTCGCCCATCATCAGCGCTGTATAAATCTGTGCCGGGAACTGGGCCTGGACGTACGCGCTTCCTTTATTTTCGGCAGCCCGGGGGAGACGGAAGAGGACCTGGAGCTGACCTACCAGTTCCTGAAAAGGAACAAGGGGGTGCTGAAGATCCACGGATTTTATCTCACCATGCCCATCCCCGGCACGCCTTACTGGGACCTGGCCATGCAGAAAGGACTGGTCAGTGAAGATATGGACTGGAGCCGGCTCAATATCGATTACCTGAAGGAGGAGTCCTTTGACCTTGAGCAGGCCATATATCTCAACGAGGAAAATGTTTCACGGGCCACCCTGAGACATTATTTCGAGACATTCAGAAAGGAATTCGAATTTTTTCAAGGATAAACCAGGTGGAGGGAGATATGCGCCTGAAAGACAAGGTCGCCGTCATCACAGGTGGATCCCGCGGAATCGGCAGGGAGATCGCTCTTGCCTTTGCCAGGGAAGGATGTCGCATAGTCGTCAACTATATATCCCGGGTCGATCTCGCCGACGAAACCGTAAAGACAATACAGACAACCGGAAGCCAGGCCATGGCGATCCGGGCCGACGTATCCCGACGGCCGGAAGTCAGAGAGATGTTCTGCAGGACAATTGAGAAGTTTGGCCGGATAGACATCCTGGTCAACAATGCCGGGATCAACAGGCGGGGCTGGTTTGAAGAGGCGACCGATGAAGACTGGGACCGGATCATGGAAGTCAACCTCAAGGGGCCTTTCATCTGCAGCCAGGAAGTTTTTCCCTACATGAAGAAACAACAAAGTGGCCGCATCATCAACATTTCCTCTGTTGCCGGCCAATACCACGGACCCAAGACCGTCCATTATGCCGTTTCCAAGGCCGGACTCAACAGTCTCACCAAGGTGATCGCCCGTTATGGTGCCGAACATAATATCCTGGTGAATGCAGTGGCTCCGGGCATCATGTGGACAGACCAGACAGCGGACGAACTCACCAGTCCTGCCGGACAGAAGATAATCGACATGACCCTGGTGAAAAGGCCCGGTCAGCTGCAGGACGTATCCAGCACCTGCATCCTGCTGGCCTCTGAAGAACAGAACTATATCACCGGTCAGGTGATCAGCGTCAGTGGAGGAGCCTACCTTGGCTGAGAAGGGACAACAGGCCCGGCAGACCATTCTTCTGCTGGGAGCCAGTGCGGACCAGATCTTTGCCATCCGGACGGCGCAAAGCATGGGATTACGGGTGCTGGTGGTGGACAGACAGGCAACGTCTCCCGGTTTCGAGTTCGCTGACGACCATGCGAAGATCAGCACCACGGACATTCCGGAACTGAAAAGACTGATCGATCGGTATCAGCGGGATAAGGGTCCCATCGCCGGAGTGCTTGTCATGGGAAGTGATATTCCGCAGGTTGTCTGTGAACTTGCATCGTATCTCGGCACCCCGCACATCCCCATGAGATCGGCAGAGCTGTCGACCAACAAGTACCTGATGAAGTGCTGTTTCGCAGATCACGGCGTACCTGTTCCCTGGTTTCGGTCCATCCACAGCCTCGATGAGTTAATCCAGACGGTCGGGCAGCAGGGATATCCGCTGGTTCTCAAACCGGTGGATCGTTCCGGAGCCAGGGGGGTATTTTACCTGAACCAAGGCTGCGATCTCAAGGTACTGTACGAGCAATCCCGAGACCTTTCTTTCACAGGCCAGGTCATGGTAGAAGAATTTCTGCCCGGCCTGCAGATCAGCACGGAAACAGTCATGTGGCAGGGCAGGGCCCATACACCGGGCTTTGCTGACCGCAACTATGAATTGCTGCACCGTTATGCACCCAATATCATTGAAAACGGCGGCTGGGTTCCCAGCCGTGTCACCTCCGGACAACGACAGGCTGTTGAACGGCTGGTGGAGCGGGCGGCGCTCGCTCTCGGGGTCGAAAACGGTGTGGTCAAGGGGGATGTGGTCCTCACCCCGGAAGGTCCAAAAATGATAGAGATGGCCACCCGCCTCTCAGGCGGTGATTTTTCCGAAAGCCTCATCCCGCTGGGCTGCGGCGTCAATATCGTTGAAGCAGCCATCAATATCGCCATCGGACGCGAACCGGATCTGGATTTACTTAGACCCCGATTCCAGAAAGGGGTGGTCAACAGGTATTTTTTCCCCGAGCCCGGGACCCTGATCCGCATAGAAGGTGCGGAGGAGGTCCGACGACAGCCATGGCTGCATAAACTGGAATTCTGGTATCAACCTGGTGACCGTGTCCCACCGGTGCGCAGTCATGCCGACAGGTTCGGGGTCTTTGTTATCTCCGCAACTACACGAGAAGAAGCGGAAGACCATGCCGACTGGGTGTACCGGACGATCAAAATAGTCACCAGCACTCCATGAATTTCTTCCTTATCTTCCATCACAATCTCGCCTTTTCGTCGATTCCCACAAAACACTACCGGTACCTGGTAGATAATGTGTACTGCCGGCTGCTGGATATTGCGGAAAGCGGTATACCACTGGGCATGGAATACACCGGCGAGACCCTTGAACTGATCGCCGACCTGAGCCCATCATACATCGCCAGGCTCAGGACACTGCTTGCAAGGGGGCAGGCCGAGCTGATCGGTTCGAGTTACTCGCAGGCCATCTTCCCGTTGATCCCGGCCATGGTCAATCGCTGGAATCTGAAATACGGCATCGAAACATACGAAAAAACACTCGGGACCAGACCAAAAACAGCCCTTGTCAATGAACAGTGCTATTCCGACGGCCTCGCAGACCTGTACCGGGAGGCTGGCTACGAAGCCATCATCTTCGACTGGATGAATGCCAGGAAAGAGCATCCCTGGCCGGAAAACTGGCGCTATCAGCCTGTAGTCCACGCAGGAACCGGACTGATTTTTCTATGGAGCGACTGCATCTCCTTCCAAAAACTGCAAAGAACGATCTGGGGAGAACTGGATGAAGAAGAATGGGAAGATTTCATCGATGCCTGTCAGAGCAGAGCGAACAGCTCCTCCGTGGCCCACCCTCTCTTTTCTCTCTATGCGTCCGATGCCGAGGTTTTCGATTACCATCCCGGAACTCTGGAAACATGGACGGCCGACAGGGGCCATTTCAAAAAACTCCACAACCTGCTTGCCGGGCTGACAAAAAAGGGGAAAGCATCCATCCTGTTGCCGTCCCAGGCCCTCGCCAGGGCCAGCACCGCTCCTCTGCCTGAAATTGAACGGGTATGCACCCCCTCCTACCCTGTCCGGACCAAGAAACAGGATAAATACAACGTCACCCGCTGGGCGGTAACCGGACGGGCTTCCGCGAGAATGAACACCCAGTGTTACAGGCTTTTTGCCGCCGTCAGCAAGTTTGAATCCGCAACAACCTGCCCGCCCGGCCGACTTGATCTCCTGCGAAAAGAACTGGTCAGCCTCTGGGGCAGCGATTTCCGGACCCACACGACCGATGAAAAGATAGAGAACTTCAGAAACAGAATGGGAGCAGCGCTTTTTCTGGCCGATGCCAGAGAGGATCCAGAAAAAAGCCGTATCGAGGAGTTGCCCTCCCCTCCCATGACTGGTATCCCGGGGAAGAGCCGGCGCAAGATCTGTCTTGAAAAGGGTGGGGCATCGCTGACCATCCTGAAAAACAGGGGCATGGCCATAGAAGCGTTCACCTGTCGTCAATGTGGCCCTCAGCCTCTCCTGGGGACCATCCCCCATGGTTACTTCCCCGATATATCGCTGGCATCAGATTTTTATACCGGCCACATCATGCTGATTACCCAGGACGGACGGCAGTACACTGATCTCTCGGTGAAGGTCCCGGAGCTGGAGATAACCGACCAGGAAGATTTCGTTCTGGTGAGAAACAGGCTGCCAATGGAACTGCCGGGCCTCACAGTCTTCAAATCACTGTACCTGGAAGAAAACAGTCTGACAATCCGCTACGATATGTATGCCAGGGATCTCAGGCCCGCCTCTCTGCGCCTTGGAATCTGCACATTCCCGCCCGGGTCTTTCCACAGGGAGACACTGTTTTACGAAACCGCAAACGGTGGCGACAGAGCTGAACGGTTTTACCTCAAGGGCATGAAGGTCGCACAGGACTCACCGGCAAACCATATCGTTACCTGCAGGCACTGCCTGGGCAACACCGATGGTCGTCTGGTCGTGGGCGACGCGACAAAAAGGTTAACCATTGTCGCGAACCCGGTTGAACTCTATTCGGTTCCCCTGGTCCACTATGAAGAAGTCGCCACCAGCACGACGAAGCCTGATTTTTACCTGCGGGTATACCATTCGATCTGTGAGCGCGACGATGTGGCCAATGTATTCTGGAAAGGTGAAATGAGCCTGAGCTTCAAAATAACGGCTGCCAGCCAGAGCGCCCCAGCTCACAAAGTGGCCCGGAACGACAACAGCACCTGGTGAAAAATCTTAAACAGCGACCACCTGACATGCCTGCCAGAATTCCTTTTCTTACCAGTGGTTCCGATCTTCCCGCCAATACAGAACTTTCAATTTTCGGAGCCGGCACGCTTGGCCTGTCCCTGGTCCGGACCCTGCAGCGCGACAGGAAAGACATCACCATCCGGTCGTTTGTGGACAGCAACAAAACCGGAACTCTGAACAACATCCCTGTCCTGAATCCCGAAATATTTTTCAAACGTACGGAAAAAGATCATCTCGTGGTCGTCGCGACCCATTTCTGGCTCAGGGAAGTACTGGCAATGCTGCAGGATCATGGTTTTGGCAACATCATCATCTCTGCGATAATCCCGGAAGAAACCAGGGAATACTCCGAGGTTCCTGACAAACACCTGCAGGAGATACGGACTATCGAAAAAAAATTAGCCGATCCCCGCTCTAAAATGGTCTGGCAGGCTGTCATCCAGGGGATGAGGGGGGATATGTCCAGCCTGTTGCAGATGTTCCTGACAAGCCCAGGCCGGCAGTATCTCGATCACGTGATACTGAAAAAAAAGAACACGGTTATCGAAGGAGGCATGTTCGACGGGACCAACACCAGACAATTCGCGGAAATTGTGGGACCGGAGGGCAAGGTCATCGCCTTTGACCCGCTACCTGCCCACATCCCGGATTTACCGCCCCAGGTAATTGTGGAAAACATGGCTCTGTGGAAAGAAACAACCACCCTGTACCTGCTCGAGGAGGGAGCAGGATCAACGGTCTCCAGTTCTCAGGCCGGTAACGCAAAGCCGGTTCGAGCAGTGGATCTCGACAGTTATCTCGAAGGCCAGGGTGCTGACTATATCAAGCTCGACGTGGAAGGGGCAGAGATGGAGGTGTTGCAGGGGGCGGCAGAGACCATCAGAAAGTACCGGCCTCAACTGGCGGTATCCATCTACCATTCGCCGCAAGACTTTATTCAGGTACCACTCAAGATCTTTTCCATATGCACCGGATATCTGTTTTTCCTGGAATCCTACTCTCCCTCAATGGGCGACAAGATATTGATCGCCATTCCTGAGGAAAAAGCACTTAAGACGTGAAACAGCACGCATGGTGATTCCCCTGGAACAACTCACCATAATTTACGATACAACCCGGTGCAAAGTATCCACTACTTTATCCTGCTCATCCTCTGTCAAAGCGGGAAACAGAGGCAGGCTTATGGCCTCTGCGTAATACTGTTCTGCCTGGGGATATTGCTCTCTGGCAAATCCCATCCTCTGGAAATACGGCTGACGATAAAGAGGAATATAATGGAGCTGAACTCCGATGCCATGCTCTCTGAGAGCTGTAAAGACCTCACGATGGGTGACTTCCATGTCATCGAGCCGCAAGCGGATCACATACAGATGCCGGCTTGACTGACAGTCCGGATGCTGCCACAGGGGTTGCACCGGAAGACCTGCGAGCAGCCTGTCGTACCGGCGGGCCAACGTCTGCCGACGCTCGACAAACTGGCACAGTCTGTCCATCTGACTGATTCCCAGTGCTGCCTGCAGGTCTGACATACGATAGTTGTATCCGAGTTCGACCTGTTCATAGTACCACGGTCCATCAGGCTCCTTTTCCATCTCAGCCGGATCCCTGATGATCCCATGGCTGCGCAGCCTGGTCATCCTTGCCGCCAGTTCGGCGTCATTGGTGAGTGCCATCCCCCCCTCACCGGTGGTGATGATTTTGACCGGGTGAAAGCTGAACACCGTAATATCACTGTAGCGGCAGCATCCTATCGGCATGTGCCGGTATCGTCCCCCAATGGCATGGGAGGCATCCTCTATGAGATGGAAGCCATAACGGCGGGACAACTCATGGATTACCTTCATCTCGCAGGACTGCCCGCAAAGATGGACGGGGATGACCACCTTGGGCAGGGCGCCGGCTTTTTCAGCATGAGCAAGCTTTGCGGCAAACGCATCGGGGCAGAGATTGCCTGTCTGCAAGTCGATATCGACAAAATCAATCCCGGCTCCACAATACAGGGCGCAGTTCGCCGAAGCCACAAACGTGATCGGCGTTGTCCAGACCACATCTCCGGGGCCGACATCCAGGGCCAGACAGGCAAGATGAAGGGCTGAAGTGGCACTGTGTACAGCTACGGCATAACGGGCCCCGCAGTGTCGCGCCAGGCTCTTTTCAAACTCCGGGACCATTGGTCCCTGGGTCAGCCAGTCAGAACCCATCACCTCCACGACCGCTGTAATATCCTCAACAGCGATATCCTGTCTGCCGTAGGGAATCATCACAAAGCGGTCCGGTTATTGAAATCACGAA
>Ga0256833_1000182_pt1 | contig 49885 bp, 55 predicted proteins | sample 356284metaG_FD_190535 | JGI IMG/M metagenome (GOLD analysis project Ga0256833, IMG submission 190535) | Hydrothermal vent microbial communities from Mid Atlantic Ridge, Atlantic Ocean - 356-284 | ecosystem: Environmental > Aquatic > Marine > Hydrothermal vents | place: Atlantic Ocean: Mid... | reverse complement strand
TACCTCCCGGCCAACCGTAGTAAGCTGCATCCGTGGGGACCTCCTCTCTCCTGGAGTGGTCCCCACATTCTTATCGATTCGGTCTCACATGTGTCTGTCCGGGTTCATTCGCGGGTTTGGTAGCCTGAGCGGGTGGAGGATGCGAAGGCGAAGATCGAGGCGGCGCGCGCCCGGGCCCGCGAACTGGGGCAGGCCGTGCGCGTGGACGGCAACAGCAAGTGCAGCCTCTACGCCTGGCCTGACGGTGCCCTGCGCGACGACATGGGCCGCGAGTGGTCCGAGGAAGACGCCGTGTACATGCTCGAGAACATCGCGACCTACCGCGAGCAGGACACCTGATGCTGATCCTCTACCCCACTCCTGGCGAGGGCGCCTTCCTGCGCGAGCGCGCCCGCGGGCGTGAGCTGTGGCGGGGGCGCGAGCGGCTGGCGGGTGAGGGCTGGAGCGCGCTCGAGCTCGGCCTGGGCAAGGTCAACGCCGCCATGACGCTGGCCGCCTACCTGCACGAGCGGCCCGAGGTGGACCGCATCCTGCTGGTGGGTATCGCCGGGGCCTACCCGGGATCGGGGCTGCGCGTGGGCGAGGCGGCCCTGGCCGCCCAGGAGATCCAGGCCGACCTGGGCACCGTGGGCGGACTCGAGGCGTTGGGCCGGCCGGCGCTGGAGTTCGAGGGGCGCCGGCTCTACAACCACCTGCCCGCCGATCCCATCTGGACGGCCGAGCTCTACAGCCGCCTGGGGCTTTCGCCCACCACCTTCCTCACCCGCGACACGGTGAGCGAGACCCGCGAGGAGGCCGCAGAGTGGGCGCGGCGCTGGGGCGCGGCGCTGGAGAACATGGAAGGGGCGGCGGTGGCCCAGACGGCGCTGTGGTTCGGCGTGCCCTGGGCCGAGCTGCGGGCGGTCTCCAATGAGGCCGGCGTGCGCGACAAGACCCGCTGGAACGTCGAGGGCGCCCTTAAGACGCTCGCGCGGGCGCTCGAGGAGCTACTCGCTTAGAAAGCGGCGCCCTTTGGCGGTCAGCCGCCAGACCGGTGTGGGCGGCGGAACCTCGCTGTCCACCGCGGGGCAGAGGTTTTTCAGGCTGCACGCGGCGCACACGGTTCCGCAGGCCGCGCTCTCGGAATAGGCGAGCCCTACGTACCCCCGTCGCTCCAGCGTTTCGAGCATCCCCCAGAGCACGCCCGGCTCGACGCCGACGCGCGCGGCCACCTGCGCCAGCGTCTGCGGGCGTTCCAGCTCGGCCAGGACCCGGCGCAGCACCCTAGCCCCCCAACCACAGCAGGGCCAGGCGGTAGACCCCCCAGGCCAGCACCCAGGCGAGGATCAGCTCGTAAACCACCGCGACCGCGGCCCAGAACCGCCCGAACTCGTACTTGAGGGCCACCACCGTGGCCACGCAGGGCGTGTAGAGCAGCACGTAGACCATGTAGGCCAGCGCCGCGGCCGGGGTGAGCGCCCCGCGGAGCGCAGCCTGCAAGGCGGTGGGGGCGTCGGGCGGGGGCGGGAGCGGCTGCGGCAGTCCGAACAAGGCCGGAACCGCAGCCAGGGTGGCGAGGAGCGCGTTCCAAAGGCCCGCCACGATCTGGCCCAGTCCCTGCGCCAGCCCCACCGCCGTCGCGGGCTCGGCCCCCAGGTAGCCGACCGCGAGCGTGCCCACCACCACCTCCTTGGCCACGAAGCCCGGAATGAGGGCGCCCACGAGCCGCCAGTCCTCGACACCCAAGGGCGCTAAGAGCGGCACGAGCCACCCTGCTGCGCGGGCGTAGAGGCTGCGCTCCAAATCGCCGGGCGGCAGGTTGAGCAAGAGCCAGACCAGGACCACGGCCAGCAGGATCGGCCCGCCCGCTCCAGCGAGAAAGCTGCGGGTGCGCACCCAGGCCTGCCGTACGATCGCCGCAAACGTGGGCAACCGGTAGGGCGGCAGCTCCATCAACCCCGCGCCCGGCGGTTGCCCCGCGATCCGCCCCAGCACCCAGGCGGTGAAGAGGCCCGCGACGAGCCCCAGCAGGTAGAGCCCGAAGACCACCAGCGCGGCGCGCTCGGGAAAGAAGACCGCGGCAAAGAGGGTGAAGACCACGAGCCGGGCGCTGCAGCTCATGAAGGGAATGGCGAGCCCGACCCGCAGCCGGTCGAGCCAGCCGGTGAGGATGCGGGTGCCGTAGACGGCGGGGACGTTGCAGCCAAACCCGAGCACGAGCGGGATGAAGGCCCGTCCGGGCAGCCCCGCCGCCCGCATGAGGCGGTCAGCGACGAAGGCCGCGCGGGCCAGGAACCCGCTCGTTTCCAAAAACGCCAGCGCCAGGTAGAGGAAGAAGAGCACCGGAGCGAAGCTGACCACCGTACCGACGCCGCCGACGAGGCCGTCCGCCAGGAACGAGGCCGCGAGCGGCGAAAGCGGCAGGGCGCGGACCCAACCGGCCAGCACTTCCTGCACGCCGCCAATGAAGTCCACCCAGGGCGTCGAAAAGAGAAAGGTGAAGCGGAAGGCAAGCAGCATTCCCAGCAGGAAGATGGGGCCGCCCAAGAGCGGGTGCAGCACCCAGCGGTCTATCTGATCGGTGAGGGTGCGGCGCGGCCGCGAGCCCGCCAGCACGCGCGCCGCGAGCTCGTGGGCGCGGGCGTAGCGCGCGTTCTCGATCTCGAGGAAGGGGTCGAGCCCGGATTCTTCCAGCGTGGCGCACAGCCGCGCGATCGCCGTGCGCGCCTTGGGGTCTGGCTCGAGCGGCACCTCTTCGCCCGCGAGCCAGGCCAGGGCCAGCCAGCGGCGGGCGGGATGGGCGACGAGCCGTTCGAGCTCGCGCACGGCCTCCTCTACCGGCGCGGGGTAGCGCACCCGCGGGCGGGCGGGCCGGGCCCGTTCCAGCGCCCCGAGCAGTTCCGCGGTGCCCTCGCCGCGGCTCGCCACCAGCGGCACCACCGGCACCCCGAGCGCCTCTTGCAGCGCGGTGGTGTCCAACACGTACCCCTTGGCCGCCGCCTCGTCCATCAGGTTGAGCGCGACCACCAGCGGAAGGCCCAGCTCGGCCAGCTCGAGCACCAGGTGCAGGTTGCGCTCGAGGTTGCCCGCATCCACCACCGCCACCACCACGTCGGGCGGGTCAAGCAGGAGCTCGCGCACCGCGAGCGCCTCCTCGGGGGTGGTGGGGCTGAGGCCGTAGGTGCCGGGCAGGTCCACCAGCCGCAACTCACCCCCGGGCAGACGCAAAACGGCCTCCAGCCGTTCGACCGTTGTGCCCGGCCAGTTGCCCACCTTGAGGTCGGCGCCGGAAAGGGCGTTGACCAGCGTGGTCTTGCCGGTGTTGGGGTTGCCCACCAGCGCCACCCGCCGCGCCTCCCCGCCGGCGGGTGGACGGGCGGCCTCGCAGCACGCCGAACCGCCCACGGCTAACCCTCCAACTCCACGCCCGCGGCCTCGGCGTGACGAATGGCGATGAGGGTATCACCCACGGCGATCTCCATCGGGTCGCCCAGCGGGGCGCGCCGCACCACCCGCACCTCGGCCCCCGGGCGCACCCCCAGCGCCATGAGCCGGCGGCGCAGGGATGGCGGGGCCTTGAGGGCGCGGATGCGCGCGGTCGTGTCCTCGGGAAGGTCGGCGAGCCATCGCATGCACCGCCATTCTAGGGGCGGCGCTTCAATCCTGTCAATTCCGGTCGGATTTCTTGGTGTTTTAGGAATGCGAAGCGTTCGCAGCTGCTAGGCGTCGGGCCCGAAGGCGGCCCGGTCGAGCGCTTTTTGCTCGGCCTCGCTGAGTTCGCGCCAGGTGCCGGGCTTCTGCCCGCCCAGGCGGATGGGCCCCATCTTGACCCGCACGAGCCGCTCGACGGGGTAGCCGATGGCGGCCATCATGTGGCGCACCTCGCGCTTCTTGCCCTCAGTCAGGGTGATGACCGCGCCGCCATCCTTGGGCCGGGCCTTGAGCGCCTGGACCCGCACGCCCGACTTGAGGGTGACGCCGCGCTCGAGCTGCCGCAGCAGATCGGCCGGGGGCGTGCCCTTCTTGCTCCAGACGCGGTAGACCTTCTTGACGCCGTAGCGCGGGTGGGTGAGGCGCTGGGTGAGCGCACCGTCGTTGGTGAAGAGCAAGAGCCCCTCCGAGTCGCGGTCGAGCCGGCCCACGGGGTGCAGCCCCGGCACGTCGGGCAGTAGCTCGTAGACCGTGGGCGCACCCGAGCGGCTCTTGCGGGTGGTCTCGTATCCCCTGGGCTTGTGGAGCGCAAGCACCACGCGGCGCTCGGGGGGCCGCACGACCCGCCCGTTCACGCGCACCTCGTCGCCGGGGTAGACCCGCATGCCCAGCGTGGCCACCTCGCCGTTGACGGTGACGCGGCCGGCGCGGATCAGCTCCTCGGCCTTGCGCCGGCTGGGCGCGGCCCCGGCGAGGGCCAGGTACTTTTGCAGGCGGATCCCTTCCATACTTTTTCATTCTGCCCCAGCGCTCGCGTTTTGAACAGCAAAGCGCGGTGATACAATCCGTGTGCTGTGGCCATCTACGCCGTCTACAAACCCCTGGGTGCGACCTCGCACGACGTGGTGGAGGTCGCGCGGCGCACCCTGGGCACCAAGAAGGTGGGGCACACCGGCACCCTCGACCCACTAGCGACGGGGGTCTTGGTGCTGGCTACCGGCTCGCACACCAAGATCGTGCCCTTTCTGACCGGCGAGGACAAGGAGTACCTGGCCTGGATCAGCTTCGGGGCAACCACGCCCACGCTGGACGCTGAGGGGCCGCTCGAGCCGGCAGCGCCCTGGGAGCCTGACGAGGCGGCGCTGAAGCGGGCCCTGGCGGGTTTCCTGGAGCTGAAAGAGCAGGTGCCCCCAGCCTTTTCGGCCGTCAAGGTGGGCGGGGTCAAGGCGTACGAGGCGGCCCGCAGGGGTGAGGCCCTGGCGCTCGAGCCCCGGCCCGTGCGCTACCACCAGGTAGAACTGCTGACCCTACAAGAGCGCCCCCAGCCGCTGCGCATCGCCCCCGGGGCCGAGGGCTGGCGGCCCAACCCGCGCGGGCAGGCGGTGGAGCTGCCGCCGGTGCTCGCGCCGCTGCCCACCGCGGTGGTGCGGCTGGTGGTGGGTTCGGGCACCTACGTGCGCGCCTTTGCCCGAGACCTGGGCGAGGCCCTGGGTACGGGCGCCTTCCTGAGCGGACTGGTGCGCACGCGGGTAGGGCGGGTGGACCTAGGTCAGACGGTCCCGGCGGAACGCCTGGCCGAGGCGCGGCCGCTGGCCCCATCCGAGGTGCTGCCCTTCCCCGCCGTCGAGCTCGACCACACCGAGGTGCGGCGGGTACTCGAAGGCGTGCCCCTGCCCATCCCCGCCCGCGGCCTGGTCGCCCTCACCGACCGTCAGGGCCAGCTCGTGGCCGTGGCCGAGGGCGACGGCTTCAAGCTCAAGGTGCGGCGGGTCTTCCGGCCCGGCGACTAGCCTGGCCACTCCTCGCGCAAGAGCCCCCAGACCACCCGGTCGTCCACGAACTCGTGGGCGCGCAGCGCCCGGCGCAGCACCGCCTCGCGGGTAAAGCCCAGCCGTTCGGGGATCTTGCAGCTGGGCACGTTGTCCGGCGCACAGTGGATCTCGACGCGGTCGACGGGGAAGTGCTGGAAGGCCAGGTCGATCAGGCGCCGCACCGCCCGGGTGACGAGGCCCTGGCCGGAGGCCGCCTCGTCGATCCAGTAGCCGATGGCGGTCGTGCGGTTCACCGGATCGATGCGGTTGAGGCTCGCCAGGCCAACGAGCTCGCCGCGGAAGAAAAGGGCGGCGGTGAGCGACCGACCCTCGATCAGGCCGCGCAGCTGGCCTTCGAGGAAGGCACGGGCATCGTCGGGGCTCCGGGTCGCGTCCACGAAGGGCAGCCAGCGCCGCAGGTGGTCGCGGTTGCGGTCGACGAGTGCGTAGAGGGCCTCGGCCTGCTGGGGCACGGCCAGGGAGAGCTCGAGCCCTCCGCCCAGGTCTTCGCGAAGCATGGCTCATTATACGCGGCGCCGCAGCAAGCCCCCAAGACGCACGCCACCCCGTTCTTGCGCCCGTGCGGTATCAATATGATATCATACCGACATCAGGAGGTGAGGATGAAACAGGTGGCCGAAAAATCGGCGTTCAAGATCAACGGCTTTGCCATGCTCGTCGTCGCGCTCGCGCTCCTGGCCTTTAGTGCCTGGGAAGGCTGGCGCTTCTTCTCCGTGCTGGGCCTGCGCACCGACTGGGGCGCGCTCGTCTGGGGCGTACTGGCCTTTGTCGCCTTCCTGATCCTCTTGCCGGGCTTCTTCACGGTCCAACCCAACCAAGCCAAGGTGCTCGTATTCTTCGGCAAGTACACCGGCAGCGTGCGCGACGACGGTTTCTGGTGGGCCAACCCCTTCACCGGCAAGGTGGCCGTCAGCCTGCGGGTGCGCAACTTCAACTCCGACGTGCTCAAGGTCAACGACCGCCATGGCAACCCCATCGAGATCGGCACGGTGGTCGTCTGGCAGGTGGTGGACACCGCCAAGGCCGTCTTCGACGTGGACGACTACGAGGAGTTCGTCCGGGTGCAGGTAGAAACGGCCATCCGGGCCCTGGCCAGCCGCTACCCCTACGACGCCGAGGAACACGAGCTCTCGCTGCGCGGCAGCCCCGACGCGGTGGCCCGGGCGCTCACCGAGGAAGTGCAGGAAAGGCTCAAGGTGGCCGGGGTGAAGGTGCTCGAAGCCCGCATCAGCCACCTCGCCTACGCGCCCGAGATCGCCCAGGCGATGCTGCGGCGCCAGCAGGCCCAAGCGGTCATCTCCGCCCGGCGCCTCATCGTGGACGCGGCGGTGGGGATGGTGCAGCAGGCGCTCGAGCACCTGGAGCGGGAAAACGTGGTCAAACTCGACGAAGAGAAGAAGGCCGCCATGGTCAACAACCTCATGGTCGTCCTGACCGGCGAGCAGTCGGCGAGTCCGATCATCAATACGGGTACGCTATACGGGTGAGCAGGCAGGTGACGGTAGACGGCGCTTTTGTACGTGGTACGTGGTGCGTAGTGCGTGGTAAATGGTTAATCACACCGCGTACCACGAACCACGCACCGCACACAGCGTAGCCATGAAAAAACGCTTCCTCCTCCGCCTCGACCCCAAGCTCTACGAAGCCCTGGCCAAGTGGGCCGCCGACGACCTGCGCAGCGTCAACGCCCAGATCGAGTACCTGCTCGCCCAGGCCGTAAGGGAAGCGGGGCGTATGAAGCGGGGGGACGGAGCCACCCCCAGCGAGGAGCAGCGCGATCGCGATGAAGACGTTTGAGCCCGACCTCGACCTTTCCGGACGCAACCTGCGGGCCCTGGCCCTTCTCACGATGGCGTCGGCGCTCGCTTACTACACCTACCGGGTATCCGCCGCGCCGGGCATGTGGCCCGCATTGCTGGCGCTGTGGGTCTTCCTGCTGGTCGCTGGATCGGTCGCGCTGCTGTGGTGGATGCCCGCTCGCCTCCGCTACGAGCTGACGGACAAAACACTAGAGATCCAGACCGCCTTCGGCCGGCGGCGCATCCTGCTGGAAAATCTGCGCGCGGTCGAACCGGTGGAGTACGCGCTCGGCCGCCGCAGCGGCAGCGCCGCGCTGCCCGGCTACTACGTGGGCCGCTTCCAGAGCAGCCTAGGCAAGCTCACCGCCTACGCCGGCCGCCCCGCGGGCGAGGGCTTGCTGCTCCTGTTGCACACCGGCGAGATGGTGCTGCTCACCCCCAAGCAGTCCGGATTGCTGCGCGAGCGGCTACGCCGCCTGTTGCCGCCCGCAACCGAGGTGGAGGACGATGAACCGCAGAAATAAAGCGTGCGAGCCCGAACCGGTGGGCGGTTTGGGGTTCGTGCTCGCGCTCGCGCTTACGCTGGCGCTGGCGGGCGTCACGCTGGCCGTGCTGGCGCTCGACTGGAATGAGCTGTGGTGGCTCCTTCTCCCCATGCTCGTCGGCAATGCGCTGCTCGTCTACTTCGTCTGGGCAGCCCCCAGCCGCCTCGGCTACCAGGTCGGCATGAGCGGACTGCGCATTCGCACCTTCGCGGGGACGCGAGAGGTCAAACGTGGCAACGTGAAAGCGGCCCGAAAAGTAAGCTACCGCCTGGGGATCAGGCTCTACGGCACCGAGCTGCCCGGCTACAACGTAGGCCGCTTCAGGAACAAGCTGGGCGCGGTGCAGGCGTTCGTCCGCGCCAAACGCGGCCCGGGCGTGCTGCTGGAACTCACGAGCGACGAAAAACTGCTCATCAACCCCTGCGACCCCGAACGCTGTCTCGAGCCACTTGGCATCGAGCTCGAGGAGGCAACGTCATGAACAAAGCCGACCGCGCTAGCCTGATCACCCTGGCCCTCAGCTGGGCCTTCTTCGCCGCCTACTACCTGACTGTGGGCACCGCCCAGAACCCCTGGTTCGTCGCCTTCGGTGTGGTCTACATGTGGATCCCAGGCCTGGTGGCCCTGGCGCTGGCGCAGCGGGAGGGGCTCACCCTGCAGATCTGGAGTCGGCCGAACCGCTGGTGGCTGGTTGCCTGGCTGCTACCGGCCCTGCTCGCGCTGGCCAGCCTAGTCACCAGCCTGCCGCTGGGGAGCTACGTAGGGCTTGCGAACATCACCCAGCACCTCCCGGCCGGTGGCGTGGCCACCTGGCCCGAGCCCGCGCTGTGGGCGCTGCTGCTCGCCTCGGCCCTGCTCGCCGGCGCGACCTTGAACGTTTGGCCCGCGTTGGGCGAGGAGCTGATGTGGCGCGGTTACCTATGGGAGCGCACGCGCGCGCTCGGCTTCTGGCCCGCCTCGTTGCAAATCGGCGTGGTTTGGGGCGTGTGGCACGCGCCGCTGGTCTACTTTTTGGGTTACAACTACCCCGAGCACCGGCTGTGGGGCGTCGTCTTCATGGTCATCTTTACCGTTTTGCTTACCCCCTGGATGCTCTACCTGCGCGAGAAGGGCGGCGCCATCTTCGCCGCCGCTCTCTTCCACGGCAGCCTCAACGCGGTGGGCGGCCTGCGCGCGCTCGCCTTTGCCGAACCCAACGACCTGCTCGTGGGCCTCACCGGCCTGGGCGGCTTCGTGGTGCTGGCGCTGGCGAACCTCTATCTGAGGCGCCTGGTGCCACCGGAAGTTCAGGAAAGCGCTGGCTGAACGTCGGTCTAGGAAAAATCGCCGCCCACGTAGAGCAGCGGTTCGCCGGCCAGGCTGGCCACCGCGCAGCTCATCGCGTCGCCAAAATTGAGGCTAACCGGGTGGAGGGCGGTTCGGCTTGTCCGAAAGCGGCGGGGTCGGTATAGTGTGGGCAATGAAACGCTTCGCCGCTCGCTTCTGGTGGTGGCCCGGTTAGCCCCGGGGCGGACGGCGCTTGCTTGATTCCCGGGGTGCAGCACACCGGGAGTTTTTCTTTTTGGAAGGGGACACGACGATGAAGACGAAACCCGTGGTCAAGACCCTGCTTGCCGACCTGGAAACGCCGGTGACCGCTTACCTGAAGCTGGCCGAAAAAGCCTCGCCCAGCTTCTTGCTCGAGTCGGTCGAGGCCGGCAAGCGCTGGAGCCGCTACTCGATCATCGGCGTGGGGGCGCGCAGGACCTTCAGGTTAAAAGATGGCGCTTTTACCATCGACGGTGCCGAGGTGGAGGCCGAAGACCCGCTGGCCACGCTCTACCACGCGGTACACCGCGAGGTGACGAACGGCCACGAGCTGCCGCCGTTCTGGGGCGGGGCGGTGGGCTACGTGGCCTACGACCTGGTGCGCTACTACGAGGAGCTGCCCGATGCGAACCCCGACGAGATCGGCGCGCCCGACCTGCTCTTCTTTGAGCCGGAGTTGGTGGTCGTCTTCGACCACTTCAAGCAGGTGCTGCACCTGGTCGCCCCGGCGCTGGGCGACGGCCCCTCGGCCACCGCCCGGGCGCACGATCTGCTGGACGCCGCCGAGCGCAGGCTGCGCGGCCCGCTGCCCGGGGTTCCCGGCGAGCGCGGCGGCCGCCGCACCGAGTTCGCTGCCAACCTGAGCCCGGAAGACTACGCCCGTATCGTGGAAAAGAGCAAGGAGTACATCCGCGCCGGCGACATCTTCCAGGTGGTGCCCTCGGTGCGCTTCTCGGCCGAGCTGGGCGTGCACCCCTTCGCCCTCTACCGGGCGCTCAGGAGCGTCAACCCCAGCCCCTACATGGGCTACCTCGACCTAAGCGAGGTGACGCTGGTTTCGGCCAGTCCCGAGAGCCTGCTGCGCTCCGACGGCCGCACAGTAACCACTCGCCCCATCGCCGGCACTCGCCCACGCGGCAAGACGCCCGAGGAAGACCGGGCGCTGGCCGAGGAGCTGCTGGCCGACGAGAAGGAGCGGGCTGAGCACGTGATGCTGGTGGACCTGAGCCGCAACGACATCGGCCGGGTGGCCAAGCACGGCAGCGTCAGGGTGGACGAGCTGATGGTGGTGGAGCACTACTCGCATGTCATGCACATCGTCAGCACCGTGACCGGCGAGCTGAGGAAAGACAAGACCCCGCTCGACGCCCTGGCCAGCGTGATTCCTATGGGCACCGCCAGCGGCGCGCCCAAGATTCGGGCGATGGAGATCATCGACGAGCTCGAGCCCACCCGCCGCGGCCCCTACGGCGGCGCCTTCGGCTACATCGCCTACGACGGCCAGATGGACATGGCGCTGACGCTGCGCACCTTCGTCATCTCCGGCGGCCGGGTCCACGTCCAGGCCGGCGCCGGCGTGGTGGCCGACAGCGACCCGGAGCGGGAATACCAGGAGTGCGTGAACAAGGCGAAGGCGTTGATGAGGGCAGTCGAATTGGCAGAGAAGGGGCTGTGAGGGTGGAAAGGGTAATAAGCTTGTGGCCTGTAGCTCGTGGAAAAAACGTTCAATCAATCCTACGGGCTACGTGCCACCTATGGAGGTGCTCGAATGCCTAAAAGCGTTGAAAACCTCCGCACCTGGCAGGAAGGTATGCGGCTGGCCAAAGACATTTATCGGGCCTCGAATTCCTGGCCCAAAGAAGAGGTTTACGGCTTAACTGCCCAGGTGCGCCGGGCCGTTGTTTCCATTCCCGCCAACTTGGCCGAGGGCGTCGGCCGCAGTACAGCCGCCGAGCTTTCACGGTATTCGCGGATTGCATTGGGCAGCGCTTACGAATTGGATACGCTGCTTAGGCTCTCGCGCGATCTTGGCTACTTAGCGCATGCGAACTTCGAGGAACTGAACGCGCGCGTTTCGTCCCTTGCCAAGCAAATCTCCGCCTTCATCTCCTACTAGGAGGGCCGCAAATGAAAGACAAGAAACCACAGGCCACAGGCTACAGGCCACAGGCTAAAGAGGTGCCCCCCACCCCCCACATCCTCCTCGTCGACAACTACGACTCCTTCACCTACAACCTCGCCGACTACCTGGGCCAGTTGGGGGCGCGGCTGACCGTCTGGCGCAACGACAAGTTCGAGCTCGAGGACGTGGACAGGCTCGCCCCCGACGCCGTGGTCATCTCGCCGGGGCCGGGCACGCCCGAAGAAGCCGGGCTTTCGATCCCGCTCATCAAGGAGTACGCCCCGCGCCTGCCCATTCTCGGCGTCTGCCTGGGCCACCAGGCCATCGGCGCCGCCTTCGGCGCCAAGGTGGTACCGGCGCCGCGATTGATGCACGGCAAGACCAGCCCCATCGAACATTCCGGCCGGAGTATCTTCATGGGCCTGCCCAACCCCTTCACCGCCACCCGCTACCACTCGCTCGTGATCGATGATCTGCCCGGCAAGCTGGAGGTGCTGGCCTGGACGCCCGAGGAGGGGCAGCAGACCGTGCAGGCGGTGCGCCACGTGCGTTTCCCCACGGTCGGCGTACAGTTCCACCCCGAGAGCATCCTCACCGAGCTGGGGCTGCAGCTTTTGGCCAACTGGCTGGGCGAGGTCGGGCTCTACTGGAAGACCAACCCGCGGGAGGAAGAACGATGACCGAGTTCGACAAGGTGCTAAGTGGCGAACCCCTGTCCCAGGACGAGGCCCACGCCCTAATGGGCCGGATGATGACCGGCGAGCTGAGCCAGGTGCAGACGGCGGCGCTGCTGGCGGCGCTCAAGGTGCGTGGCGAGACGCCCGACGAGATCGCCGGCTTCGCCCGCGCCATGCGTGAAGCGGCGCGGCCGGTAGAGGTGACGGGCGAACTGGTGGACGTGGTGGGGACCGGCGGCGACGGCGCCGGCACCTTCAACATCTCCACCACCGTCGCCTTCGTGCTGGCGGCGGCCGGCCTCAAGGTAGCCAAGCACGGCAACCGGGCGGCAAGCTCGCGCAGCGGCTCGGCCGACGTGCTCGAAGCCCTGGGGGTCAACATCGAGCTGGAGCCGGAGCAGGTGGCCCGGGTAATCGAAGAGGTGGGCATCGGCTTCCTCTTCGCCCGCACCCATCACCCGGCCATGCGCCACGTCGCCCCGGTGCGGGCCGAACTGAAGACCCGGACCGTCTTCAACGTGTTGGGACCGCTCACCAACCCGGCGCGAGCGCAGTACTTCCTGCTGGGCGTCTACGCACCGGCGTTGCTCGAGCCCATGGCCTACGCGCTGGGCGAGCTCGGGGTCAAGGGGGCCTGGGTGGTCCACTCGCGCGGCACCGACGAGCTGACCCTGGGCGAGAACGAGGTGGTCGAGCTCAAGGACGGACGCACGCGCCGCTTCACCTTCAACGCCAGCGACTACGGACTGGAAGAGGCCCCGCTCGAGGCGCTGGCCGGAGGCGAGCCCGAAGAAAACGCCGCCCTCACCCGCCGCATCCTCTCGGGCAAGGAGCGGGGGCCGAAACGCGACGTGGTGGCGCTCAACGCGGCCGCCGGCCTGGTAGCCGCGGGGCGGGCGGAAAGCCTGGAAGAAGGGCTGCAAAAGGCCGGCGCCCTCCTCGACGAGGGTGCGGCCAGAGAGGTGCTCGAGCGGCTGGTGGAGGCCACGCGCACCCGCGAATAGTCCGCCCGGTTAAACCCGGGCGGTCTGCTTTCCTTACGCACGGCGGGTCTTAGTTCTAACGCAAACCGTGTCGCCGTCTGCGGTAATGCAAACGTGTGTCGGCGACCAGGCTCTCTGGAAAAACACGAGATTGCCGTCGCAGTCGGTTCCCGAATGGCTGGCACTTCCCCCATCGATACTCCCCGCACTGTAAGTGCGCGTTCACCAAGGTCGCCTGCGAGCACTAACCGGTGCAGCATGCGCGCCAGCAAGCGCGAGCGGCTGGGCCGCTCGGATGAGCTGGTCGTTGGCCGCACTCAAGGACTCCGCCACGTCCCTCACGTCGATCGAGGTGGTGCCGTCGGTTCCGGACCCGCTCGTTCCCTGCCCTCCGCAGGCTGCCAGCAGCATCGCGAGAACCGCCAGTACAATCCACCACGCCCTTCTTATGCTTCACCTTCTCGTCCTCGTCTGAAGGTTCGCTCGACGGACGCACGACCACGCACGTTGCCCTTGGGCCCAGCACCCAATCGCAAACGGCTTTAAACTGATCACATGCGGCGCTTCGCGTTTGTGCTCTGGCTGGTTTTACCCGTTTTGGCCCAGACCCACGTCTTCCACACCCCCATCCCCATGGACGAGGTCCAGGGCGTCTTCGCCATGCAGGGGGCGGGGGCCATCGACTTTGGCCTCAACCCCGTCGCCCGCGCGGGCGGCTTCCTGGATCTCTGGGAATACCGGGGGCGTTTCGACATGAGCCTCGTTGCCACGCAGGGCAGCAACCCCGCCGTGGGGGTGTGCTACACCGCGGCCGTGGATTACCTCGGCTGGACGCTACACGCCTCGACCACCTACCGGATCCGCTACGGCGCCGGGGGCGGCGGACAGCTTTGTTATCTGCGCGACAGCCTGGGACAGGAGATCCGGCGGCTGCTCCCCGTCGTGGAAGGGCTGGCGAGCCTCCAGTACCGCGTATTCCCCAACGTGGTGGGCGACATCACCATCAGCGGCGGCTGGCCCGAGGGCATGGGGGCGTCGGTGGGCTTCGGCTTTGCTTTCTAGGTGGGGGCAGGTCCAGGATTTCGGGCTTTGCGCGAATGAAGAATTGCGTCGGCGACGGGCGTCCTGGTTTGTAATGGGCGCGGCCGGCATGGTATAATGACGCGAAAGGGCAGTGCAATCTTGCCCAAGCAAAGAGGAGGACAATGAGCAAATACGACGCCTCGAGCATCAAGGTGCTCAAGGGGCTGGAAGGGGTGCGCAAACGCCCGGCGATGTACATCGCCGGCACCGGCACGGACGGCTACCACCAGCTCCTCACCGAAATCCTGGACAACTCCGTGGACGAAGCTCTGGCGGGCTACGCCGACACCATCAAGGTCACCTTGCACGAAGACGGCTCCGCCAGCGTGGAGGACAACGGCCGCGGCATCCCCGTGGACGTGATGCCCGGCGAGGGCAAGCCCGCGATCGAGGTCATCTACACCGAGCTGCACGCCGGCGGCAAGTTTGAGGAAGGCGCCTACAAGGTCTCGGGCGGACTCCACGGCGTCGGCGCCAGCGTGGTCAACGCCCTTTCCGACTGGATGGTCGTCGAGGTGTGGCGCGGGGGCAAGCACTACCGCATCGAGTTCGCCCGCGGCGAGGTGAAGAAGCCGCTCGAGGTCGTGGGCAAGGCCCCCAAAGGCAAGACGGGCACCCGCGTCCACTTCATGCCCGACGCCACGATCTTCGAAGAAGAGCTCGAGTTCGACTACCGCCGGGTGCGCCGGCGCGTGCGCGAGGTCAGCTACCTGGCCGGCGGCCTGCGCATCGAGCTGGCCGACGAACGCAGCGGTAAGCAGGAGGCCTTCCACGACAAGGGTGGGGTGGCGAGCTTCGCCAAGGCCCTGGCCGAGGGTGAGGAGCTGCTCTACGACAAACCCGGCCGCCTCATCGGCCAGGTGGACGACGTGGAGGTGGATGTTGGCTTCATCCACACCAAGGGTTACACCACCCAGCTCCTCAGCTACGCCAACATGATCCCCACCCGCGACGGCGGCGTGCACCTCTCGGGTTTCCGCAGCGCCTACACCCGCGCCATGAACCAGTACGCCAAGAAGGCGGGGCTGCAGAAGAACGGCCAGCCCAAGCCCACCGGCGACGACCTGCTCGAGGGGCTGTTCGCGGTCATCTCGGTCAAGATCCCGCAGCCGCAGTTCGAAGGGCAGACCAAGGGCAAGCTCCTCAACCCCGAGGCCGAGCGCGCGGTGAGCAGCGTGGTCTACGAAAAGCTGATGGACTTCCTCGAGTCCAACCCGCGCATCGCCAAGACGATCTACGAGAAGGCCCAGCGCGCCGCCCAAGCGCGCGAGGCGGCCCGTAAGGCACGCGAGCTGGTGCGGCGGCAGAACCCGCTCGAGTCCGACGACCTGCCGGGCAAGCTGGCCGACTGCCAGACCGAAGACCCCGATGAGGCTGAGCTCTTCATCGTCGAGGGCGACTCGGCCGGCGGCTCGGCCAAGCAGGGGCGCGACCGCCGCTTCCAGGCCATCCTGCCGCTGCGCGGCAAGATCCTGAACGTCGAGAAGGCCAACCTGCAGAAGGCGCTTAAGAACAACGAGGTGCGGGCGATGATCGCCGCCATCGGCGCAGGCATCCAGGGCACCCCAGGCGAGGCCCACTTCGACGTCGACAGCGTGCGCTACCGCAAGATCATCCTCATGACCGACGCCGACGTGGACGGCTCGCACATCCGCACGCTGCTGCTCACCTTCTTCTACCGCTTCATGCGGCCGATCATCGACCGCGGCTACCTCTACATCGCCCAGCCGCCGCTCTACAAGCTCAAGGTGGGGCGCAAGAGCGAGTACATCTTCGACGACGAGGCGCTCAAGGAGGCGCTCAAAAAGGTAGGCGACAAGAAGTACGAGATCCAGCGCTTCAAAGGTCTGGGCGAGATGAACCCCGAGCAGCTGTGGGAGACCACCATGAACCCCGAGACCCGAGTGCTCAAGCAGGTGACCATCGAGGACGCCCTCTACGCCAGCGAGATCTTCGAGGACCTGATGGGCGCCGACGTGCAGCCGCGCCGCGAGTTCATCGAGGAAAACGCCCGGTTTGCGGAGCTGGACGTGTAGCAACCGGTACGTGGTGGCCGGTGCGTAGTAATTGGTATGCAGTAATTGGTATGTGGTAGTTGGCGCGTGGTACGCGGAACGGTGCAGGGGCGGGCCTTTGGCCCGCCCCTGTTTTAGCTTACGGCCGGGTCAGGAGTTCTTTTTGGCCCGGCCATAGGCCATGCGCAGCTTGAACATCGCCCGCTTGTGCAGCTTGGCCGCCTCCTCGGCGGTGATGCCCAGGTTGGCCGCTGCTCTCTCTAGCGGCATCCCCTCGGCCTCGGTCTGGATCACCAGCCGCCGCTCGGCCTCTTCGAGCCCGGCGGTAAAGGGCTCGAGGTCGGCCCAGGTGGCCTTGGGGCCGGTCTTCTTCTTCGCCGCGCTCTTCTTGCGGTCCGTCTTCTTGCGCGCGGTCGTCTTACGCGCCGGGCGGTTCTTGAGGTTGGGGTAGGCGTAGTCCTCGCAGTCGGGGTTGGAGCACTTGAGGACTTCCTTCTTGCCCTTCTTAACCATCACCCAGCCGCACTTGGGGCAGGTCTGCTCGGCCGGCGGGTCGAAGACGACGAAGTCGCAACCCTGCTTGTTGCAGCGGTAGTAGGGCTTGCCGCGGCGGCTGATCTTGCGAACGATCTCCCCTTCCTTGCACTTGGGGCAGGTGACGCCGGTGGAGGGGGCTTCGTCGCGGGTGTAGTCGCACTTAGGGTAGGCGCTGCAGGCGATGAAGGAACCGTAGCGACCCCACTTGCGCACCAGCGGCGCGCCGCATTTGGGGCAGTTCTCACCGATGGGTTCGGGTTCTTTCTTTTGCTCGAGCGGCTCGGTGTAGGTGCACTCGGGGTAGCCGGTGCAGCCGAGGAACTGGCCGTAGCGGCTCACCTTGACCTCGAGCGGCCGCCCGCAGACCGGGCAGGTCTTGCGCGGCACCCGCTCCAGCTCCTCAGTGAAGGGTTGGTAGAACTGGCGCACCACCTCGGGCCAGGGCTGCTTGCCCTCCTCCACCTCGTCCAGCTTGTCCTCGACCTGGGCGGTGAACTCGTAGGCCACTACCCGCGGGAAGTGCTCCACCAAAAAGCCCACCACCTGCTTGCCCAGCTCGGTGGGTTTGAGCGCCCGCCCCTGACGCTCAACGTAGGCGCGTTTTTCCAGCGTCTCGATCGTGGGCGCGTAGGTGGAGGGGCGGCCGATGCCCAGCTCCTCCATCTTCTTGACCAGGCTGGCGTCAGTGTAGCGCGGGGGCGGCTGGGTGAAGTGCTGCTCGCTCTTGAGCTCGACCAGCCGCGCCGGCGCGCCGGCGGCCACCTCGGGCAGCGGCTGTTCGTCCTGCTGGTCGCGCCCCCAGACCCGCAAAAAGCCGTCGAACTTGAGGATGGAACCGGCGACGCGAAAGGTAAATCTGCCGCCCTCAACGGTAATCGTCGTCTGGTCGTAGACCGCCGGCGTCATCTGGCTGGCGACGAAGCGGCGCCAGATGAGGTCGTAGAGCTTGTACTCCTCGTCGGAGAGGTAGGGCCGCACCTGCTCCGGCGCCCGCTCGACCCGGGTGGGGCGGATGGCCTCGTGGGCGTCCTGGACATTGGACTTCTTACCCCGGTAGTAATTGGGCTTGGGGGGCAGGTAGTCGGGGCCGTACTGCTTGGGGATGAAGGCGCGCGCCTCAGCGATCGCCTCGGGGGCGATGCGGACCGAGTCGGTGCGCATGTAGGTGATCAGGCCCACCGGCCCTTCGGGGCCCAGGTTGACGCCCTCGTAAAGCCGCTGCGCGACGCGCATGGTGCGGCCCGCGCCCCAGCCCAGGCGGCTCGAGGCGGCCTGCTGCAGGGTCGAGGTGGTGAAGGGGGGCAGGGCGTGGCGCTTCTTCTCCTTGCGCTCCACCGCCGCCACCTGCCAGGCGGACACGGCCTTTACCTCGCGCTCGACCTGTCGCGCATGATCTTCGGAGGTGATGAGGAAGTTTTCCGTTTTCTTGTCGAGCACACGCTTGCCGTCGATCTCGTAGAGCTCGGCGTCGAAGCGCGCTCCGGCGTCGAAGGTGCCGATGAGGGTCCAGTACTCTTTGGGAACGAAGGCCTCGATCTCGGCCTCGCGCTCGGTGATGAGCCTGAGTGCCACCGACTGCACCCGGCCCGCCGAGAGCGCCCGCTGGCGGAACTGGGCCGAGAGGACGGGGCTGAGGTTGTAGCCCACCAGCCGGTCGAGCACCCGGCGCGCCTGCTGAGCGTCCACCAGATTCTGGTTGATGGGGGTCGGCTCCTTGACCGCGGCTTGGACCACCCGGGGCGTGATCTCGTGAAAGTGCACCCGCAGGGGCTGGTTGGGGTCGAGCTCGAGCAACCGCGCCACGTGCCAGCTGATGGCCTCCCCCTCGCGGTCGGGGTCGGTGGCGAGCAGCACCCGGCTTGCCTTCTTGGCCGCCTTCTTGAGGTCGTTCACGACCTTCTGCTTGTCCTTCTTGACCACGTACTTGGGCTCGAAATCGTTCTCGAGGTCCACCCCCAGGTCGCGTTGGGGCAGGTCGGCCACGTGGCCGACGCTGGCCTTGACCTCGTAATGGCTGCCCAGAATTTTCTTGATGGTCTTGGCCTTCGCGGGCGACTCGACCACCACCAGGGTCTTACCCGACATGAGGCCCAGTATAAACACAAGCGCTCAAGTTTCGCGGCGGCCCGGCGCTGCGCCCCCGTTGCCGGGCAGCAGGAAGCCGGCGGAGACGATGAAGCGAAGAGCATCCTCCACCTTTATGTCGAGCGGGATCAGGTCTTCCTCGGGCACGACGATGACGAAGCCCGAGGCCGGCACCGGGCTCGTGGGCACGACCACCACGGTGTGCCCCGGCGGCAGCGGCTTCAGGCGGTCCTCCACCCGCTGCACCACGAAGCACAGCGCGTAGCTGCCCCGTCGCGGGTACTCCACCAGCGCCGCCCGCGAAAAATGCACCTCGGGACGGGTGAAGAAGCTGGTGGAGATCTGCTTGACCGCGTTGTAGACGTCGCGCACCAGCGGCACCAGGTTGACGAGCTGGTCGAAGGCGGCGAGCAGTTGCCGACCCGCCCAGTGCCCGGCGAGCATACCCACCATCAGGATCAGGGCCGCGGTCGACAGCAGGCCCAGCACGGGCAGGAGCGGCTTGAGCCACTCGGGGGTCTCGACGCCCAGCAGGCGCAGCAGCGAGAGGAAAAAGACGTCGGAGGTGTTCCAGATCCACACCCCCAGGTAGAGCACGACCGCGAGCGGAAGGAGGACGACGATGCCGGTGATAAAGTAGCGCTCGAGCCTGCGGATCACCCTTCCCGAACCTCCACGCTGTAGCTCCCGTTTTCGTAGCGCAGCACGACCACTTTCTGCTCACCGTCCTTCTCGATGCGCACCGTGGTCTGGAAGAGGTTGGGCGGCTTTTCCCAGGTGGCCGACTCGAGGATGCGCCAGCCCGCGTCCTCCAACGCGGTGAGCAGGAAGCGGCGCACCGCCTCGAAGTCTTGCGGGTTGGAGAAGCGGCTGAAGCTCGTCTTGCCCTCGTAGCTCTGCTCCCCGATCACGCTGCCAGGGGGGGCGACCAGCGGCAGGTAGGCGTTGAGCAGGAGGGCGCCCGAGGCGTCGCTGAAGACCAGCACCCCCGGCGCCGCGGTCGCGGGCGGAAGCTCGCGCTCCGCGCCGCCGCCGGGCTCGAACAGCGGGGCGCAGCCGGCCACGAGCAGCGCTAGCGTGAACAGACCGAGCAAACCCAGGCGTCTCATCCCGCTTACGTTACCCCAGACCCAAATGAAAAGGGCCACGCCCCCGGCCGTATACTGGGGCCATGCCAGGGGCCACCCAACCGGAAGCGCACCTCGTGGTCGAAGACCTTTCCAAGCGCTACGGGCGCAAGCCGGTGCTCGAGCGCGTGAGCTTCAGCCTCGCCCCCGGCGAGGTCTACGCCCTCGCGGGCCCCAACGGCTCGGGCAAGACCACCCTCATCCGCCTGGTCACCGGCCTCGCCTTCCCCACCGGCGGGCGGGTGCTGATGCTGGGCGAAAACGTCCACGAGGGCGGCTATGGCGTGCGCCGCCACCTGGGCGCGGTGGTCGAGGCCCCCGCGGCCTTCTACCCCTACCTGACGGGGCGGGCCAACCTCGAGCGCCTGGCCTGGCTCTCGGGCCTGGCGGGCGCGGCCGAGCGCATCCGCGACGTGCTCTTCCAACTCGAGCTCGTGGCCGTGGCCGACCAGCCAGTGGCCAGCTATTCGCTGGGTCAGCGCCAGCGCCTGGGGCTCGCCGCGGCCATCCTCGCGAAACCCAAGGTCCTCGTCCTCGACGAACCCACGAGCGGCCTCGACCCCGACGGCATCCAGAAGGTGCACGAAATCCTCAAGGAGCAGGCCGCCAGCGGCGTCTCGGTGCTGCTCTCCACCCACCACCTGCGCGAGGTCTCGGCCTACACCGACCGGGTAGGCATCCTCGGCGGCGGCCGCCTCATCGACGAGGTGGTCATGGAGGGTGCGGCCGAGCGCCACCGCCTGCGCGTGAGCGAGCCCGAGCGGGCGCTGGCGGTGCTCCAGACCCTGCCCTTCGTGGAGGCCGCCAAGCGCAAGGGCGAGACCCTGGTGGTCCAGGGTCCCGTGGACGAGGTGGTCAAGGCGCTGGTAGACGACGGTCACCGCGTCTACGAGGTCACGGCCGACTACTTCGACCTCTACGAGTACTACCGGGAGCGGATCAAGCATGTTTAGGTTCATCGCCTGGGAGATCGTCAAGATGCTCCACCTGCGCTCGGTGCGGGTGGGCCTGGTCGCCGCCTTCGTGCTCCCCATCATCTGGACGCTCGCCCCGGGGCTCAAGCAGGCTTACGGGCTGGTGCTCGTCTCGGGCTGGCAGGTGCCCTCGCTGGCATTGCTGGCAGGGATGGAGTTCCTCTACCCCTTCCTGGTGGCCATGGCCGCAGCCGAGGTACTGGGGGCCGAGGTGAGCATGGGCACGCTCAAGCCGCTGTTGCTGCGCCCGCTCTCGCGCACGCGCTTCATCGCCGCCAAGCTGATCGCCGCGCTCGCCTACCCCTTCCTGGTGCTGGGCGTGAGCTTGCTGGCCGCACTGCTCGCGGGGCTGCCCCACGGCCTGGGCGGCTTCTTCGGCGGCACCGGCCTGGGCGAGGGCGGATTCGCCGGCGTGGGTTATCTGAGCGTCGAAGCCGCTTTCGCCGAGATCCTGCGCGCCTACTTCTTCGCCGCCCTCACGCTTCTGCCCATCGCCGCTTTGAGCTTGATGTTCGCCGTGTGGTTCAACTCGACCACCGCCGCCGCGCTGGGCGCGATCGCCACCGTGCTGCTCATGCGCCTGCTCATCGCCTTTCCCTCGCTCAAGCCGCTACTGCTCACCACCTACCTCGACCTCTACCTGCGCCCTGGTGACTGGGTGATGGGGCTGAGCCTGCTCTTCATTTACACCCTGGGCTTCGGCCTGCTGGCGGTGCTGCTCTTCGAACGCAAGGACGTCTAGGAGGAAGCCATGGGCAAACTGACCCATTTCGAGGATGGAAAACCGCGGATGGTCGACGTGTCGGACAAACAGGCCACCGTGCGCGCCGCGCGCGCCGAGGCGGCGGTGAAGCTAACCCCCGAGGCGGCGGAGGCGCTCAAGGAGGGCGGCGTCGGCAAGGGCGACCCGTTGATGGTGGCCCAGCTGGCGGGCATCATGGCCGCCAAGAAGACGAGCGACCTCATCCCCCTCTGCCACCCGCTGCCCCTTTCCAAGGTGGCGGTCAAGGTGAGCTTCGACGAGGCGGCCGCGCGTGTGCGCATCGTCTGCGAGGTCAAGACCAAGGCCGAGACCGGGGTGGAGATGGAAGCGCTCACCGCCGCGAGCGTGGCCGCGCTCACCGTCTACGACATGCTCAAGGCCGCCAGCAAGGGGCTCGAGATCGAACACGTGCGCCTGCTCTACAAGTCTGGCGGCAAGTCGGGCACCTGGGAACGCGGCGCCTAGCCCTGGGGGTGGCGTACCCGTGGCAAAAAGGGTATGCTACGTGCAATAGGGGGTAGGGGTATATGTCGATGCGCACCACCGACCTGGGTGACGAGACCGTAGACAACATCATCAAGCGGCTACGCCGTATCGAGGGGCAGGTGCGTGGCCTCCAGAAGATGGTGAGCGAAGGACGCCCCTGCGACGAGGTGCTTACCCAGATGACGGCCACCAAGAAGGCCATGGAGTCGGCCGCGAACGTGATCCTCAAGGAGTTCCTTACCCTCTGCGCCACCGACGTAGCCGAGGGCGACCCTGCAAGCCCCGAGGAGATCGCCAACGTCCTGCGCAAGTTTGTCTGATCCCAAGCAAACGCGAGCGCCGGGTCCCCAAAGGACCCGGCGGTTTTTTGCGAGCGAAAATCAGATGAGCTGGTCGAAAACGCGCTCGAGCCGCTCCCAGTGCTCGGTCTGGGGGTTCTTCAGGCCCGGCTCCAGCTCCCGCAGCACCCGCGCCGCCGCCACCACCAAACCGCCGGCCAGCTTGGGCAGAAGCGCCCGCACGTCCTCACTTACCTCGAGGTCGAGCGGGGGCAGGCCGGCCAGGTGGTCGAGCACGGGCTCGAGCGCCACGGCCACGTCCATCGCCTCGAAGGCGCGGATTGTCTCCTGCAGCCCCTTGGTCACCGGTACGTCGGGTTCGTAGATGATGTCGCGGTTGTTGTACTTGGCGTTGCGCTCCGCGACCACCAGCAGGTCGTAGATCTTCTTGCCCAGAAAGTCGGAGAGCCGCTTGAGGTCGTTCTTGTCGATATCAAGCGAGGCCGCTTCACGAAAGAGCCGCTCAAACTGCACCGCACCCATGATCATGGCCACCACCTCCTCAAAAAAGGGGCCGGGACCCCGGCCCCTCGAACGTCCGGGTCGTCTACGACTCCACCTCGACCTGGATCTTGCGCGGCTTGGTTTCCTCGGCCCGCGGCACGGTCAGGTAGAGCACGCCGTTCTTGAACTTGGCCTGGACCTTGCCCAGATCGTAGACCGAGGGGATCGAGAAGCTGCGCACGAAGGTACCGTAAGGTCCCTCGACGCGGTGGTAGGCCACGCCCTCCTGCTTCTCGAAGGGGCGCTCGGCCTTGACCGTGAGGGTCTCCTCCTCGGCCGTCACCTCGACCTGGTCGGGCTCGATGCCCGGCAGGTAGACGGCGAAGTGCAGCCCTTCCTCGTCTTCCCAGACGTCCACCAGCGGGGCCAGCGTCTGCTCGCCACGCGCCCCCCGGCCGAAGCCAAAGCCCATGCCACGACCCAAGCGCTCCTGCAGTTCCTCGATTTCCTTGAAAGGATCCCAACGCATCATCTTCACACCTCCAAAACCTTCCTTACCAGCGTTTGAGCCCCGCGAGACCGCCAAACTCCCGGTTCAGCAGGTCCGCGTTGTCTCCACGAACGAACTCCACCCGCGCCCCGTATAGGCCGGCAAGCTCCACCAGGCTGCTGGCCAGATCGGCCCGCTCGGGCTCGCCGCTGCAGACCTGGCGCACCCGGTCGGCGTCGAGGGCGACGTAGCCCGTCTCGGGGCAAACCCAAACCTCGCCCTCGGGCCGCCAGGGCATCACCAGCACGTAGAGCCGGCCCTGCTGCAGGGCCTCGAGCACAGTTTCGAGCCCCCAGGCACCCTCCTCGCGCACGCGGTCCAGGAGCTCCGCCTCCTTGCGCCGCTCCACCTCCTCGATCACCTCCTCGGCGCGGCGCAGCACCTCGGCCTCGCCCACGCGCCCGCCGCCCGCGGGCAGCGGCAGGTGGGCCACCACCCGCTCGCGCACCGCCTTGGGCAGGAGCTCCTCGAAGTAGCGCGTCTCCTCGGGTACGCCCATGAGGATCAGCCGCTCCGAGCCCAGCTGCTCGAGCCAGCGGCCCGTCTCGGCCGCCAGCTGGCGGTAGAAGCGGTGGGTCCAGGCCAGCATGCGGCGGTCAAACTTGTCGCGGCCGCTGCCGCCCCGGGCGGCCACCCCCACGGGGGTGCCCGGCTTGGCCTCGGCCAGCTGCCGCCAGTGGCCCGGGTCTACCGCGCGAAAAGCGTCGGCGACCTCGCGCACCTCGCCCAGGTAGACCTCGAAGAGGCGCCAACGCTCCTCGTCGAGCAGCACGACCGCGTAACGCTCGTACTCGTCGAGGGCAAGCACCAGCGGCAGCACGTAGGGCTCGCCCCAGCGCGCCTCCACCTCGCCGTGGGCGAGGTCCACCACCGGCAGGTCCACGTTGAGGTCGTAGCTCTCGATCGTGTCCTCGGTGGCGAAAAGCGCCCGGGTGCGACCGCGCGCCACGTCGTGCTCGAGCCGGTCGAGGACGCGGCGGCGCAGCCCCTCGGGCACACCCAGCGCCTTCAGGGTGTCCTTGGCGCGGATCACGTAGGGCTTGTGTTTCCCGCCAGCCGCGTAGTCCACCACGTTGGGGTCGGCGGGGTTGGTGGCGACGTAGAGTGAGAGCATCGGCCCGGGGTGGAAGGCCACCTCCTCTCTCAACTTGCGAACCGTCTCCTTGGAGATCACCGCGCCCTCCTTCCTACGCTCCGTCCGCATGAGCCTCGGAGCGCGTCACCAGCTCGAGCAGATCGCGGTAGTTTTCCTCCTCCTCCCGGCGAATGCGCTCAAGCAAACCTCGCACCTCGGGGTCACCCACGCCGTACACGTCCTCGACGTAACGCACCAGGTCGGCCTTCTCCGACTCGAAGGCCTCGATCACCTCCCGCCACGTCGGCGCGTCCGGAACCTCGGGCGGGGGCGGGGGCGTACCACCCAACGAGCGGATCTTCTCGCGCAGCCACCCCGCATGCCGGCGCTCGCGCTCGGCGACGCGCGCCAGCACCGCGCGCAGGTGAGGATAGGGCATGTCATCCACCGCCCGCTCCACCCGCTCGGCGTCGGCCGCCTCGTCCAGGTAGCGCGCTTCCAGCAAGCGCAGCAGCTGCTTCCGCCTGCGCTCCTGCAGGCTTTCCAACCACTTGCGCCACACCATCATCGCCCCCTTTCGCGCTTAATAGCATATCACCTGATAATAATAATGTCAATCTTATTAACTGGTGAGAATAACTATTATTGCAACCCTCATGCCGCGATAGAGGTAGACTAAGGGCATGGATCTCCTGCCCCACATTCGCGAACTCAGCCGCAAGACCCCCAGCAAGATCCTCTTCGTCGTCCTCGACGGCGTGGGCGGGCTGCCCCGCGAGCCGGGCGGCCCCACCGAGCTGGCCGCCGCCCACACCCCCAACCTCGACGCCCTGGCCGAGAAGGCCAACCTGGGGCGCGTCACCCTGGTGGCCCCCGGCTTCGCCCCCGGCTCGGGGCCGGGCCACCTCAGCCTCTTCGGCTACGACCCCCTCACCTACGAGGTGGGGCGCGGCGTGCTCTCGGCGCTGGGGCTGGGCATCGAGCTGGGCGAGGGCGACGTGGCCGTGCGCGGCAACTTCGCCACGCTGGGCCCCGACGGCACCGTGGCCGACCGCCGCGCCGACCGCCCCCCCACCGAGGAGAACCGGCGCGTCCTCGCCAAGCTGCGCGAGCGCATCCACGAGATCGACGGCGTGAAGATCGAGCTCCGCACCGAGTCGGAGCACCGCTTCGTGCTGGTGCTGCGCGGCGCGGGGCTGGGCGAGCGGGTGCACGACACCGACCCCCAGAAGACCGGCGTGCCGCCGCTGGAGGCCCGCCCCTTCGACGAGAGCGACGAGGCGAGCGCCCGCACCGCCGACGTGCTCAACAAGTTCAGCGCGCTGGCCCGCCAGGTGCTCGCGGACGAGCCCAAGATCAACGGGGTGCTGCTGCGCGGTGTCTCCAAGCGGCCCGTCTGGCCCACCCTGGGTGAGATCACCCGCCTCACCCCGGCGGCCATCGCCAGCTACCCGATGTACCGCGGGGTAGCCTCGCTGGTGGGCATGACCCCGCTCGAGGTCGAGGTCGGCGAGGACCCCGACGCCCCCGAGGGCAAGCTCGCGGCGCTGAAGGCCAACTGGGACGCCTTCGACTACTTCTACCTCCACTTCAAGAAGACCGACTCCACCGGCGAGGACGGCGACTTCGAGGCCAAGGTGCACAAGATCGAGCGCTTTGACGCCCTGCTGCCCGAGCTGCTGGCGCTGGGGGCCGACGTGATCGCCATCACCGGCGACCACTCGACCCCCAGCGTGATGAAGGCGCACTCCTGGCACCCGGTGCCCTTCCTCCTTTACGGGCCCAACCTGCGCGCGGATGCCGCCCAGCGCTTCACCGAGGAGGAGGCGGCCAAAGGGGTTCTGGGCGATCTGCACGGCACCCAAGTGCTGCCGCTCCTGCTGGCCCACGCGGGCAAGCTGCAAAAGTTCGGGGCATAGGCACGTCTGGCTCTGTTTGCTAATGGTATTCTTTTCCCATGCACGAAGTAGACATCGACGAACTGTCGTTGCGCGATATTGTTCATATACTGACGAGCAAACGGCGACTGATTGGTTTCGCCATAATCGTTTCGCTGGCAGGAGCTCTTGCATACATAATGCTATCCCCCAAGACGTACTCTTCGTACGCCATTGTTAGCGTACTCCCAACAAACGTTACTGCCCGGCTCGAAGATAAAATCGTTGTCAAATCAACCGCGAACCTGCTGCCCGAAACGCTCAAACCGCTCTTGCAGTCACAGGCGGTCTTCGTTGATGCCGCCAAGATACTCCTTGAAGACCTCAGTGCGAACTCGGCAGCCCCCCAGCCGACTCTGGCCGAGTTATCTCGCAAACTTGAACGGATGACCGACCTTTCCATTGAGCCCCAAAAGGCCAATCCCCAGTCCGGCCAAATGTTGTTCGTTAACCTATCCGCGCAGGCACAAAGCCCCGACGAAGCCGCGAAAATAGCCAACGCCTGGGCGCGAGCGGCAGTGCGTAGCATCAATCGGATGTCAACATCGCAACTGGAGTCGGGAATACAGGCGCTTAGTGCCCAGCTTGTCCAAGCAGAACGCAATTACCGCGAAGCGGAAGACGCGTGGGCGGAGTTCAACGCTTCAAACCCCTTGGAGTTGTGGAAAAAGGAGCTGGATAGTCGGCGGGATCAACAAGTTAGCCTGCAAAACGAGGCCGAATCCATGCGAATAAAGCTACAGGAATTGAAATCTAAACGAGAAGTGGTGCAGAGGCAAGCCGAGGCGGAAAAAGAGATCTTTGACGGCCAGCCTAATGCAAACGACCTAATATTTTTTAACAAAAATCTTGAAGAAGCTTTGAACAGACTAGATGCCGAGCTCAAACGGCGTGAAGCTGCATACCAAGAATACAGTAAGGCTCTTGAAGAACTGACATCACAAACGCCGTTTGAATTGTGGAAGAGCACTCTGAGCCGGTATCAAAAACGCTTAGCCGAAATCGAGCTAAGACTTGAAGACATGAAAGTCGAGCAAGCTAAGACGGCATCTAGTCTGGCAACCACCCTTGCCCAACTCGAAGAGACGCCGGATCGTCTGGTCTTACAGCGGGAAGTTACCAGCGACCCCGTAGCAACAGCAGCCATCTCAGGCAACCTCAGCGCACTGCGCGACCTCGTACTGCTCAACGAAACGATAAACAACGCGCATATGGCGCTTTTGAACCGGAAAAACCAGCTCGAAAGCGCCTTAAAGGCATTAGATAAAGAAAAAGCGCAGCTTGAATCTGAACGAGCCGAGCTTTCCCGTCGGGAAAAGAGCCTCCGTCGCCAACTTGTGAGTTCGGAAGCAAAGAAAGCTGACCTGGAGCTAAAGCTCCAAACGGCCCGCAATTTGTACCAAGATACGCTAAAATTATATTCACAATACATTGGAACTGCTAATAATGTATTTTTTGAAAACTCAAACCCTGTGTACACCGAGCTTCGAACTTCGTTGCTGGACCTTGACGCGCAAATCGCACAACTACAGGGGCAGTTAAGCTCTATCAACGACTTGCTTGCTAGCAATGGCAAAGCTATTCAGGAGCTGAAGCAAAAAGTAGCACGTGCTGAAACCCAGTCGTCACGCCTAGCGGAGTCCTTGCGGCTGTATAAAGAAACCTACCTCGCACTCAAACAGAAGAAAGTTGATCTTGATATCGAGCTGGCCAGCGTCAAGGACGGGCAGGCCCAGTTGCTAGCTGCTGCTTTTCCAAACCCAAATCCGGTATCGCCAAAAGCCGCTTTGACTTTGGCGCTCGCGCTGGTGTTTGGCGCAATGTTCGGGATTCTCCTAGCTTTTCTTACAGCCGCCCTAGAAGAGCCTGCGGACGAAAGCTCATCGCCATCCCACCCGTAACTCCTGGCACGACGAAGGGACACTCCCGACACCCTGCGCCCTTCCTCCTTTACGGGCCTAACCTACGTAACGACGTAGCCCGGCGCTTCACCGAGGAGGAGGCGGCCAAAGGGGTTCTGGGCGATCTGCACGGCACCCACGTGCTGCCGCTCCTGCTGGCCCACGCAGGCAAGCTGCAAAAGTTCGGCGCTTAGTAGCCCGCCCCCGGGGGCCGGGGGGTGATGCAGGGCGGGTTAGGGAGTCTCGTTCTCCGTGGCCGCCCGGACTGCCCCGCTGCGGTCCGCTCCGACATCGATCACGGGGGGCAGGGGAACGGCGGGCTCGGGCAGCTGCGGCCCTACCAGGTAGACGTCGCCCCAGGGACGGTAGGCGCTCTCGAAGACCTCCTCGACCACGCGGCCGTCGGCGTAGCGCACCGTTCGCGTCACCGTGGCGGTCAGGCCCTCCGCGGCCCAGTCCACCTGCTTGCGCTCGCCCGGTGCCAGGCTATCGTCCACGATCTCGCGGGGCTCGAGCGGCGGCTTGCGGTCGCGCACGAAGGGCCCGTCCCAGGAGACCTCGCGGTCGGGGGTGCCAAAGAGGCGCACGTAGAGCTTGGATCCGCGCACCTGGGCAAGCAGGAGCAGGTCGCCAGAAGTGTCGTTCATGAACTTCAGATCGCGCCAGGGCTGGTAGATCGTCGCGTCAAGGCCCAGCGGGCGGTAGTAACGCAGCTGGTAGCTGTGCGGATGGCGCTCGGTAATGGGCAGCCCTGCCAGGAAGGCGGCCCGGAAGGTGGTGGTGGAGACCTGGCAGATGCCGCCGCCCACGCCCTTCTCGGTGGCGTCGCCGACGATGACCAGCGATTCCACGAAGCCGTGGTCCTCGTCGATCGGCCCCACAGCGGCATTGAAGGAGAACTCGGCGCCGCGCGGGATCCAGGTGCCGTTTAGCAGCTCCGCGCCGGTGCGGATGTTGTGGACGCGGGCGGGGCTCGAGCCCCAAAAGTTGGTCACTCCCTCGCCCACAAGCGCGCGCACGCCCCGGGCGTACCATTCGGTCACGCTTGGCTCGGGCTCGACCACCTCCACCGGGATCACGAACTGGGTCTTGCCCAGGAAAGCGGCGTCGCGGTAGGCGATGACCGCCACCACCACGTCCATCCGGTAACCGCGCCGCTGCAGCGCCACCCAGCCGCGCTTGGGGTCGTAGACCCAGCGCGCCGGGCGCGCCTCGCGCCGCACGACGTCCGCAAGGGCGCGCACCTCGTCGATGCTGTTCACCGGAAACGTCTTGGTACCCACGTACTCGTGCAGCTCGCCGCCCACGATCTCGTAGTCGTGGATGACCCAGACCGCGTTGATCTGCGCGACCGCGCCCGTGACAAACCAAATAAACCCTGCAATCCACCAATGGTTTCGCATAACAAAGTCCCCGCAGTTTTCTAATCTTACTCTATGCGCGCGCCGCCACGCACATCTACCCTCGTTTGAGGGCAAAAACGCTCTGACAACCGCGTTTAGAATGGGGGCGTGGCCCCACGCGCTGTTTGGCGCCCCGGCGTCCCCCTATGGTTCGCGCTCGCCCTGATGTTGGGATCGCTGGCGTGGGCCCAAGGCATCCGCGTGGTGCGCACCTCGCCCGACGTGCGCGGGGCGGACCCCGGAAGCACCGTCACCCACATCTTTGCCCTCTACGGCGAGGGCGAGGTGCGGCCCCAGCTCCACTCCGAACACCGCTGGCCGCTGCTCACCTTGCCCCGCACCCTCACCCTCAAGGGCGCGGAGCCGGTCTACTTCCCCGTTACGCTGCGCGTGCCCGAGGGCGCGCTCGCGGGCACGCGCGACCGCCTGACCGTCGAGGTGAACGGTGCGCGCGCAGAGGCCACGACCGTCGTCGCCTACGCCCCGGGGCTGGAGGTCGCGTGGACCCGCGAGGTGGACTACTTGCCGCCGCTCAGCCACGCGCAGCTCGAGCTGCAAAACACCGGCAACGGAGCGGATGTGGCCCTCGTGCGGCTCGAGACCCTGGAAGGCGTCCCCGTCTTCAGCGCGCGCGTGGCGCTCGAGCCCGGTGAGCGCGCCAGCCTGCGCATTCCCATCACCCAGTACGGCACCTACCGCCTGAGCGTGCGCCTGGAACGCGGCAACCTGGAACGCACCGGCCTCCTTACCACTCGCATCGCGCTGCGGCGGCCGGACGACCCCTTCCGCCTGGTGGGCAGGGCAGGTGCGATCTACAGCTGGCCGAACCGCTTTTCCGGATCAGTCGGACTTTCGGGTCCGCTCTCCGATTTTGCTCACCTCCAGTTCGGAGCGGGCTATGCCTTTGGTTCCATCCCCGCTGGCGCTGCGTCGGTCACATTCGAGGGCGGCTACTTCAGCGTGGCCTTCGGTCCCAGCTACGGCCTCGCCCTTGGGCTGGCCGAAAAGAACGTCGCGACCTCGCTCGCCATCAGCGGCCCCGTTCCTCGCGGATCGTTCACCCTCGACCTCACCAATCCCCCGGTAAGTTTTGGCATCTCAGCGGCGCTCGACAGCGACCCGAGCTTCCGCGCCCAAGGGAGAGTAGGCCTGAACCGAGGCCGCTCCCCCGACTCCGGGCGTGGCGATACCCTGCGGGCCGAGCTCCAGTTCATGCCCCAGCGCCCCGAGCTTTCCGGGGCCCTCAACTACGCGACCCGCTGGCGCGAGGCTGCGGTCGAGGCCGGCGCGAGCTTCGACTGGAAGCCCGGTGCGCCCACGCTCTTCGGCACCACGATCGACGTGAGCCCGCGAACCTTCAGCGCCGGCGCCGCGATCCACTGGACCCGCATGGGCCTGGCCGACTGGAGCGCCGCGCTCGCTAGCAGCAGCGAACGACTAGGGCTCGATACGCCCGTACCCGTCGCTGCCGGCCTGCACGCCTCGCAAGACCGTTTCCGCGCCTTCGCGACGGCGACCCTCGACCTCCCCGCTCCCTGGAGCGACCTCCAGGGCGGAGCGGAGGCGCGCTACGAAAAGGGGTCTTGGTCACTGGCCCTCTACGGCGGGAGCCAGTTCAGCCAGCGCGACGGCCTCACCCTATGGAACACCGACCTGCGCCTGGGGTGGCCACTCAGCGCGAACGAGCTCTCGCTGGGGCTCCGCGTCGGGGGAAGCTACCTGCGCACCCGCGCCGACCTTACCTGGGCCCCGTGGAAACCCTCTCTCGATACCGCGCTCTCCCTGCAAGCGCCGCTCGCGGGCGCCTGGCTCGACGCCCTCCTTGGACACGAGTGGTACGCGGGACAAACCCGCTTCAGCCTCTCGGCGACCGCACCCATCACCCTGAACGTACCGGAGGCGGTCAGCCGCACCTTCGGGGGGCGCCGCGTCGGCTGGATCGAGGGACGGGTGGAGGTCGAAGGCGCCCCCGAGCTGCGCGCCGACCTGGCGGTTCGCGCGGGCGGGCGCGTGGTCCGCACCAACGCGCAGGGGCGCTTCCGCATCGCCCTGCCGCCCGGAGACTACACCGTCGAGCTCGTTACCGAGGAACTGCCGGCCACGGTGGTGGCGGTGGACGCCCGCAAGGAGGTCACCGTCGCGCTCAAGAAGACGAGCGTGGTGCTCCTCAAGGCGGCGGCGCGCTCCGTGCTCGAGGGGCAGGTGCGCGTCGAGGCAGACGGCACCACACCCCCGCCGCAACGCTTCGTGGTCCAGGTGGAAAACCCCGAGGGGCGCGTTACAACCCTCTACACCGAGACGGACGGCAGCTTCCGTCTGGCCGGCCTCCCTCCGGGCGCGTACACGGTCACACTGCCGCGCGCCTGGCTCCCGCAGGGGTGGACGCCCACCAAGGACCGCGCCACCGTGCGGCTGCGCGCGGGCGAGACCGCCTACGTCGAGCTGGCCGTCCGCGCTCCCGAACGGCGCGTCTTCGCGGGTGCCGGCCTGCGCATCCTCACCGCGACGCCCGAGGCCGAGCGGGTCCCACCAGGCGCGGCACCGTGGATCACCGTGCAGGTCGAGGGCGAGCCCGAACGCATACTCGTGCGCATGGAACAGCGCGTCGTCGGCTTGCTGCTGCCCAAGGGCGGCGGGACGTGGGAAGGGCGGATCCACCTCCCCGAAAACGCCACAGGTACGCTCGTGCTCCAGGTGGTGACGGAGGCTGGCGATCAGGAAGCCCGATTCCCCATCTTCCTGAACGTCGACCCCCAAGCGCCCTGGGGCGTCGTGCGCACGACGCCCGTAGCCGTGCCCGGAAGCGAGCTCCCCGTCTGGGTGCACTGGTACGCGCCGGTGCGCGCGTGCTGGATCGAGGCCGCAAACGGCGATCGTATCGAACTCAGCCAGAGCGAAGGGGGCTGGTCGGGTCGCTTCCGCCTGCCCGAAGACGCCTCGGGCCGCTACGCGCTGCGAATCGTCGCCGAGCTGGAAAACGGCAAAACCGTCGGCGTCGAGCAGTGGATTTTAGTGCGGAAAAAGTAGGCCTGCCCCGAAGGTGCGCTAGCGCGGGCCGGGCAGCAAGCGCGGGCTCACGAGGTTACCGCCGTGCACCCGTAGCGTGGAGGCCGTCTTATCCTCGAAGAGGCCAGGCGTAACCGTAAGGCTGTAGCTCCCAAACTCGTCCCCGCGCAAACGCAAGCGCACGGGTAGGGCCCAGGTGTAGATCGCGCTCCAGCAACGATCTTGGTAGAGGTCGTAACAGGTGTTGTTCCACCAGGGGTAGTTTTGAACGTCGCTGATCTCGGGGTCGGAGAAGGAGATCGTCTGGTCCGCGGCCCAACCGTACCAGGTGGCCGCGGCGACGGGGGCATCGATGGGTGGGGTCGTAAACGGGGGGGCGAACTCGTCCAGTACGGCGTCGAGGTCGCCGTTGGCCTGCATTCGCAGCGCGTAGTCCCGTTTGATCAGGTCGGTGAGCGCATCGGTGCCGTAGGTGGGGTCGTTCGCGCGGTAGCGGCCCCAAAACTTGACCACCACGCGAAGCGCGTAAATGGTATCGCCGGTATCGGGGTCTACCCCGTAGACCACGACCGGCGGGGTGGACGGGCAGCCGCTGGGTACCGGGAGGCTGTTCACCTGGACGCCGTCCGGCGGGGGCGCACCCTCGCTCAGCAACGCGGCACAGAGCAGGTCGAGGGCCGTGGGGTTGAACTCGATCGTCGCCGGCTGAATCTGAATGTCTTGATCGACGTTGTAGTACCACACCTGCGCCTGCGCCCAGGATGCCGCGGTCAGGAGCAGGCCCACCAAGGCGGCGCGCAGCGTCCGCGTCATGGCCAGCTCACTTCCCCGTAGAGCGTCGGCCCGCCGTAGGAACCCGCCGGCCCCTTGGGCAGGATCTCCACGGCGGCGAGAACGACGTCCTCGGGCAGCCCTTCGGGCACGGGCAATGTGTAACGGGCCACGCCGTCGCGCAGCAGCACCCGCTCGGGCAGGGGACCGCGCCAAACCACCTCGCCGGCCGCGTCCACGAAGCGCAACTCGCCGTTGAGGCGCAGATAGACGTTGCCCCTGTTGACCACGTCCACCACAACGAAGCGCCCCTTCTCGGGCACCTGCTGCACCGCCACGCCCGTGATCTCGGCGGCGGGCCGCTCGGTTCCCTGGATCGTGACGTAAACGACGGCGACCGCCCGGGTGCGCATGAGCGCGGTCAAGCCCTCGCGCTCGACAGGGCGCGGTGCCGTGGTGAAGGCCAGTCCCGTCCAGTAGCTGCCCTCCACGGCCGCCTCGGGAACGGTGACGGTGAAGCGCACCGTGTGGGCCCCGTCGCGCTCGAGGGTGAAGGGGTCCACCGAGGTCTGCAGCCAACCCGCTGCGCTGTAAGGAGCAGTGCCCGGCGGAAGGACGCGCAAAGCGCCGTCGATGCCGTTCAGCCAGTCTACCAGCGCCACGTCGATGCGCTGGTCGGGGGTGTTGCGGCTAAATACGACCACGGCCTCCGTGGTGGTCGCCCCCGGCGGCAAGACCAACTCGAAGCGCGGGGGCGCCACCCCGATACCCACCTGGGCGAACGCGGCCGCCCCCAAAAGCCAGAGAACCCCCGAGATCCAAGCTCGGGGGTTCGCTCGGTACCTTAACACCATCCCAGTATACCCAAGGGGGAATGAAGGGTATTACTGCGCGGAGACGGTGTAGGTGACGGTGTAGCTGGTCAGGCTCGTCGGAGCGGTCGAGGGTACAATGCTGGCGGCGAAGGAGAGCGGGACCACATAGACGCCATTGTACTGGGTGTCGTAACCGCTGGTCTCGTCGACGAGGAAGGTCGAGGTGGTGGAGATAGTGACGAAGTCCGTGGTGTCGGCAACGGCGCCGGCCAGCTTGGGGGCCACCATGAAGGACGCGCCCGTGGGCAGCGAGGTCGCGCTCACGCTGATGTCGTAGGCACCGGTGTTGTTCACGATCAGGAGCGAGCCATCGGCGTCGTCGCTCAGGTTCGACCAGTCAACGGTGTAGCCGCTGCGGGTAACGCCCGAAGGCGCAAAGGTGCAGGTCCCGATCTCGCTAGAAGGGGTACCGTTGGCAGTAACCGAAGAGAGGCTGCCCACGAGGTTGTCGATGCAGGATTTGAGGTTCGACAGGCTCGCGGCATCGTACAGGCTCAGTACGGTCGCGGTGCCGTCGGTGGTGTCGTCGGTGAGGTCAAAGGTGACCGTGTTCGTGTTGGTGTAGATGTAGGCGTAGGACGGGTAGCCGAACTGCCAAGTCTGGTTGGCCTGAGCCAGCACCCCGACGCTCAGGAGCGCACCGGCCAACACCAAGAGTCTGATCGCGTTCTTCATCGTCGTATCTCCTCCTTAGTAGGGGTTTGGTCGGTCGCGCCACTGGCTCGCCGCTCGTCCCATGGCGCCCGTCTGGGGACATGGCGGGTCAACGCCTCCAACTACAGCCGCAGTATAGGAATCCGGGCGCGGGCTCAACACCCCCAAATGGGGATGGTCGTTTTTGCCGTTGCTATAAGTCCTTGCACACCCATTTAGGGGTTTCGAAAAGCACCTTCGATCTCTAGGCTGAGGTTGGGACGCGGAGCCGCCGCGCCCCGCCCCGGGTTCGGCAAGGACCCCGTCTTGGAGGCGACGAACCGTGCATCCCAATCTGGGCACCAAGGGACACGGGGAGCCAGTGGTGCAACCGGCCAAGAGGATGAAGACGAACCCTCACACGACCCCATCCCGATACTGAGGTTCACCGGTTGCATTCCACCCGCAAGGGAGGGGTGGAAATGCAAAAACGATGGATGCTGGTGCTGCTGCTGATGCTGGCGCTATCCACCGCCTGGGCCGGCGAGCCTTCCGCCACGACGCGCGTGGAGCTGCACATGCTCGAGGTGCTGATGCTGCGCATCAACGGCCGGGACGATCCCCACGTGCCCGTGCACGTGGTCGCGGGGCGCGTCACCCCGGAGGTACTGCACGTGGAGGTGGTGGCCAACACCGCCTGGAAGCTCACCGTGCGGTCCACGCCCCTCGTTGGCCCGCTCGAGCTTCCCCCCGAGCGGCTCCTGCTCGCCGGCGAGCCCCTTTCCACGCTGACGCGGCCCGTGCGCAGCGGGCAGGGACCGGCTGTCTTTGAGCTGCCGCTCGACGTGTGGCTGTTGCCCGGCGAACCCGACGGCGAGTACCGCGCCGTGCTGACCTTCGAGCTCTCACGACCCTGAAGCCCGCTACTCGTAACCCAGCTCGCGCAGAGCCTCCGGGTCCTTGCGCCAGTTGGGGTAGACCTTGACCTCGAGGTCGAGGAAGACCGGGCGGTTCAGAAAGAGCTCGAGCTGCTTGCGCGCCGCCCGCCCCAGCTCCTTCAGCATCCGGCCACCCTTGCCGATGAGGATCGGCTTGTGCGCCTCGCGCTCCACGTAGAGGACCGCGCGGGCGTAGAGGGTGCCGTTGTCGCGCTCGGCCACCTCCTCCACCTTGACCGCAACCGCATAGGGGATCTCCTGGCGCAGCCGCTTCATCACCTCTTCGCGGATCGTCTCGGCGATCCAGTCCTCGATGGGCTGGTCGCTTTTGGCGTGGTCTTCGGGATAGAAGAACGGCCCCTCGGGCAAAAGCGCGAGGATCTCCGAGCGCAGCGCGGCCACGTCGCGCTCGGAGAGCGCGCTGATCTTGCGCACCTCCACCCCGGGCAGCAAGGCGGCGTAGGCCTCGAGCGCCTCGTCGGGGTACTTGGCCGCGTCGGCCTTGTTACCCACGAGCAGGATGGGCTTGTTGCCCACCAGCGGACGCAGGGTGCGGGCCACGAGCTCGTCTTCGGGGGTGGGCGGGTGGCGCAGATCCACCAGCCAGAGGATCACGTCCACGTCAGCCAGGGCCTCGAGCACCTGGCGGTTGATGTAGTCGCCAAGGGCGTCGGCGGGCTTGTGCAGCCCCGGCGTGTCCACGAAGACGATCTGGCGACCTTCCTCGGTGTAGATGCCGCGCACGCTCTTGCGGGTGGTCTGCGGCTTGGGGCTGATGGGGGCCACCTTGACCCCCAGCATCTGGTTGAGCAAGGTGCTCTTGCCCACGTTGGGCTTGCCCAGGATGGCCACGAAGCCGGAATGGGTGGGCCGCGCGTCTTCACTCATCGCCCCCAGTATAGGGGCTTTGTGGCCTCCGTCCCCCTGGGGCGGCGACCGTGTTGTTATAATGTGCAACACGCCGAAGGGGGGCGCCATGAAACTCGTCGACAACTACGGCCGCGTGCTCCGCGACCTGCGCATCTCGGTCACCCCGCGCTGCAACTACCACTGCGTCTACTGCCACCCGCTGGGCATGGAGATGAGCGATCCCCCCGGCACCGTGACCACCCGGGACGTCGCCCACTTTCTCCGCGCCGCCGCGCGGCTGGGCATGAACGCGGTGCGCTTCACCGGGGGCGAGCCGCTGGTGCGCCGCGAACTTCCCGAGATGATCGCCGCCGCGGCCGCCACCCCGGGGGTGGACGACGTGGCCATCACCACCAACGGCACGCTCTTCCGCCGCCGCCACAAGGAGCTGCTAGAGGCGGGGCTACGTCGGGTGAACTTCTCGCTCGACGCGGTGGACCCCGAGGTCTTCCGCCGCCTCACCCGCGGCGGCGAGATCACCCAGGTGTGGGACGCCATCGAGCTAGCGCTCGAGCTCGAACTCCACCCCGTCAAGCTCAACGCGGTGGTGATCGGCGGGGTCAACGACGGCGAGGTGGTGCGGCTAGCCGAGCTGAGCGTGGACCGCCCCCTGCACGTGCGCTTCATCGAGTACATGCACCTCAACAACGCGCCCTTCGATGAGTACAGGCGCCAGTTCGTCGCCGGCGCCGAGACGCGTGCCCGCATCGAGGCGCGCTTCGGGCCGCTGGAAGAGGTGCCCACCGACCCCAGCTCGCCGGCGCGGGTCTGGCGCATCGCCGGCGCGCAGGGCACCGTGGGCTTCATCAACTCGGTTTCCGAACCCTTCTGCTCGAACTGCAGCCGCCTGCGCCTGACCTCCGACAAGAAGATCCGGCCCTGCCTGCTCACCGAGCTCGAGCTCGACATCGCCTGGGCCTTCGATGCCCCCGACCCCGGGGCAGCCCTAGTCGATGCGCTGCTCGCAGCCGCGGGCAAAAAGCCCGAGAAGGGCTCCACCCTGCCCACCTTGCGCGAGCGGGTGATGCTGGGCATCGGGGGCTAGCTACTCTTCTTCCATGTAGCTCTTGAGCACGGTGTCGATCACCACCAGCAGCACGCTTACCACGTTGGCCGCCAGCGCGCCCCAGGCCAGCGAAAGCGCTTCACCCGGATCGCCGGCGTAGTAGAAGTAGAGCGCCGGGATCAGATGCAGGTCGGCCACCAGCCCGGTGGCCATGAGCTCAGCCGAGAGCACCCGCCCCTCGCCGATCTTGAGGAGCGTGGCCGCCAGGTTGGTGACCACGGTGATGAAGAGCTCAAGCCCGTTGGGGTTGACCACGAAGCTGACGTTCGTGGTCAGTGCCATCAGCACGAAGAAATCGGTGATGAGCTTACGAGAGTTCATGCGCCGCCTCCAATCGTTCCCGCAACTTTTCGAGCCGCTCGGTGCGGCCAAAAAGGATAAGCGCCCCGCCCTCGGGCACCACCCGGTCGTCGGTAAGGTCGAGGTCGAGCCGGCCCGCCGGCGTGCGCAGCGCCACCACGTTCACCCCCAGCTCCCGGCGCAGCTCACCCACCGCGCGCCCCGCCCAAGGGTGGCCCTTTTCCACATGCACCTCCAACAGATCAACGTCGGTTTCCTCACCGAAAGCCAGCCGATCGAAGAGCCCCTGCAGGTAGCTGGACTCGGGGTGGAACAGGTAGGCCGCTAACCGGCCAGCGATCATGCGGCTGGGGTAGAAGGCCCGGTTCGCCCCCAGCTCCTCGAGCTTCTCGGCATCCTCGGGCGATGAGGCAAAGGAGTAGATGGCAAAGTCCTCCTTGTCCGGGCGGATGAGCCGCGCCACCGCGATGATCGAGATGTTGCGCGCGTCGTCGCCCAGGTTGACCACCAGCCCCTCCGCGCGGCGGATGCCCGTGGCGAGCAGGGTCTCGCGTTCGAAGGGCGCCTCCGGCAGGTAGTAGTCCACCCGCTGCTCGGCGATGCGCGCCAGCCCTTCCTGGGTGTCGTCGAGCACCACGAAGGGCTGCCCCCGGCGCGCGAGGATACGCGCGAGCTCAGCGGTCGCCTCGTCAAAGCCCGCGAGGATGTAGTGCCCCTCCAGCCGTTCGATGGCGTTGAGCATGGATAGCCTCCTCCACAACTGCTGCAACTCTTCCTTGAAAAACACCCGTGCGATCACGGTGATCGTGCTGGTGAAGACGCCGATGCCACCCAGCGCGAGAAAGGTGGTAAAGATGCGGCCGGCGGTGGTGTCCGCACCCCGCACCACCTCGCCGTAGCCGATGGTGCCGATGGTGATCACGGTCATATAGAAGCTGTTGATGAAGTCGCCGCCCGAGAGCCACATGTACCCCAGCGTTCCCACCGCCAGGGTGAAGTGGAGGATCACCAGCGGGATCGAGAGCTCGCGCAGGATCTCGAAAAGGCGCCGCTCGTAGCGTTCGCGCAGGCGGGTGCGCGTCTTGCGTCGGACCTTGCGGCGCCTCATGAAGGAATTGTACTTGGAGCTAGTCGAGCAGCTGCGCGACGCGGCGGCCCGCCTCGGCCAGCACCTCGGGCGGCTGCACCAGGGCGAAGCGCACGTAACCGTGCCCGCCGGGGCCGAAGCCGCGACCCGGCGCCAGCGCCACCCCAGCGTGCTCGACCGCCCGCAGGGCAAACTGCACGTCGTCCATCCCCTCCGGCAGCTTGAGCCAAAGGTACATACTCGCCTTGGGCAGGTTCACCGGCACGCCCGCGCCCTGCAGGGCCTCCACCAGCGCGTCGCGGCGGCCGCGGAAGACCTGCACGTCGCGCAACACCCGATCGACGGGCAGGCGCAGCGCGGCGATGCCCATGCGCTGGATGCCCAGGTACTGGTTGAAGTCCACCGGCGCCTTGGCCGCCTCCAGCGCGGCGATGGCGTCAGCGCTGCCCAGGGCGAATCCCAGGCGGAAACCACCCATGTGGAAGCTCTTGGAAAAGCTGAAGAGCTCCACCGTACGCTCCAGTGCCCCCGGCAGCACGAGCGGGCTGATGGCCTCGCCCTCGTAGACCATGTCGATGTAGGGGTTGTCGTGCACCACGAGCAGGTCGTGCGCCTCGGCGAAGGCCAGCGCCCGCTCCCAGAAGGCGCGGTCGGCGAGCGCGGCGGTGGGGTTGTTGGGGTAGTTGAGCACCATCACCCGGGCGCGCTCGAGCCTGGCGGGATCGATCCCCTCGAAGACCGGCAGCAGGTCGCCGGCGAGCGCAAGCGGCACCGCCTCCAGCCCCGCCAGCGCCGCCGCACCCCAGTAGCTGGGGTAGGCCACCTCGGGGATGAGCACCACGTCGCCGGGGTCGGCCACCGCGAGCAGCAGGTGGGCCAGCCCCTCCTGGCTCCCGATCAGGCTGAGCGCCTGGCTCCCGGGGTCCAGCGCCAGCCCAAAGCGGCGCTCGTACCAGCGCGTCGTCTCTTCCAGGAAGCGCAAGGTGCAGCTCTTCAAACAGTAGCCCCAGGTGGCCGGGTCGCGCGCCGCACTCTCCAGCTCGGCGATCAGCTCGTTCGGCACCGGCAGGTCGGATGCCCCGATGGAAAGGTCGATGACCCGCTTGCCCGCCGCGCGCGCCTCGCTCTTAGCCCGGTCCATCAAGAGAAAAACGGACTCGGGCATCGCCCGAACCCGCTCGCTGGCCCAACGATTCGGTGGCGTCATGCGCCCCATTTTAAACGTCTTAGGCGTGCTCGTGACCCCCGGGAACGCTGCGCCCCGAAACCTGCTCGACCGCGTGCGGCAGCACCGGTAGGAGCACCTCCACCGACTCGCGCGCCCCCTTGGGGCTGCCCGGCAGGTTGACGATCAGCGTCGAACCGCGCACGCCCGCCACGCCCCGGGAGAGCGCCGCCAGCGGGGTCTTCTTCACCCCCTCGCTGCGCACCAGCTCGGCGAGGCCGGGAACCTGACGCTCAACCACCTCCAGCGTCGCCTCGGGGGTGTGGTCGCGCACGGCGAGCCCGGTACCCCCGTTGGTGAGAATCAGGTCGAGGCTGTCGCGGTCGGCCCACAGGCGCAGCACCCGGCGGATCTGGGCCACCTCGTCGGGGACCACCTCATAGGCCACCACGTCGTACGGCCCGCTGGCCAGGGCCTCGCGGATGGCCTCGTGGGTCGTGTCCGCCCGCTCGCCGCGCGCGCTGCGGTCCGACACCGTGAGAATACCCACACGTATGGCCATGTCTTACTCATCGTACAGCATGCCACCCTAACCTTGCATCGCTTCGATACGACGGAGCGCCTCCGCGGCCGCCTCGTCGGGCAGGTCGCGGTGGGCCACGAAACGCACCCGGTCGGGCCCGAGCGCGTTGATGAGGATACCCGCCTGCTTGAGCCGCGCCGCGAAACCCGGCGCGTCCGCCACCCGCGCAAAGACCATGTTGGTCTGCACCGACTTCAGGTCCACGTCGTACCCCAGCTTCACCAGCCCCTCGGCCAGCTCGCGCGCCAGCGTGTGGTCGCGGGCGAGCGCCGCAGGCCCCTCGGTCAGGGCGATCAAGCCGGCGGCGGCCAGCACCCCCGCCTGACGCATTCCCCCACCAAGCATCTTGCGGTAGCGGCGGATCTCGCCCTCGAGCTCCGCGGGACCGAGGAGCAGGCTCCCCACCGGTGCGCCCAGCCCCTTGGAGAGGCAGATCGAGACGGTGTCGAAGCCCGAGGCTACCTCGCGGCCCTCCACCCCAAGCGCCACCGCGGCGTTGAAAAGCCGTGCGCCGTCCAGGTGCACCGGCAGCCCCGCCTCGCGCGCCACCGCCTGCACGGCCCGCTGCACCGCGAGCGGCACCACCGTACCCCCGGCGGTGTTATGGGTGTTCTCGAGCGCGACCAAGCCAGTGGGTGCCTGGTGGGGCGAGGTGCGAATGGCCCGCCGCACCTCCTCGGGGTCGGGCACGCCGTAGGGCGAGCGCACGAAGCGCGGCGAGGCGCCGGAGAGGTTGGCCATCGCCCCGGGCTCGAACTCGTAGACGTGCGCACCCTCGGTCAGGATGATCTCCTGCCCCCGGCGGGTGTGCACCAAGAGCGCCACCTGGTTGGTCATCGTCCCCGAGGGCATGTAGACCGCCCGCTCGAAGCCAAGCATCTCGGCGGCTTGGGCCTCGAGACGGTTCACGGTGGGGTCTTCGCGGTAGACGTCGTCGCCCACCTCGGCCTCGGCCATCGCTCGGCGCATCGCGGGGCTGGGGCGGGTCACGGTATCGGAGCGGAAGTCGAGGATCGTCATGCGTCTATCTTAGAGCCCCGCACCTGGTCATACCTTTGACAGAGACGGTGCAAGAAACGTCAGTCGCCATCAGCAGCAGTATCCCAGGGTTCTACCAACAGGCACGTCGTTTTTGCAACCCTTTACGTCGTGACGTTTAACCCTGTACATCGCTTTCCCAAGTGCTAACGTAAAAGCGTAATACAAGGAGGTGCGTATGAAGAAGTTGTGGATCACCCTGCTTCTGGCCGCCGTGGCTAGCTTCGGACTGGCGCAAACTGTGACCATCGGCCTTACCGTTTCCAAGACCGGTAAGTACAACGTCGAATCGGTCAACCAGCTCAACGGGATTAAGCTCTGGCAAAAGTGGATCAACGATCAGGGCGGTATCCCCGTAGGTGACAAAAAATACAAGGTTGAGCTCAAGTTCTACGACGATGAGTCGAAGGCGGAGCGCGTGCAGCAGCTCTACTCGCGGCTCATCTCGCAGGACAAGGTGGACTTCCTGATCAGCCCCTACTCCTCGGGCCTCACCGCCAAGGCGGCGGTGATCAGCGAACAGTACGGCAAGATCATGATCGCCACCGGGGCCGCCTCCGACTCGATCTTCAAGCTAGGTTATGAGAACGTCTACCAGATCTACACCCCTGCGAGCCGCTACCTGACGGCCACCCTCGACATGCTCAAGGCGGCCGACCCCAACCTCAAGAAGATCGCCATCGTCTACGAGGATTCCAAGTTCGCCAAGGCCGTGGCTACCGCGGCCAAGGACTACGCCAAGAAGATCGGCTTCGACGTGGCGCTTTTCGAAGGCTACCCGCCCAGCACCACCGACTTCGGCCCCATCATCAACAAGGTCAAGGCCAGCGGCGCCGAAGCTCTGGTAGGTGGGGGCCACTACGCCGACGGCGCCACCTTCGCACGCCAGCTCTACGAGCAGCAGGCCACGCTCAAGATGATCGCCCTGCTTGTGGCTCCCGCCTCTGACGAGTTCGCCCAGCTGGGTGACGCCGCCTTTGGTGTGGCCGCTCCCAGCCAGTGGGAACCCCTCGTCAAGTACAACCCTAACTGCGGCGTTACCCCCGAAGAGTTCGTGAAGATGTACGAGGAGGCCTACGGCAAGACCCCGGCCTACCGTGCCGCGGGCGGGTTCGCCGCCGGCCTCGTGCTGCAGCGGGCCATCATGGACGCGGGCTCCATCGACGCCGACAAGGTGCGCGCCGCCCTCGACAAGATGGATCTGACCATCTTCTTTGGCAAGATCAAGTTCTCCACCGATCCCGCCAGCCACGGCCTGCAGCTGGGCCACGACATGGTGCAGATCCAATGGCAGAAGAAGGATGGCGAGCTGATGAAGGAGATTGTCTGGCCGCTTGACGCCAAGACTTCCGATCTCATCTACCCGATCCGCTAACGGCCGCACCGCGTGCCCGGTCCGGAGCGGGCACCCGCTCCGGACCGGGCCACACCCCGCGAGGTGCCGACATGATCGAAATCGTATCTTCCATCCTCGATGGGCTCCTAATCGGTCTAGTCTACGGTCTGGCGTCCATCGGCTTGACGCTTATCTTCGGCGTCATGGACGTGGTCAACCTGGCCCACGGGGCCGTAATATCCTTGGGCATGTTCTCGCTTTACTTCTTTTTCGGGGCGGGGCTGCACCCTTATCTAGCCCTCATTCCGGTAGCCATCATTGGTTTTCTCCTCGGGGTTTTGATCTACCAAATCGCGGTGCGCCGCATCCTCGACGGCCCACCGCTGATGACACTGCTGGCAACCTTCGCCGTCAGCATGATCATCGTGGGCATCGGGACCGCTCTGTGGTCCACCAGCCCTTACAACGTTAATTTCAAGGTTCAAACGCTCAATATCTTTGGCTACACGGTGACCTCTGCCCGCCTGATCGCGGCGCTGGCCGCGGTTCTGGTCACGTTCATGCTTTACTACTTCCTCTACCGCACCACCCTGGGCAAGGCGGTGCGGGCGGTATCAAACAACCGCGAGGCGGCGGAGCTGATGGGCATCCCTTCGCAGCAGATCCTGGCAATCTCCTTTGGCATCGGCACGGCTCTGGCCATGCTCAGCGGCGCGCTGATCGCCACCCTCTTCCCCTTCACCATCCTATCAGGCAGCATTTATGAGCTAAAAAGCTTCGTAGCCAGCGTGCTCGGCGGGTTGGGGAACCCCACCGGCGCCCTCTTCGGTGGCGTGATCCTGGGCCTTATCGAGGGCTCGGTAGCGCCCTTCATCGCCATCAGCTGGACCAACGTCATCGAGTTCGTGATCTTCGTCTTGATCTTGCTCTTCTTCCCCACCGGCCTCCTGGGGGGTAGGAAATGAAGCTACTCAAGGCGCCCCTCTTCTGGCTGATCGTCGGAGTGACCGCGATCTTCGCCTTGCTCCCGCTGCTGAGCAACAACATCACCCTGCGGGAAACGCTGGTGCTCTCGGCCATCTACATCATCCTGGCCGCCAACCTGAACCTGATGATCGGGTACACCGGCTACGTCAACTTTGGCTCCATCGTCTTTTTTGGGCTGGGCGGTTACCTGACGCTTTGGCTAGTGGGCTCCCATCACTGGGGGCTCTACTCCGCAGTGCTCGTCGCCGGCGTGTCGGTGAGCGCACTGGCTTTCCTACTGGGTATCGGCATCCTGCGCCTGCGCGGGGCTTATTTCGCCCTGGCCACCATCGGCGTAAATGAGGCCGTCAAGGACTTCGTCTCGAACTTCGACGTATGGGGCGGCTCCGAGGGCATCTTTCTTCCGTTCACCGCCTACAAGGCCATGGGTGGCGCAGGCAAGGCGCTGTGGACCGTTTACTTGCTGATCGTCCTCGTCATGGGATCATCACTCCTTCTCTCGCTTGCGGTTAGGCGATCCAAGTTTGGCCTGGGGCTCTTCGCCATCCGCGAGGACGAGGACGCGGCCGTGGTGCTAGGCGTCAAGGCGCCGCTCTACAAAACACTTGCCTATAGTCTCTCGGCCTTCCTGCCAGCGATCGCGGGCGGGCTCTACTTCTTCAAGAACGGTTCGGTGGTACCCGAGGAGGCATTCAACCTCAATCTTTCCATCGAGGCCATCGTCATGGTGATGCTGGGCGGACAAGGCACGGTCACCGGCCCCACTATCGGCGCGTTCCTCTATGAACGTCTGCGCGGCATGCTGCTAACGATTCCCGGCCTGTCCAACTTCCACATGGTCATCGCCGGCGTGCTGCTGCTACTCATCATCCTCTTCGCGCCCGGCGGGCTGATGGGTTGGCTGTACCGGATCTGGCCGCGGCTGAGGAGGGTGCTGGAATGAAACCGGCGATACTCGAGGTACGCAACGTAACCAAGGCCTTCGGCGGCCTGATCGCCGTCAAGGACGTCTCCTTGACCCAGTACCAGGGCGAGATCCTAGGCCTCATCGGCCCCAATGGCGCCGGGAAGACCACGCTCTTCAACGTGATCAACGGCGTCTACAAGCCCACCTCTGGCGAGGTGATCTTCGAGGGGCAAAAGATCAGCGGCCTGCCGCCCTACGAGGTCGTGCGCCGCGGCCTTGCGCGCACCCATCAGATCGTCAAGCCACTCAACGAGATGACGGTGCTCGAGAACGTCACCGTGGGAGCTTGCTTCGGCCCGCAAAACCTCCCGCTCGAAGCCGCCCAGGAAGTGGCCGCGGAGGTGATCGAGTTCACTGGCTTGGGCAAGTACGCCGACGTGCTCGCGGGTAAGCTGAATATCGCCCTCAAAAAGCGCCTGGAGGTGGCCCGGGCGCTGGCCGCCAAGCCGCGGTTGCTCCTGCTTGACGAAGTGCTGGCCGGGCTCAACCCCAGCGAGGTGGCCAAGATGCTCGACGTTATCCGCGCTATTCGCGACCAGGGGATTTCGATCTTGATGATCGAGCACATCATGCAGGCCATCATGAGTCTTTCCGACCGCATTGTGGTGCTGAACTTCGGCGAGAAGCTGGCGGAGGGTAGCCCCGACGAGGTGGCCAACGACCCGCAGGTGATCGAGGCCTACCTCGGCGACCCGGAGATGGCCAAGCGGATTCTTGAGGAGGAGGAAGCATGAGCCGGGTCCTGGAACTGACCGACGTCGAGACCGGCTATGGCGAGGTGCAGGTGCTCTGGGGGGTAACCTTGTCCGTTGAGGAAAATAAGATGACCACCCTAGTCGGCGCTAACGGGGCCGGAAAGACCACCACGATGCGCGCCATCATGGGCGTGGTCAAACCCTGGAAGGGCACGGTGCGCTTCCTCGGCGAGGACGTGACCCAGCTCACGCCCCATGAAAAGGCCCAGTTAGGGCTGGTGCTCGTACCCGAAGGGCGGCAGCTCTTCGCCGACCTCTCGGTGGCCGAGAACCTGGAGATGGGCGCTTATTCTCCTCGCGCACGCAATAATCTCGACGCCAACATCAAGAGGGTCTACGAACTCTTCCCTCGCCTTTTTGAGCGCAAGAAGCAAAAAGCGGGTACCCTCTCCGGCGGCGAGCAGCAGATGCTGGCAGTGGGGCGTGGGCTGATGGCCGATCCGGTGGTGCTGATGATCGACGAGCTCTCGCTGGGGCTGGCCCCGGTGCTGGCGCAGTCGCTGTTTGGCACCCTCAAGCGCCTCAAGGACGAGGGGCTTACGATCCTGCTCGTGGAGCAGAACGTGCACCTGGCGCTGGCGCTGTCCGACTACGCTTACGTTCTGGCCGAGGGTCGGGTGAAGATTGAAGGCCCCAGCCATCAGGTGGCTCGCGACGACGAGGTGCGCGAGGCATACCTGGGGGTTTAAGAGACCAGCTTGTTGACTTTATCGGCCCCCTTAGAGGGGGCCTTTTTACTTGGGGCGTTTACGTTGTTTCCGGCGTTCGGCGCACTCGGGGTGCGGGGCCACGACCACCAGGGCCACGGCCGGCTCGTCCGCGGCGTTCTCCATGGCGTTAACCTGCCCCGCGGGTACGCGCACGACCTGACCCGCCCGCAGTTCGGCCGACTCCCCGCCCACGGTTACCCTGAGCCTGCCCTGCAGCACGTAGACGATCTTGTCGGCCTTTTTGAAGGCGAAGGGCCGCTGGAGCTGACCGGGCAGCAGGGTGTAGAGGTCGTAGTACATGTGGGGCGAGTCAAAGACGGGAATCTTCTGCTTCTTTTCGGGGTCGAAGCGGACGAGGTCGCTAAGCGTGCGAATCTGCATCGGATCCCTCCTCAAGCAGGTGTCCAAGGCGTTCGAGCTCGGCGGCGGTGAGCGGTGGGGAAGCCGATTCGGGCAGCTGCCGCACGGGCACCGGACTGCGTTCGCGCCAGCGCCGGGCCCAGACCCGTTGCTCGCTCACCTTGCCCTCGTAGAAGGCGCAACCGGGGCAGGCACCGACGGGCAGCACGCGGTTCAGCACCGCGCGCTCCAGCCCGATCCCAAAGCGCGCCAGCGCCTCCATCAGCTCAAGCCCCTGCACCACCGGCAACCGCTCGGGCTGGGCCACCACCCAAGCCCGCGTGCGCTCGCGCAGCATCGCCAGGATACGGCCGGTGAGCACCCGCCAGCTCTCGATCAGCGGCGTGGGGTCGGCTCCCTTCAGGTAGCCTTGCAACTTTAGGTAGAGGCGGTGGGCCTGGGTGAGGTGGTCGTAGAAGAGCGCCTGGGCCTCGAGCAGGGCGAGCGTGCCCGCGGTAGGGGCCGCATCCCAAACGATCCGGTCGTAAAATCCCGAATTAACCGCATCGAGCAGGTAGCTGAGCAGGAACTCTTCTTCGAGGCCGGGTACCCCTTCGAGGTAGTCGAGGACGTCGCGCTCCACGGGGAGCAGGCTGCGCAGCACCCGGTAGACCTCCTCGCCGAAGCGCTCACGCCAGCGGGCCAGGACCACCGGCCGGGTCAGCTCGACGACCTCGAGCCCAGGGGCCACACCGCGCGCCGTTTCCCCCACCCCCGGAAAGATCTGCCCCAGGGCTCCGGTGGGGTCGGTAGAGAGGAGCAGGACGCGCTCGCCGCGGCCAGCCGCGGCGAGCGCCAGGGCGCTGGCGACGGTGGTCTTGCCCACGCCGCCCTTGCCCGCGATCAGGCGCACCGCCGTCATGCCCTCAGCGTACTTCTCAGCCGCGCCTCTAGTAACCTGGAAGCGTGACCTACGAGGAGTTCGTGGAGCTGGTGACCCGCCTGTGGAACGAGATCCCCGACGAGTTCAAGGTGGAGCTTCAGGGGGTGCACGTCCTGCCCCAGCTCAAGGAAGACCCCAGCGGCCTCGCGGGGGTGGTGCGGCTCGGCGAGTACACCGACCCCGGCCCGCCCTCGATCTTCGCCGGGCACGTGCACCTGGGCCGCCACATCGCGCTCTACTACGGCTCCTTCGCCGAAATCGCCCGCCACGACCCCGACTTTGACTGGGAAGCGGAAGCCTGGGAGACCCTCCTCCACGAGCTGCGCCACCACGTCGAGAGCCTGGCTTGGCGCGACGACCTCATACAGGAGGACCTGCGCCAACTCGAGCGCCTTCGCCAGCGCTAGAAGACCCCCATCAACCGCAGCGCCACCGGCACCAGCAACAACGCCACCGCGCGCATCTGACCGCGCTGCGGCAGCCGCTCGAAGAGCCGCGCCCCCAGCCACAGGCCTGCGAGCGTGCCCGGCAGGCTCAAGAGCGCCAGTCGCACCAGCTCGCTCGTGAGCAGCCCCGCCTGCCAGTTGGCCAGCGTCCAGGCCAGCGTGCCCAGGCCGAAGGCGCTGGTGAAGAGGGCGCGCATCGCCGCGGGCGGGTAGCGCAGCGGCAGGTAGACGAAGAGCGGCAGCGCCCCCGCCCCCAGGGCGCCAACGAGGAGGCCGCCCGAGAGCATCACCAGGGTGAGCCGGGCCAGCTCGGCGGCGTCCGGCGGCGGTGCCGCCCCGGCGGTAGGCAGGCGCACCAGGCTCCAGACCGCGAAGACGAGCAGCACCAGCCCCAGCGCGAACTTGAGCCGGGCCTCCGGCAGCGCGACGAGCAGGCGGGTGCCGACCACCAGGCCCGAGGCGTAGGCGGCCGCAGCGGGGAAGTCGCGCCGGGGCTCGAGCCCCCGCCGCACCAGCCAGAGCATCGGCAGGTTGGCCAAAAAGAGCAGGAAGGCGGTGTAGGGCACGACCTGGCGCAGCGGCCAGAAGAGGCTCAGCACCGGGACGAGGAAGAGCGCGGGACCGAACCCCGCCAGCCCCTTGACCGCGAAGGCGAAGACCGCGAGCAGGTTGAGCCCCAACGTCACGGTTCAACCGTCCAGGTCCCAGCCGGCCTCCAGGTGGGCCGCGTCACCGACGGTATGGACGAAGCCACCGCCGCGCACCCCTTCGGGGAAGTGCAGCCGGGTGATCGAGGTGTTCTCGAGCCGGATGCGCCAGGGCACCGCGTTTTTCGCCTCCAGCACCCCCAGCACCGCCGCGCGGATCGCCCCGCCGTGGGAGACGACCAGGTGGCGCCCGTCGCCGAGCTCGTTCAAGAAGGCCCAGACGCGGTCGTAGAGCTCGGCCAGCGTTTCGCCACCGGGAAAGCGCGCATTCCAGGGGTCCTCCTGCGAGCGGGCCACGTAGTCGCCGAAACGCGCCCGCACCTCGGGGCGGGTCAGGCCGGCCAGCTCGCCGACGCAGACCTCGCGCAACCGCCGGTCGCTGCGCACCGTGAGGCCCAGGCGTTCGCCCACGATCTCAGCGGTCTCGCGCGCCCGGCTCAGGTCCGAGCTGTGGAGCGCCGTCCAGGTGAGGCCGAGTCGCGCCAGGCGGACGGCCAGCCGCTGCGCCTGACTCCGGCCCTCGGACGCGAGGGGCACGTCGCGTTGCCCCTGCCAGAGGCCCTCCTGGTTGTGAGCGGTTACCCCGTGGCGCACGAGCCAGACTTCCACCCCCCCACCCTAACACCGCTCGGTAGACTGGAGTCGTGGAGACCGCCGCCGACCTCGTGCGGGATTACGCCCGCAGCGTCCGCGATCCCGTTCGCGAAACC
>Ga0256833_1000181_pt1 | contig 50004 bp, 51 predicted proteins | sample 356284metaG_FD_190535 | JGI IMG/M metagenome (GOLD analysis project Ga0256833, IMG submission 190535) | Hydrothermal vent microbial communities from Mid Atlantic Ridge, Atlantic Ocean - 356-284 | ecosystem: Environmental > Aquatic > Marine > Hydrothermal vents | place: Atlantic Ocean: Mid... | reverse complement strand
CGCCCCCGACAGGTGGGTCGAGGTAGACCTGAAGCTGGGGGAGGACGAGGTGGACTCGCTGGCGCTCCAGCTTGCGAGGAAGGCCGGGAAACACCTTAGCCTAGCCGTCCCGCTCGCCGAGGGCCTCACGCGGGATGGCCACCGGGTGGCGGTAACGTTCTCGAGGGAGGTGTCAAGGTTCGGCAGCAGCTTCACCATCAGGAAGTTCCCCCACCGCCCCATCACGATAGTCGACCTGGTCGGGCAGTCGGTCATAAGCCCCCTCGAGGCCGCCTACCTCTGGATACTACTTGAGGCCAAGATGTTCATACTAATAATCGGCTCAATGGGCTCCGGCAAGACCACGCTGCTGCAGGCCCTAGCCAGCCTGATACCACCCTTCCGAAGGGTTGTCACAATAGAGGACACCCCGGAGATAAGGCTCCCCGTCAGGCACTGGGACGCCCTCGTGGCCAGGCCCGGCCTGCCGGGCGAGGACGTCGAGGAGATAGGTCTAGAGACTCTGCTTAAGTTCGCCCTGAGGAGGAGGGCCGACTACGTGATAGTTGGAGAGGTACGCGGCAGGGAGGCGCGCCTCCTATCGCAGGCCGTAGCCAGCGGCCACGGGGGTATAACCACCTTCCACGCCGACAGCCCCGAGGCGGCTGTTACGAGGCTGCTGCTGGAGCCTATCAGCCTCCCCCCACTCTTCCTCCGCTCCATAGCGGCTATAGTGCATGTCAGGCGTATGCCGGACTACATGGGGGGCGTTAGGAGGAGGGTCGTGTCAATATCGGAGATCGACGGCGAGGAGCTAGTCGAGGTTTTCAGGTGGAATCCCCGGGAGGATAGGCACTACCCCGAAGCCCCCGAGGAGGTCGTCGAGGCCAGCTCGAGCATTAGGAGGGCCTGGGAGCTCCTGGGTGTACCCCACAATGACCTTGTCGGCGAGCTCACCGAGAGGAAGCGGTTCATAGAGGACCATATAGAGGAGGATCCGGACACCTTCAACGCGAGCCTCACCGCGTTCTACTCCTACAGATACGGGCGCCCCGCCAGCTAGGGGTGGCGTGCCTTGCAGCTCCTACGCACCATGGCCCGCCTCGCAGGGTTTAGGGGCGACGAGGCCAGCATGGTCGGGTGCCGCATAGCCGGGGGCCTCGGGGCTCTGCGGGCGGCGATCGTCCTCTCCTCGTCGCCCCTCCTGGTCTACTACCTCCGCGAGGCGCGCTACACGCTAGCCCTAACCGCTGCCCTGCTACTGGCGCTCTCGGCACTCCTGCCCAGGATCGCCGCCAGCCTCATAGCGTCTGGTGTCGACGAAGAGACGCCCAGCCTCATCCTATACCTTATACCGTACGCCTGGTCTCCCCAGAGCATCGCAGACCTGATCTCGAGGATCGCCAGCGGCTCCGCCGGGTTCAGGTGGATGCGACTCGAGGCCCGAAGGCTCGCCCACTACCTCGAGTGGGGGCTCGACCCGCTGTCAGCCCTGCAGCGGCTCGCCTCCACGACCAGGTCCAACGCGCTCCGGGAGGTCTTGGAGGAAGTCGTGCACTCGACAAGGCTGGGGTTCCCGAGGAGCCTGCTCCTCTCGAGGCTTGCCGAGAGGGCTATGGAGAGGCTCCGATCCAGGTGGCGGTCATACTCCGAGGCCGCCAAGGCCGTGGCGGAGGCGAACGCCGCCATAATAGTTGCGGTGGGTGTAATGGCGCCGCTAGCCTCCCTAACTGGCGGCTCCAAGGCTGGAGTGCTACCAGCCGCCGTCATCGCGCCCTCGCTGGCGGCGCTTGCGCTAGCCATACTGCAGCCCGCCGCGGGCCCGGGCAGCACGCCCCTCCACGTGAGGCTGGCGCCGCTACTCGCAGGCTATGCTTCCTCGGCGCTGGCCCTGGTGGGGGACACCACGCGCTCGCTCGTAGTCCTAGCCGCCGCGGCGCTGGTCTTCGAAGCGTACGGCATCAGGCATAGCAGGCTCCTCTCCAGGGCCCTGAAGGCGCTATCGGAGGCTGCGAGAGACGCTAGGCTGGGGAGGCTCACCGAGCAGGGCATCCTAAGGGCGGCGCCGCTCGACAGGCCCGTCATAGAGGCTGTCGCCAGCTCGGTCAGGGTGGCTGGCACCCTGAGGCTCTGGGCTGGCCTCGAGGCGCTGGAGTCGTCTTACAGGGCAGCGCTGCAAACCATAAGGTCGACGAGGGGCCAGGCGATCCTGAGCGCCGCCGTGACACTCACCGCTATAGCAGTCTCCTGGTACGCCCTCGGCCTAATAGACTCCATGGCGAGCCAGGCGGAGGCGCACCTCTACACCGTGCCGGCCGCGGAGGCTGCGGCGTTCATGCGTGCAGCCGCCATCGCGGCTGGGCTAGCGCCGGGCGTCCTCCTGAGGCCTAGGGTTCCCAGCCTCCTGCCGTCGCTCGCCATGGCTGCCGCCATACTGGCCCTGTCGGCCGCCGGGCTCGGCCCGGCAGCGTAGCTGTGCTGGTTTAGAGGATTTGGGAGACCACCCTGGCCTCGTAGAACGTGGCCTGCCCGTTTCTATCCACAATGGCCACTACCGGCTCGTGGCCGTCGCCCGAGGCCAGCTGGCTCCACCGAGCCAGCTCCCCCACGCTAACACTCTCACCCTCCTCCAACACGAGAACCTCCACTGGGCGCCCACTCCTGCCCCTGGCGACCAGGGTGGACGCCCGAGGGCCGCGGTGGACCTCCGGGTACCTCCTCCTCAGGGCGAGGTACACTATGGCCTCCTTGAGGGGCACCCCGAGGTCCCTGGCTATCCACAGGAAGGCATCCCACCCGCGGGCGCCCGAGACCTCCAGCCTACCCCTGACAGCCTGCAGCATGGCCTCGAGCGGGTCCACAGCCCCTCCCCGGAGGTACCCCCTCGACCTCAGCGTATCACAGAAACCCTCGTCCAGGCACTCAACCAGGCTGACAGCGCCCCCGCCCACCTCAGCCCTAGCGGATAGCTCGGCCACGCCAGGCACCCCCCGGGCAGCCAGCCAGTGTGCGGCTGATACAGTGCTGGCCCCGTGGGAGGGGATTAAACTCCCCCAGACGGCGTCTGGCGGAGTGCAAGGTGGACCCGCGTGAACCCGCTCCGCGAGATTGAAAGGTACGAGGAGTACCTTAAAATAAAGCCCCTATGGTGGGACGCGGACTCCAAGACCTTCACGTGGCTCGACACGAGGCTGATACCGTTCGAGGAGAAGTACCACACCACGAAGGACTACAGGAGGGTGGCCCAGGCCATCAAGACCATGGAGATCCGCGGGGCCCCAGCGATAGGGGTCTCAGCAGCCTTCGCCATGGCCCTGGCGGCCTGGCACGAGCCCGCCAGGAGCGCCGAGGACCTCCTAGCAGCGCTCGAGCATGCGAGAAGCCTGCTAGCATCCACCAGGCCGACGGCCTACAACCTCTTCTGGGCCCTAGACCGGGTCTGGAAGCGCATAGAGGAGGCCTCCCAGAGGGGCGACCCCGACGAGGTAAGAGCGGCCGTGGAGGACGAGGCCTTGAGGATATACGTGGAGGATATTAGGAACAACGTCGAGATCGGCAGGATAGGCGGCAGGCTCATCGAGGACGGGGCAACAATCCTCACACACTGCAACACGGGAGCCCTAGCCACAGCGGGCTTCGGGACGGCCCTTGGCGTGGTGAGGTATGCGTTCTATGAGGGCAAGAGGGTGAGAGTCATCACCACCGAGACTAGGCCAGTCCTCCAGGGCGCCAGGCTCAACGTGTGGGAGCTACGCAAGGAGGGCATACCGGTGACACTCGTAACCGACGGGATGGCCGGCCTAGTCCTCGCCCGCGGCATGGCCGACCTGGCGATCGTTGGAGCTGACAGGATCATACTCACCGGCCACACCGCCAACAAGATCGGCACCTACATGGTGGCCCTGGCGGCCAAGGATAATGGTAAACCCTTCTATGTCGCCGCGCCTACAAGCACCATCCAGGCCGTCCGAGACCCATCCGCGATCGTGATAGAGGAGCGCGACCCCGACGAGGTTAGGAGGGTCCTTGGGAAGCACCTGATAACACTCCCAGACGTCGACGTCTACAATCCCTCGTTCGACGTCACACCCCCAGAGCTGATCTCGGCCATCATAACCGAGAAGGGCATAGCGGAGCCTCCCTACGAGGATAGCCTCGCAAGGCTCCTGGAGGGCTAGTCCATATAACTCTATTTTACTCCCCCCAAGCACGGGCATTCACTCCTGTTACCCTGGATACACATATACCTACCCCCAGACAAGAGCGGGCGAGCATGGGAGGTGCCGGGTAATGGCTAAGATACCCTGTGATGTCAAGGACCTCAAGCCCCCCGCAGAGGGCCGGCTGGTCGAGGTTGTTGATGGCTCGATTAAGGTCCCGGACAACCCTATTGTCGCCTTCATTGAGGGTGACGGTATAGGGCCCGAGGTTGTGAGGAGCGCTAGGGCCGTGATAGACGCCGCCGTAAAGAAGGCCTACGGGGGGAAGAGGAGGATCGTATGGTGGGAGGTGGCCGCTGGCGAGAAGGCCATGGAGACGTGCGGCGAGCTCCTGCCCAAGGCTACACTAGAGGCCCTCCGCCTAGCCAAGGTTGGCTTGAAGGGGCCCCTGACGACGCCCGTCGGCAGCGGCTACAGGAGCCTCAACGTAGCCATCCGGATGGCTCTGGACCTCTATGCCAACATAAGGCCGGTTAGATACTACGGCCAGCCAGCCCCCCACAAGTACGCCGATAAGGTGAACTTCGTTATATTCAGGGAGAATACAGAGGACCTCTACGCTGGGATAGAGTGGCCCGCCGACAGCCCCGAGGCCAGGAAGGTGGCCGAGTTCCTAAAGAAGGAGTTCGGCATCGAGCTACGGCCCAACACTGGCATAGGCATCAAGCCGATAAGCGAGTACGCCACCAAGAGGATTGCTAGGAAGGCGTTCAAGTGGGCGATAGAGCACGGTAACAGGGTCGTCACTATAATGCACAAGGGCAACATAATGAAGTACACCGAGGGGGCCTTCATGAGGTGGGCCTACGAGGTGGCCACGACTGAGTTCCGGGACCACGTGGTAACAGAGCAGGAGCTATACGAGAAGTACGGGGGCCAGATGCCCGAGGGCAAGATACTAGTCAACGATAGGATCGCCGACAACATGCTACAGCAGATAATCACTAGGCCCTGGGACTACGAGATAATACTAGCGCCGAACGTTAACGGCGACTACATAAGCGACGAGGCGAACGCCCTCGTGGGAGGCATTGGTATGGCAGCCGGGATGAATGCTGGCGACTACATAGCCGTGGCCGAGCCCGTGCACGGCACCGCGCCCAAGTACGCTGGCAAGGACGTAGCCAACCCGACCGCCGAGATACTAAGTGCCGTACTCCTGGTCGCAGAGCACATGGGCTGGAAGGAGGTTGGCAAGCTGGTGGAGGAGGCGATCAAGCGCGCGATACGCGACAAGAAGGTCACACAGGACCTCGCGAGGCACATGCCGGGGGTCACACCCCTGAAGACGAGCGAGTACACGCAGGCCCTCATCGAGTACATCGAGTCCCTCTAGCCACCCCACCATTTTAACTCTCCCCAGGGCCTCCCCCGCGGGGCTCCGGTTTGCCCGATAGGAGGGCTAGGAGAAGGATAGGCCGAAGGCTCGTAGCCGTGGCGAGCGCCCTACTGCTCGCCGCGATAATGATACTAGCCTACGCGACATTCCTCGGAGGCTCCGGGGCGGGCGGCGCAAGCCAGGGTCAGAGCGCCCAGCCCCAGGCGCCAGCCTCCACCCCTTGCGGGAGCCTCTGGGGCAACGCCTCCTTCAACGCTACAGTGCTGCCCTCGAACCCCTCGGTGGAGTTCGCACTCACAACAAGGAGCACAGGCAACGGGTGGAGCGTGGTAGTGGCGGTGACCAACAGTGGCTCGACGGCGGTGGACCTCCCCTGGCTAGCTAGCGACGGCCTCAACCTAGTAGTCTACAACACGATAGGCGCCGTCGCGGGGAGGACGACGCTCAAAGCCAGCAGGGTCCCCATACTGAAGCCCGGCGACACTCTAATACTGAAGGCTGGCATCAGGCCCTCACCCGGCCTCCCCATGCCGGTCTACGTGGCCGTATTCAACCCCAGCGAGGCTGTCTCCCTCGGCTCCTGGCTAGTCGACCCCTCGCAGTTCACGGTTGCATGCGGCGCCTACACAGCACGCCTTGGGGGCGCGACGCTCCTGGCCAGGTGGCTTGAGACCAGGTACGGCCTCGTGGTGGCGGAGGCCGCTGTGGCGTCGAGGGCCCACTCCACCGTCGAGGGCGGCGGGAGCCACGCCTTCAATCTCACCGTGGAGGACCAGGCTGGCGACGTTGTGGCAACCCTGGCTGGGGCTCGCCTCAACGGCACAGTGGCCCTACCCCCGAACTCCACGCTGGTGCTGGGCGCCATAGCCACCTACACCCTCGGAGCCCCCTACAGGGCCAACCTATCCCTCACTGTAACCCTAGACGGGGCCAAGCCCTCGGGCTACGATGGCCCCTTCGCGAACGTGTGGAGATCAGGAGAGAGGGTCTGGTCGTCCTCGTCGGCCGTCATCTCGAATGGGAGCGTAACCGCCATAGTGGACTACTCGTACAACGGCTACATACTGGCGGTCCGCGATGCGAGGATAGTAGCCGCGGAGAACACCACGATACGTCTCAACTCCACGTTCCCCATAAGGCTCTTCGGCACCCCAATCCCAGGCGTTGAGATTAGGGTCGAGGCGCCGGGGCTCCGGGGCGGTAGCGTCCAGTACGCGCTGCTACGCCTAGGGTCTGCCTACGGCGTAGTGCTGACTGGCGGGTCTAACGGCTCCTACACTTACAGCATACGGGAGGGCAGCTACACCCTCATGAAGCTCATAGACCGGAGCGGCGTGACGAGCGCGGGCGAGCAGTACACGATATTCTACGCCCCACGACAGTCCAACCCGAAGCTCGTGATCGTGGCCCCCTGGGGTAGCCGGTCGCTCCCCCTGGGCTCGGGCTAGCAGGTGCCGGTTTGTTCAACCCGCTCGATCGCCCTCCTGAGCTCTCCCATGCTTCTAACCCTGCATAGGGCCACCTCGTCGAGCGGGGGGCACTCCTCCCCGAAGGCTATCGGGTACCCGACCACTCGCATCGCCTCCGCGTCCCACTTCGAGTCGCCCACGAACACCGCCTCGCCAAGGTCTACCCCATACTCGCCGGCGATCCTCTTCACAGCCCACGCTTTGCCGCGAGGCCCCGTAGGGGTAACCAGCGGGTGGCCCCCGGGGAGCAGGTAGCCGCGCTTGTCCCACCGGAGCCTGGGGCTGACGTACACGTCAGCGCCGACCTCCCGGGCCACGCGCTGGACTAGCAGGTCGACCCCAGAGCTTACCAGCGCCACTATGACTCCCCTCCTATGCAGCCACGAGACCAGCTCCCTGGCGCCCTCGCGGATCGGTATCTCGGCTAGTATCCCGGCCAGCGCGCTCCTGTGCAGCTTGCCGCCGGAGGCCTCTATCCATAGGCTGGTGTCGAGGCGCATCCACTCCTCGTAGCCTATCCTGCCCTCCTCGAAGAGCTTAACCGCCTCCAGGGCCCTCTCGGACACCCCCAGCCTCTCGTGGACGTACTGCCAGCTGCTCCTCACCTCGGTGAGGACACCGTCGACGTCGAAGAACACTATCTTTATCCTCCTCAACCCTGGCAACCCCTAGATATCGCCTCGCAGCCCCGCGGCTAGCAGCGGAGCTATAGACTTACAGGCTCCGACGCTTAAGAGTCCCCCAGGCGGACACCCCACCTAGGGCCCACCCGTGAGCCTAGTAGGCAACGGTGGGGATTCTCCTATAGAGTACTACCTCTCAAAGCCCTGGGTGAAACACTACGACAAGGGCGTCCCGGAGGATATAGAGGATGAGATACCGGAGATGCCGCTCTACAACTTCCTCGTTGACACGGCTACCAACAGCAAGTACTCCACTAAGCCCGCCACGGTTTTCATAGTCTCCTCAAAGCTCCAGGTAACCCGTACGTACTCTGAAATCTTCGATATGGCCAGGAGGTTCGCGGGTTTCCTCCGCAAGATCGGGGTTGGCAAGGGTGACGTTGTTGCTATATACCTGCCAAACACTCCCCAGTTCATCGTTGCATACTACGGCTCGCTACTTGCCGGGGCTATTGTCACAACCATAAGCATCCTAAACTCTGCCTCCGAGATTTTCGAGACTCTCCGGAAGAGTGGGGCCAAAGTGCTCATAGCTTTCAACCTGGGCAACTTCGCGGACAACGCCCGCGAGGCCGCCGAGACGGCTTCCAAGGAGGGCCTTCCCCTGAAGGCGGTGGTCTGGACGGGCGTAGAAGACGCCATCAAATCCCCTTTCGGCAGGCTGATGTACTGGATGGCGGCTCGTAAACATATACGCAAACCCCCTAGGAACGCCGAGTTCGAGAACGTAAGGTTCAGCGATATAGTCAAGAAGCACCGTCCCCTCAGCGAGGACGACTACGCCGACGTTAACCCGAAGAAGGATACCGCTGTACTCATGTTCACCGGGGGCACCACCGGCGTCCCGAAGGGCGTCGAGCTCACGCACTACAATCTGGTTTCGAACGTGTACCAGATCGACGCCTGGTATGAGAGGGGCAGGAAGGGCGTGGACGTTTTCGTCGGCGCCCTACCCTGGTTCCACATATACGGGCAGACCGCCGTTATGAACGCCGCCATCTTCAGGGCTGGGACTATCCTAGTCTTCCCACGCTTCAACCCCAGGCTAGTCATGGAGGCGATACACCGCTACCACGCAACTCTCTTCCACGCGGTCCCCCTAATGTACCAGATGATACTCAACGAGATAGAGAGGGACCCCAGCCTCCTTGACAGGTATAACCTGAAGAGCCTAGAGGCCTGTATAAGCGGTGCCTCCCCGCTCCCAGTAGCGGTGGCGGAGCGGTTCGAGGAGATAACCGGAGCCAAGCTACGCGAGGGCTACGGCCTAACCGAGGCTAGCCCCGTGACCCACGTAAACCCGATACTCGGAGACGCGAGGCCCGGGAGCATCGGGCTACCCCTGCCTAGCACCATTGCTGCCATAGCCGACCCGGAGAGGCCGGAGATACTGCCCCCGGGCGTTGCGGGGGAGCTCGTAGTCAGCGGGCCCCAGGTCATGAAGGGCTACTGGGGTGACCCCCACGCCACCGAGAGGGCCATATTCACATGCTGCGGGCGCCGCTGGCTGAGGACCGGGGATATAGCCTACATGGACAGCGACGGCTACTTCTACATAATAGATAGGAAGAAGGACATAATCAAGTACAAGGGCTATAGCGTGTACCCGCGGGAGATAGAGGAGATCCTCTACAGGCACCCGTGCGTGCTGGAGGCGGCGGTCATAGGGAAACCACACAAGGATTACTTCGAGATACCTAAGGCCTTCATAATACTCAAACAAGCCTGCAGAGAGAAGCCTATCGAGGAGGTTAGGAGGGACATAATGGACTTCCTCAGGAGGCACCTCGCGCCCTACAAGGTACCCAAGGAGATCGAATTTGTCGAGAAGCTCCCCAAGAGCAGTGTAGGCAAGATCCTCCGAAGGAAGCTACGGGAACGAGAGGAGGGGCGGATGAGGGGGGAGGTCTAGCGATCTAGGCCCTTGGCGGCCATGTAAATGGTTTTGGGAGGGACTTCGGCAGGCGCGGGGTAGGGGGTTTAGGCCATGGCATCTCGCTGGGTAGTTAACGGTGTGTGGCGCCGCGGCCGGGATTTGAACCCGGGTCACGGGCTTGACAGGCCCGCATACTAGGCCAGGCTATACTACCGCGGCACCGGGATGTGTGGTTGCTCGGCGGGGGTTTATAAGCGTGGCGGCGCCCGGTAGGGTGGTCGAGGCGACGGACGGCGCCTACATTGTCGTGGGCCCTTCGAGCATAGCGGTTTCTAGGGGCGAAGTCGAAGTCTTCGGCGTAAGCGTCGGCCCCGGCGAGCGTCTCGTCATCCCTATCGGGAGGAGGGTCGCCGTCCGGGTTAGGGGTAGTATTAGCGTGGCTGGCGGCGAGGTTTTGGAGGCCTCGCGGGAGGCGTTTAACGCCCTCGAGGACGCGGCCAGGAGGCTGGCCGAGCTCGAGGGCCGCGTTGTCCTTGTGGGTCCCACGGATTCGGGGAAGAGCACCCTCGCAGCCTGGGCTTCCTCCATAAGCGGCTCGTACCTCCTAACAGTCGACGTCGGACAGAACGAGTACTACGCCCCAGGCTTTGAGACCCTAGTGAAGCCTCCCAGCAGCCTCCCCCTCATCCCTGGCTCGAGCGCCGAGATCCGCGGTAACTGCTTCGTAGGCTCCTTCACGCCCTCGGGGAGCATTGACAGGTACCTCTCCTGCGCCTCCATGCTAGCACACAAGGCGCCGCTGGCCAGCAGGCTGTTCGTTGACAGCGACGGCTGGGTGAGCGGGCCGGGCGCGCTGGAGGCCAAGCTAGCCCTCCTAGAGGCCGTCGGCGCGGACCACGTTGTCTTCATAGGGGACGCTGGCGGCCTGGCGCAGCGCCTCCCAAGCCTGCTCCCCTCGGCCAGGGTTGCCAGGCTACCCAGGCCCCCGGGTCTGGGGAGTAAGAGCAGGGAGGAGAGGAGGCTCCACCGCGAGAGGCTTGTCGCCCTCCGGCTGGTTGGGGGTAGGGATGTGCCCGTGAACGCTTCAAAGGTGCCAGTGGCGGGGTCCCCCGTGTTCTCATGCACGGAGCCGTCGGGGGGCGCCCTGGAGCTGGGGCAGGCCCCGGACTTGATCTACATTGAAAAGTGCGGTGATAGGACAACGGCGGTCTTCCGCCGGAGGCCCCGCGGGCCCCTCCCCAGGGGGGTGAGGGTGCTGGTCGATGGCTGGGAGCGAGGCCTCATCGCCGGCATAGTCGACCCACTCGGGGGCCATCATCTCGCGCTGGTGACGCGTGTGAACTACCGGTCCAGAGTGATAACCGTTAAAACGCAGTACTCCGGCGACCTTAAGGGGCTGATATTAGGTAAGGCCAAGGTCAACCTAAGCCTGGGTGCGTGAGGGTGGCCTGCGGTAAGGTTGTCCGGGTCGAGGACGTGGAAGCCCAGGCTGTCCCGGAGTCGATGGCTTCCGGCACGCGCATCAGGTGGATCATAGGAGAGCCCGACAACCCCCCAACCTTCTACATGCGACTCTTCGAGATGGAGCCGGGCGCGCACATCAAGCCGCACTTCCACCCGTGGGAGCACGAGATATTCATCCTAGACGGGAGCGGCAGGCTAAGGATAGGCGGCGAGACCTACGAGGTCAGCGGCGGCACGGCCGTCTATATACCGCCCAACGTGGAGCACGAGTACTGGGCCGGGCGCGAGGGCATGAGGTTCCTATGCATGATCCCCAAGTCTCCCACGGCACCCAAGGTCGAGGAGCCGGTGAGGTGCTAGCGCGGCCTTGGAGGACTACCGCGAGGTCTACTACACCAGGGAGAGATGGGCAATCCTGAGAGCCAAGAGGTCCGAGGCCGCCAGGATAGCCCGCGCACTAGCCCTAACCCTGAGGCTCCCCGTCATAGCGCACGGAAGCCTGGCGAGGGGCGACGTGAGGAGGGACAGCGATATTGACATCGCGATCCTAGAAACCCCGAGGCCCCTCGGCCTCGTCGACCTGGCCCTCGAGAGGGCCGGCTTCGAGATAGTGAGGCGCATCATAGTCCAGGCAACCCCGGGGTACACGCCCAAGGTCTACTACTACCTCGACTGGGAGGGGAAGAGGGTGGTCAGCTACCCCCTGGCCCCCCTCAAGCCTCGGGAGCGCGAGTTCTACCGGTGGGGTGGGGAGGTCGAGGCGGGGGCTCTGGAGAGCGACGTTAGAGTCCCAGGGGTTAACAAGGAGTTGAAGCTCATAATACCCAAGCCGTGGGGCCATGTCGAGTACTCGGTCGTCGGGAGGGAGGGCGTGGTGGCGAGGCTGCTCGGCATCAGCGTGGAGACTGTGGAGGAGAGGGTCAGGGTTCTCGGGAGGCGACGGGAGGTCGGTCGCACGGGGGTGTTCATCGAGTACGAGGTTCCCCCGGGGGTTACGGTTGAGGAGGCCGTTAGGCTACTAGCCCGGGAGAGGAGAGCCTTCCGTAGACTCGTTAACGATATCCGCTGACCCAGCCACCATCCTAGATATTATATCCCTGTAGGGGGCTAGCATGGAAACCACCCTCTCGGCCTCCTCGCTCGTCAGCGTGTGCCTCCCCCCGAAGAGTCTCCCCTGGGAGTGCCACCTGGGTATGACGTGTATGTGGAGGTGCATCACCTCCTGGAAGGCCGCCCTCCCGGCGTTTGCTATCACGTTCACCCCCCTAGCACCTAGCTTCCACCGGAAAACCTTGGCTAGGGCCGCTGCGACCCTGAAGGCGTGGGCCACCAGGTCCATGGGGGCGTCGGTTATGTTAACGTAGTGCCGCCTCGATATAACTAGGCTGTGCCCCTCGCTTACCGGGTACTTGTCCAGGATCACGATAACCTTATCGTCCTCGTATAGACGGTAGCTCGGCGCCTCCCCGCGGACGATCGAGCAGAAGATGCACCCGCCCACGGCTCCCACCGCCCAGCGCCCCCTCCGCGGCGCGCTCTGCGCTTTAAGCTGGAGTCCCTGGTCTCCGTAGCTGGGTGGAGCCGCTCTAGCCTTTCCTCCTAGACCACACGACCTTACCGTCTCTCCTCCTTATCTCGACGACCCTGTGGAGAGGTATCACGGTATCACCGTCGTCTAGGAGCATCGCCCAGTTGTTTACTCGCACTATCCTCGCCACTGGTAGCTCCGCCAGCCTCTGCTGTCCCCCCGGGGGCCTGTCGATATATAGTACAACGTGCTCGCTGGCCTCGCCCAGGTATATTATCTTGTTTAGCACGCTCCGGATAGTGTTACGTCTTCTCCTCGCCACCCCCGCCACCCAGGGCTACCTTGCTCACCACCTCGTATAACTCTGGGTCGTCCCGCTGGATCCTCGCGAGGCTCCAGGGCCTCCAGCCGCCCCTGCGCACGTGCTTGACCACATTCCTGACCCACGAGCGGTATATCTTGCTGCAGTTCCCGTGGTTCCTGCAGGAGGCCTCTATGAACGCCTCTATCTCGGCAACTGCCTCCTCGTCGCTCAGCCCGCGTACGTTAACCAGGTACCTGGACAGCACGTACAGGATAAGCCTCGACCTACCATCTGGAACCCCGCTCCTTAAGAGGCGCTCTATCCAGGCGTAGGACCTGCCCTGGCCTCCCCTACGGCCGGACGCCGAGCAGGCGCGCCTATCGGGGCACATTCGCTCCAGCATCCTCAGGCCTTCACCACACTCACCGCGGGCACACGCCTCTAGGATCTCATCTACACCCCCCACGGCTCCCCGCCCAAGCATCACGGCTCATCCCCGGAGGCGGTGCGGAAGCGATAAAAACCACCGGCAGCATCTACGCCTAACGGCCCCACGCATGGGGGGAAGCCGGGTCGTCTAGCGGCCCAGGATGCGGGGCTCTGGCCCCCGTGACCGGGGTTCGAATCCCCGCCCGGCTACCATCCTCCCGCCACGATGCACCATTCGCCCCCGGAGCTAACTATACTACTAGCCCGCCAGCAGGCTTAGCAGTGGGGGTTGGACTTGGCATAAGTTTAGAAGGAGTTTAGAGGGCCTTGTACTTCTCGAACCATTCTTCGTAGGCTTTAATCATGTCCGGGTCCACGCTCGGCCTTCTATGTTTCAGCACCTCCCTGAAGTCCCCCATGCTCACGGGCCTCGGCTCACCATTTCCGCCGCGCTCGAAGAGCTCCCTAACAGTCCGGATGTACGCGTTCTGCACTATGTCCCTGATATCGCTCCCGGAGTACCCTTCTAGCATTTCGGCCAGCTTATCTAGGTCTACGTCGCTGGCTAGCCTTATGTTGCGGGTAAGTATCTCGAGCATCTTCCTCCTAGCCTTCTTGTCAGGGAGCGGGACGTATATTCTCTTTTGGAACCTTCTTATGAAGGGCTCGTCCAGCTTCCAGGGCTTGTTCGTCGCGCCGATCACGTACACGTGCAGCTTGCCGCTCTTGTCCTGTATTCCGTCCATCTCCTTGAGGAACTGGTTCCTAACCCTCACCTCGCCCCCCACCTCGTTCATGTGCACCCCTAGGAGCGCGTCGATCTCGTCTATGAATATTATGACGGGTGTACCGTCTCTGGCCCTCTCCCTGGCGTAGTCGAATAGCTTCTTCACATTCTTCTCCGCCTCGCCCAGCCACTTGCTCATAATAAGCGCTGCGTCGACGTAGAGGAACTCGGCGTCAACCTCGTTAGCAACGGCGGCGGCCAGCGTCGTCTTCCCCGTCCCGGGTGGCCCGAAGAGCAGTATACCCCTAGGCCATCCCAGGGGGAAGAGGTCGGGCCTCCTTATGGGGTATATTATGGCCTCTCGGATGGCCCTCTTGGCGTCCTCGAGCCCGGCTATATCGTCGAATGTGACGTTGGGCTTCTCCTTCAACACGAACTCCGGGGGCAGCTTGGTCTTCCCGTCGCCCTGGATCTCGACCTCATACTCCTCGGGCTCCTGAGAGACAGCCTGGGCGGCCTCCCTCTCCAGCCTGCGAAGCCTCCTCTTGTACTGGGCGACTATCTCGGCGAGCCTCCTGGACAGCACGTCGTCGGGGTATAGGCTGAGATACTGCTCCAGCGCCTCTATTGCTCTCCTCAGGTTCACGATCGCAGCCTCATAATCGCCCCTACGCTCCGCATCCTTGTAGGCGAGGGCGAACCGCCTAGCGTCATTCAATAGCATCTGCCTCGCTATGGACAATACCCGGCCCCTGCGGGCCTTTACGAGGCTAGGTTTATGGGGGGTGGAACCCCCGGCGGCTCGGAGAGGTGCCGAGGACTGGCAAGGCCGGGGAGGGTTCTGATAGTAGACGGCTACACCGACGAGCCCGGCGGCTTCGGCGTGCCCCCGTACATCGACGTCTACCCCCGGCTGGTAGCTGGAGCGCTCTGGGCGGCCGACAAGACCATCCGCGTGGACTATACTGCAGTGGATAGCTTCCGCTCATCACGGGTCTGGCTACAACGCGCTGCCTCTTATGACGTTCTGGTGTTCATCGCCGGAGTCGTGGTGCCTGGAAGGTACCTCGGCGGCAGGCCGGCCGAGCCCGCGGAGCTCGAGGAGTGGGGCAGGCTACTCTCGCCCCACGCAGATGTGTACCTGGTGGGTCCCGCTGCTAGGTGGGGACTCGGCGACGCTGGGGGCACGCCAGCGGTGCCCCCGGCCAGGCTTGCTAGGGCCGGGTACCAGCTTGTACGCGGCGACCCCGAGATATTCTTCTACGAGCTAGCCCTCCACGGCCCCGAGAGGGCCAGGCCGAACGCTGTCAGGAGAGATTACGGCCTGGCTAACCGCGCCCTCGTCCTGGGGGCCCGTATAATACGCCAGCACCCAAGCTATGGCAGGAACCTCATAGTGGAGCTCGAGACGTACAGGGGGTGCTCCAGGTGGGTCAGCGGCGGGTGCAGCTTCTGCGTCGAGCCGCTCCGCGGCCGCCCCATACAGAGGCGCCCGGAGGAGGTGGTGAGGGAGGTTGAAGCCCTCTACAGGTGGGGCGCCCGGGGCTTCCGGCTGGGCCGTCAGGCTGACATCCTAGTCTACGGCTCTCGGGATCTCGGGGTGGAGGAGTGGCCGAAGCCGGACCCCGACGCCCTGAGGAGACTCTTCCACGGCATACGCCAGGCCGCGCCCAACCTGAGGGTCCTCCATATAGATAACGTTAACCCGGGCACCATAACGCGCCACCCCCGCGAGTCGAGGGAGGCTCTCAAGGTCATCGTCTACTACCACACTGACGGCGACGTCGCGGCCATGGGCCTGGAGTCGGCCGACCCCAAGGTAGCCAAGATGAACAACCTGAACGTCTCCGGGGAGGAGGTGGTCAGGGCTGTGGAGATAGTCAACCAGGTGGGATCCCTCAGGGGCCCCAGCGGCCTACCCCACCTGCTGCCTGGGATCAACTTCGTGCTCGGACTGCCCGGCGAGAGGCGCTCAACGTTCCACTACAACAGGGCCGTACTCGAGGAGATCCTCGAGAGGGGCCTGCTGGTTAGGCGTGTAAACATCAGGAGGGTGCTGGTTATACCGGCCACCAGGCTATCCAGGCTGTGGAGGGGCATGAATACGAAGCTAGAGCCGTACAGGAGGTCGTTCACGCGCTGGGTTAGACGCGTGTTCGACCGCGAGATGCTGCGTAGGATAGCTCCCCCGGGAACCGTCATCAGCGACCTGTGGGTTGAAGGATGCGAGTCCGGAGTCTGCTACATGCGTCAAGCCGGGAGTTACCCCCTCGTAGCTGCCACCAGGTGCAGGCTGCCCCGGGGGATCCACGTATCTAGGGCGATCGTCGTAGGCGTGCACTCGTCGAGGTCAGTGGAAGCTGTCCCCATGCACGCACATGGAGAGGCCGACCTAACCGCCTGCAGCAATGGCTGGACCGCCGGGTGAGCCGCACGTTTAAATAATGAGCCCTCAGCCGGGGAGTGGGGGGGCCTTGCATGGCAAAGCAAATAGATTTCAGGGTTGCTAGAATCGTTGAGGAGCTGACTAAGGGGTCCCTGGAGGCCCGGAGGAGGCCCAGCATACGGGCGATCGCGGAGAGCATCGGCATAGGAGAGCGCAACGCCTACAAGCTGCTCTCGAAGGCCAGAAGGCTTGGGTTCCGCTTTGGCTTCACGGTTAACCTGCACAAGATAGGTCTTAGCGTTGTGCTGGGCGAGTCGAGGATCGACAACTCATACCTAACCAGGACCTACCACACCGTTGATGGCCGCGCGATCTATGCCTCGCTAGTGAAGCTCGACAGTGCGCGTGAAGCCCTAGACAGCGGCTCCCACGCGTACACAGCCAGGCTGCTAATGGGCTCGGCCCCGGCCCTCGCCTCGATACCCTTCCTCCGCGCCAACCCGCCGCCCGAGCTAACCCCCGAGGAGCTGGCTTCGATGGCTAAGCTGCTGCGGGAGCGCTTAGCCGTGGAGCCGCCCCCAAAGTTGTGGGGCCGCAAGTACACAGTTGGCGACGAGACGGCTGCCCTTATGGCGGCGCTGCTGGCAGAGGACGCCCTGACGCCGGTGGCGAAGATAGCCAGGAAGCTGGGCATGGATGAGATGAAGGCCCAGAGGAGGATCAGGAGTCTCTGGGGCCGGGGCGCGATCGCCGGCTACTCAGTTCAGGCGGCTCCCTACCTGCCCGGCAGGGGCGTCCTGGTCGAGGCGAGCCACCCTGACCCCGTGCGCCTCGCCTACTCCTCTATAATACTCCCTCCCGTCGTGGAGGCCATAGTGGCTAGGAAGCATGGCGGCGCCGAGGTTGTTGTGCTCCGAGTCGAGGGTGGCGATAAGACCATAGCCCAGGTGCTGCGGTTGCTATCAGGCGTTGGCGGCCTGGTCAACATTATAGCACATTACTATAAGGTCGATACGGGGTAACCCTAAACTACCCTCCTAGCACGCAGTGCCCCGGGGAGAGGCCCGCGCGAGGGCCCAGCGTCACTGGGCGCTGTGAGCGCGGGTGGCTCCACCCTAGGCACCACTTCCTCCGTGCGGATCCCGAGTGCACCCTCTAAAACCGGGGGGTGAAACCGAGGGCACCGCAGGAGAGCGATGCCAGGCGCGTGCAAGCCCCGGAAGAGGGACAGGGAGGTCTACGAGCTGCTGCGGCCCTACGTGGCCAAGTGGTTCCGGGGGAAGTTCTGCAGGTTCACCGAGCCCCAGCTGGGCGCTATACCAGCGATAAAGCGGGGCTACAACGTTCTGGTTTCATCGCCGACTGGAACCGGTAAGACGCTGGCCGTGTTCCTGGGCATTATAGATGAGCTGCTCTCCCTCGGCGAGAGGGGGCTGCTCGAGGATAGGGTCTACGCGATATACGTGTCCCCCTTGAGGGCGCTGAACAATGATATGAAGCGGAACCTCTCCGAGCCCCTGGAGGAGATAAGGCGGGCGGCGGCCGAGGAGGGCGTGGAGCTCCCCGAGATCCGCGTTGCTGTCCGCACAAGTGATACGAGCCAGTCGGAGAAGCAGAAGATGCTGAGGAAGCCCCCGCACATACTGATAACCACGCCGGAGAGCCTCTCGATAGCCCTCGTAGCACCGCGTTTCCGGGAGAGGCTCGCTACGACGAAGTGGGTTGTGGTGGATGAGGTCCACGAGCTGGCTTCCAGCAAGCGGGGAGCGCACCTCGCACTCAGCCTGGAGAGGCTCGAGGAGCTTGTCAGGGAGGCTCAGGGCCGCGGCCTCCAGAGGATAGGCCTCTCCGCGACGATAGCGCCCCTAGAGGCCGTGGCCAGGTTTGTGGGGGGCTACGGCGACGACGGCGAGCCTAGGCCCGTAACTATAGTGGACGCGCGCTTCGCCAAACCTATAGACATCAGGGTTCTCGCCCCTAGGGTTGACCTCGTCCACGCGCCAGCAGACGAGATAAACGAGGCGATATACAGGCTCCTAGCTAGCCTCATAAAGAGGCATAGGACGACGCTGGTCTTCACCAACACCAGGAGCGCGACGGAGCGGGTGGTCTACAAGCTCAAGAAGATCCTGGGGGAGGAGGGTATAGCTGACATCGACGAGATCGAAGCCCACCACAGCAGCCTCTCCAGGGATCTTAGGCTTCAGGTCGAGGAGAAGCTGAAGAAGGGCCTGCTCCGCGTCGTGGTCTCGAGCACTAGCCTAGAGCTGGGCATAGACATAGGCTACATAGACCTCGTCGTTCTCCTCTCCAGCCCGAAGAGCGTGAGCAGGCTCCTCCAGAGGGTCGGCCGCGCCGGCCATCACGTGCGTAGGCTTAGCAAGGGCCGCATAATAGTTGTGGACAGGGACGACCTTGTAGAGTGTAGCGTCCTCGCGAAGCTGGCCCTCGAGAGGAAGATCGACCGCGTGAGGATCCCGATGAAGCCGCTGGACGTGCTAGCCCAGCACATAACCGGCATGGCGGTCGAGAGGAAGTGGCGGCTTGACGACGCCTACCGCGTGGTGCGCCGCGCCTACAACTTCCACGGCCTGAGCTGGGACGAGTTCATGTCGGTGGTCCGCTTCCTGGCGGGGCGCCACGACCTCGATGATGAGGGTGTCTACGCCAAGATTTGGCTGGACGAGGCTGAGGGTGTCTTTGGCAGGAAGCGCTCGGCCCGCATGATATACCAGCTCAACACTGGCACCATACCGGACGAGGCGAAGATACGGGTCGTCACGCGCGACGGCCGCTTTGTCGGCGTCCTGGAGGAGGAGTTCGCCGAGATACTCACCCCCGGCGACATCTTCGTCCTGGGCGGCAGGACCTTCAGGTTTATACGATCCGAGGGTATGAAGGTTCTAGTGGAGCCTGCCGAGGGGCTCCGGCCAACCGTTCCAAGCTGGTTTAGCGAGATGCTCCCACTAAGCTTCGACAGCGCCCTGGAGGTTGGGCGCTTCCGCTGCAGGGTCGAGGAGCTCCTGAGGACCCGCGGGCCGGATGCGGCAGTCTCTACGATAGCTGAGGAGTATAAGCTGCAGAGGCATGCTGCCGAGGCTATAGTCGAGTTCTTCGATGAGCAGATCCGCTATGTGGGCGTCGTGCCATGCCACAATAGGATACTCGTCGAGTGGTCCCCCGACGAGGAGGGCGGAACACTGATCGTTTTCCACATGCTGTACGGGCGCCGCGTCGTGGACGCTCTATCAAGAGCCTACGCTGCTGCGCTATCGAGGGCCACGGGCTACCCTGTCCGGGTGACCGTTTCCGACAATGGGTTCGCGCTTCGCCTACCCGAGGAGGCCCCCAAGCCCACGAGGGAACTGCTGGAGAACGTCATTAGCAGTGTTAGGAGCGACAATCTCCGGGCAACCCTGGAGGAGATAATCTCCAGGACGGAGCTTATGAAGAGAAGATTCCGCCACGTGGCCCAGAGGAGCTTCATGATACTCCGAAGGTACCGCGGCCGCGAGAGGAGCCCCGAGAGGCTCCAGCTTAGCGCCCAGCACCTGTTGAACATACTGCTCGAGACCGACCCCACTAACCCGGTCGTGAGGGAGACGTTCAGGGAGATCCTCGAGGACTACATGGATATTGCTAACGCTGAGCGTGTGCTGAGGTGGATAGAGAATGGAGTGGCCTCTATCCACATAGTAGGCGAGCTACCAGCCCCCTCGCCCTTCGCCCATGGGATAATAGTAAAGCTCTACAGCGACGTCGTCCTCATGGAGGATAGGAGGAGGCTACTCCAGATGCTCCACGACAAGATAAGGAGGATAATAGAAAGCGGAGGCGCCGCTAGGCTAGGAAGACTCGAGTCCGCTTATGAACCTCAGTATGTCGGTCCTCGTGATTATGCCAGTAGGGCGACCCTTAGCGTCGATGACCAGCAGTCTGCCAACACCATATGATTCCATTAGCCTTATCGCCTCCATTAGCGTGTCGTTAACGTTTATTGTGAAAACATTCCTCCTCATGTACTTCGAAACGGGCTCCTCCACGTCTATCCCTCGCGACACGAGCATCGCTATGTCTGTCGTCGTGATAAAGCCTACCACCTCGTCTTTGTCAACGACAGGCGCACCTCTTATCCCGTTGTTGAAAAGTATGCCAGCCGCCTCCCGTATGGAGGCGGAGGCTGGTATTGTTATGAGTTTCCTCCTAACAATCCTCCCTATGGTCTCGTTCGGTATTATCGTCAGCTTCGATACGCCGACCAGTATCTGGAACGGCGTCTCATTCACGCGTATAACCGAGCCCTCTAACACTATGTTTGGGTAGGGCGTGCTCTCGACGCGTATCTTCGCCCCCTCGGGGACCTCCTGGCGCCTGCCGCTGACGCTCACAAGCGCCTTGACCGAGCCGGGGGAGAACAAGCCCAGAATCTCCACGCTTGTAGCTATGAACTCGACCAGGCTCCCGTTAACGTATATCTTAGCCTTCCCATACCCTATGCCAACGTGAAACCCCTCATAGAGTATTTCATATGCTTTCAGCGTCGGCACGTACCCTCCCGTGGGGCCTGTCTTGCTGGTAACCAGCCCCAGGGACTTCAGGCTCAGTATAATATTCCTGACGGTGCCCTCGTCTTTGCCCAGCAGCGCGGCGACCTCCTTGCTTTTTATCATCCTCTTATTCTCCTCATACAGTTTGACGAGGGCCTCCAACACCTCTCTCTGCACAGTCGTAAGCCGCATCAGCTGCGCCCCCAGACTCGTAACCCGCCCATACTCCGCTAATAGGATATATAAACACTGTTTGATTTGGTGGATACATGCAGACAGAACACTATTCCCGGCCTACGCGCGGATTTCACATTCCACCCTCAGGCAGAGTCTACGGCACCGACGATATTGGATGCCACTATTCGCCGGGGGGACAATCAAACAGGACCGTCAACCGGTGCGCCTCTCACCCTCGTCCCCCTGCCTGGCGCGCCTCCTCCGACCCTCCTCCACACTTAGGGTCTGGCGTATCACACGCTCGTTCACATGGAAGACGTCACGTGCTATGGAGGCTATGTAGGAGTCGTCCGGTATAACTCCACGTAAGTGGCGTAGCTGGAGCGCGGAGGCCTGCTTCATTACCTCCTTTACAATCCTATTCCTGACAGTGCCACTGGCTATCGAGGACGCCACCCTAAACGCTATGTAGAATCTGGCGTATTTCGCGGCTATCCTCTCCTTCTCGGGGATCGCCTCTGCAAGCTTCCTTAGGGCCTGGAATAGCTCCTCCTCGCTCGAGAAGCCGAAGTAGACCTTTGTGAATAGCACCCTCAGCATCCTGGCGATCTCGTTGTCGTCGAGGCTTCCGAGTATCGTCTCGAGCAGGTCTTTTATGTGGTCCGGGCTGCCCTCGAGCAGCAGCCTTAGGGCTTCCTCGTACCGCTCCTCCCTGGAGAATATGGCGTCGAAAAGCTCGGGGTACTGGCGGTCCAGGCCCATGCCGTACTTCCCGACGACGTAGAGGCTAGCCATTTCCTTGTCGAATATGTCAGGGGGCAGACTCGCCCCTCTCAGCGGCTCGAGCCTAGCCGCCCTATAGCTCTCACGCAGCAGGTCGACCACCTGATCCCTACCGATTCCCCCCTCGCTCTCCCAGAGCCCGACGAGCCTCATCCACACGTCCATAAGTATCTGTAGCCTCTTCTTCACGTCGCCCGGCCTGCTTTCCATCACACCACCCCTGCTATAGCACTGCCCGCCGCGGCCGAGTCCCCGGATCCTTCAACCCGCGTGGGCAGCGTTCTCGCTCAAGCTAAAAACGCGTGCATCACTCTTAGCTATTCGGCGCGTCCCGCTAATGTGGGGGCCTAGGGGATGGCTGGCGGAGCGGCTGGTACACGCCTCCTGAGCTCCGAGGTGATAAACTCTTACACACAGTCCGGCAAATACGTCGACCCAATCACTGTTGTCGAGATAGCGTCGCGCCTCCTCGAGTCTATAGCTCACGACGCGAAGTCCCTGGGAATTTCTAGGCGTGACGATCTGGTGGCGTTCATAGAGTCTGTATCCTCCGGCGTTACCTCTCACGCGATAATACATAACTCCCTGGCGATAGCTGCCGAGGTAGCGGACTCCAGCGATAACGTATGGGGCGCCATCGCGGCTATCGAGAGGCTCTCCTCTATCCTGTCAAGCTACGCCTCCCACACGATACCACGGGGCATAGCCGCGTCGTGCAAACAAGCCTTCTCGGCATTTCAGAGAAAGGTGACCGTCGCTACCATAGGCTACAGCAGGCTAGTCCTCTCCTGCATCAGGGGGGCCCAAGCTAAGATCTACGGTGTAAACATCCTCGAGGCTAGACCTCAGGGCGATGGTCTGCGGATGGCGCGTGCAGCCTCTAAGCTGGGCGTCCGAGCCAGGGTCTTCCCCGACCTTGCAGCTGGCCATATAGCCATAGCCTCGGACGCCGCGGTGGTGCCAGTTGACACAGTGTCCTACGACGGCTTCATGCTCGTCCGCATGGGCACCCGCCCTCTACTGCTAGCGGCCCTTGACCAGGGGAAGCACGTCCTGGGCCTCTCCCCCCTCCTGGGGTTTACTGCCACCCTCTCGATACTGAATGAGCCCCCGGTAAGCGCCAAGATATACATCGGGGAGTTCAACGAGCACATATCTGTCAGGCTTCACGATAAGGTCGAGTTCTCCAAGCTCACCCACATAGCCACCGAGGCGTGGCTACGACACCCCGAGGAGGTCGACGTTGAGGAGGTGTCATACGCCTTCATAGACGATATGCTGGCGAGGCTGACAGGTGAATCAGGCCATGAGGGCTCCTAGCAGCCTCCTCGGATCCCTCGTGGAGTCTGCGGTTCTACTGGCCCTACTGTACAGCGCTGTCCCAGCCTATTCGATGCCGCTAGCGGGCCACGAGGATCTCTGCACCCGCCTCGTCTCCTACAGCTACAGGAACGGCACGGTATCCATTAGCGCTATTGAGGGGTACTGTGTCGCAGTCGAGTCGCTACGCCTGGGTAACACGACCATAACCATACCAGCCCCGGCTCCCTGCATGCGAACACTTAGGATCGGGGGCGCTGGCTCCCCCATACCAGTGCCGCTCGACAGCCTCGAGCCAGGCGAGCCCCTGATGGTTAACTTTACGGTGAGGGGCCCCAGCGGTGTGGCCTGCAGGGGCTCCCTAACCATAAACGCCCTGAGGCCGCACGCGGGTAGCCACGGGAGCCCCACCGCTGCTACGCCTCCCGAGGGGGAGTCCGCGGCAGGCACGCTCTCTACATTAGGTCGAAGCCCTGGGGGCGGTCTAAATAGCCTGGTGGCCGGGAGACCTTTCAGGGCTGGCGGCGAGAGTGATACGCTGCGCGTAGGCTGGCGGGAGCTGGGCCTCACGCTCGCGGCGGCCTGGACAGTGCTAGGGGTGTCTGCGGTATGTGGAGCGTCGAGGAGGCGTTGAACGCCCTCAGGTCTGGCACGCCCGTCCTGCTCCACGACTCTAGCCAGAGGGAGGACGAGGTTGACATGGTCTTCTACGCTGGCCGCGTGGACCCCGACAAGGTTTACATGCTCCGGAGCAGGGCGGGCGGGGTGATATGCCACGCCACCACCTCCACGATAGTGAGGGGCCTCGGGCTCCGGTTTATGGATGAGCTGTTCGAGTCCGTTGGCGGAGCCTATTCCAGGCTCGCATCTAAAACCCTCAGCTACGGCGATAGGCCCGCTTTTGTGGTGTGGATAAACCACGCTAAGGCGAGGACTGGCGTTAGCGACGACGACCGGGCACTCACCATATCTAGGATGCACGACGTTATAAGCACGGCCTGGAGGGGCGACGTCTCCAGGGCCAGGGCCGTCTTCGAGGCCGAGTTCCAGGCTCCCGGGCACGTGGCTCTCCTAGCATCCAGGGGGCTCTCGCGCCGTAGGGGACACACGGAGCTCGCCGTCTCCCTGGCCCTGCTAGCCGGCCTGGAGCCGAGTGTCGTGTTCGCCGAGATGCTGGCCCGCCGGCGGCGCCTCGCCCTAGAGGAGGCTAGAGCCCTTGCTGAGAGGGAGGGGTGGCCCCTCATTACAGGTGGCCAGGTGGAGGTGGCTTGTAGGGATGCAGGCGTCGAGGTGTGTTGGAGTCATTGACACTATGTTCGCCCGCGTGGACATGGGATCCGTCGCCGTCGAAGTCCTGAGGGAGATGCTGCCCTCGTTCAGGGTTGTCAGGTGGACGGTTCCCGGCATAAAGGATCTGCCGGGGGCCGCTAGGCGCCTCTTGGACTCTGGCTGCGAGGCCGTCATAACCCTCGGCTGGGTGGGCCGCAGGGAGGCTGACAGGCTGAGCTATCTCGCGATGAGCGTCGGCCTGATCACAGTATCGGTGCTCACCGGGAAGATTGTGGTCGACGTCACGGTTCACGAGGACGAATCAGACGACCCGAGGGAGCTCCGCAGGATAGCCATCGAGAGGTCGAGGGACCACGCCAGGAACCTGGCCCTCATGCTGTCCAAGGGGCCTGACTACCTGACCCGCTGGGCTGGCATGGGCAGGAGGCAGGGCTACCCCGACGTTGGACCCATAGAGTAGGGGGCCTCGGGGAAGGGCGTGCTCGCCACCGCTCCGCCTATGGATGGCTCCTCCTCACCGGCCCTTGGGGTGAGGGTATGCTGCGCCCGCATATGTGCTCCGAGGATCGGGCGAGGCTGCTGGGCGGCCTGATCGGCGAGATGGGCTTCGAGGCTATATCGGCTATCGAGAATGACGACCCCCAATACCACGCCATGGCCCGCCTGAGCCGCTCCCTGGGCCCGGGCCCTGCGATGGCTATCGCCATACTCTCGGCTCTCGTGTCGTATAGGCTCCCCCTGCGCGGTGAGGAGTGGTGGACCCGGCTGGCGGGCTACGCGGCCTCTAAGAGGCCGCCGGCCACGCCCGAGGAGGCGGCTGCCATCGTTGAGGGGTTCCTTAGGAGTATCCGGGGCGTTCCCCTCCTAAACCAGAAGCTGGCCCGCCTCCGAAGGGCCGTCAGCGGCCCAGCCCGCGGGGCCATAGGGGACCTAATGGCGGGTCCCAGCTCGTTCCCAGCCAGCGCGGCCAGGCTGGTCTCCAGCCTCTCCGCCTCGCTCTCGCAGAGGCCCGAGGCGAAGACTATCGTGTTCGCCGTCAAGATGGCGTACTACGTCTACAAGGCATCCCTCGGAGGCCGTATAGACGAGCCCATTAGGGAGTTCAGGATACCGATCCCCGTCGACGTCAGGGTAGCGTGCCTCTCGATCTCCTCGCTACTATGCAACGCGGAGAGCCCGTCAGAGCTGGTGTCCAAGCCCAGGCCAGTGCAGCATGCCTGGAGCATTATAGCGGAGGCCTCCGGGATACCCGAGCTACACCTAGACGCGCTGGCCTGGCGGGTAGGCTGGATACCCAGGGATCACCGTAGCGTCGAAGACGCCCAACGGGCCATGGCCGAGGTGCTCTCACGCTACACCACGGCGCGCCTCGCGAGGGTGGCCTCCCGCGAGCTCGCGGCCAGGCTGTGCAGGCGAACCTAAGCCTCAATAAGCCCCGGTCAACGCCAGCGGGTGCCCTGGGGGGCTGGAGTGTCGGCTCCTTTGAGGAGGCTGGTGCTAGACGTCCTAAAGCCCATCAAAGGCCCCTCAATAGTCGACGTTGCTAGAGAACTCGCCTCTCTGCGTGGGGTGACCGGTGTCAACATAACGGTGAAGGAGATAGACGTGGAGACGATAACTCTCAGCATAACGGTGAAGGGCGACAATATCGACTTCGACCTCTTCCGGGAGAGGCTAGAGGAGCTGGGCTGCGCGATACATAGCATAGACCAGGTTGTCGCCGGGAAAGAGATAGTCGAGGAGCCCAATCTAGAGGAATAGATGCTGGCATGGGGAGTAAAGTAAAGAGTGGCGTGTCGGCCGCCTCACTCCTGCTTGCCCTGAGACTTGTGCTCCTCCTTAAGCTTCTTTAGCATCTCTATCAGCTTCGGTATGACATCGCGGTAGTCGGCTACTATACCGTAGTCGGCCTGCTTGAATATGGGCGCGTCCGGGTCGTTGTTTATCGCCACCACGACTCCAGCCTCCCTAACCCCGAACATGTGCTGGGCTGCCCCGCTGATACCTACCGCTATGTAGAGTATAGGCTTCACCGACTTGCCTGTCTGGCCCACCTGTTTCTCGTAAGGCACCCACCCGGCGTCAACCGCCTTCCTACTACCAGCCGTGACTCCCCCTAGTAGCTTGGCGAGCTCCTCCAGCAGGCGGAAGCCCTCGGGGCCGCCGACGCCCTTTCCTCCAGAGACGATGACCTCGGCCTTCTCTATTGGTATCTCAGTCCGGGGTATCTTCTTTACCTCTAGGAGCTTAGCCCTCGGCATCTTAACCTCGACGTCCTCCTCTATTACCTCACCCGTCCTGGAGTCGTCGCGCGGGGGCACCGGGAACACGTTAGGCCTGGCCGTGCCGAGCTGCGGCCTCCTAAAGGGCGTCTTGATGTAGGCTAGCATGATAGCGCCGAAGGGCGGCCTTATCAGGAGGACATCCCGAGTCTTCTCGTCGACATCGAAATCGGTACAGTCAGCAGTTATGCCAGCCCTGAGGGTGTTCGCTATGTAGGGGGCCATCTCCCTGCCCCTCATGGTCGCCCCTACGAGTATCACCTCCGGCTTGTACTTCACTGCCAGGTCGACGACAACCTGGCCGTACACGTCGGGGTAGTAAGTGGCGAGCTCCGGCTTGTCGACTACTATCACCCTAGACGCGCCATGCTTTATGAACTCGTCAGCATACTTCTTCACGTCATGCCCTATTAGTATCCCAGTCACGTCGGTGCCGAGCTTCGAGGCTATCTTGAGGGCTGGGGTCAGCATCTGGAGGCTGGCCTCGTGTAGCCCCTCGTCGGTCACCTCGCCGACGACCCACACGCCGTGGAAGAGCTCCTTGGGCTCGCAGGGCCACTCGGGGCATAGCTTCGAGCAGTCAATCCCCACACTCACCCTCCATCACCCCCTAAGGGTCCTCTATGGCCCTCTGAATGACCTTTGAAGCCTTCTCATCCTTCATCAGCTGCTCGAGCAGCCAGCGGGCAGCATCCTCGCCATTCTTCGGCGTGTAGACTATCTTCTTCCTAGGCACCTCGGGCGTGAAGGTTATCTTAGCCACGATAGTGGGCGACCCCTTCAGCCCCACACACCTCGTGTCGAGCCCCATGTCCTTGTTCGTCCACACGATGAACGGCTTCTCGGTCTTCGCCCTTATCTTGTACTGGAGCCTCACCGGCCTCGGCTTCTGGGACTTCATAGCCACGCTTATGACTGCCGGGAGCTGTAGCTCGTACCTTTCGACCCTATCCTCCAGCTGGCGCGTGACAACGAGCTTACCGTCAGCGAGCTCTGCGTCTGTCACGTAGTATATGTAAGGCCAGCCGAGCCAGCTGGCGGTCTGAGCGCCTATGTGGGCGGTGCTGGAGTCTATCGTCTCCTGCCCGAAGACAGCCAGGTCCACTGGCCCTATCTCCTCCGCTATTTTCTCTATGGCCTTCGCCACCACGAAGCTTGTGGCTAGCGTGTCGGCGCCCGCGAAGACCCTATCCGTAACCAGTACGCCCTTATCGACGCCCATGCCTACGACGTGCTCGAGGCCCTTCATAGCCGAGGGGGGCGCCATTGAGACGGCGATGACCTCGCCGCCATACTTATCCCTAAGCTTGAGCGCCAGCTCGACGGCGACTAGGTCGTGGGGGTTGACGATGCTTGGGACGCCCTCCCTTATGAGGGTTCCCGTCTTAGGGTCGAACCTGACGGCTTGGGTGTTGGGCACCCACTTTATACCGACTACTATCCTCACACGCCACCACCTCCTGCATCTATGTGAACCTGTAGTAGATGCCACGGCCACTCTTCGGGTACTCCCAGCGTATGGCATCCATCGGGCAGACGGTGCGGCACGTCCCGCACTCCACGCATCCCTCGTAGCTGAATAGTATCTTCCCGCCGACGAGCGTGTAGCAGCCCGCGGGGCATAGGTGGACGCACGGTTTGGTGGGGCACTCGAGGCACTTGCTGGTATCCACTACTATGTGCGGCTCCTCGTCCACGTCGTACACGTTCCTCTGGAGCAGGTCGTCTATCCTCAGGGGCTTAACGGCGCCCCCACCCTTGCGCGCCTCACTCATAGCCTGTTCACCACCCTAAGCGCCTCCCCCGCAAGCCTCAATAGAGGGAGGCCCACCTCACGGGAGGACTCGATAAACGCCTCGTATATCGTGGGGTGCTCGTAGGGTGCCTCGAACAGCTTCTTCATCACCCCTATGGCTAGCTCGGGGTATTTGGTGAAGAAGTCCGGGTTAGACATTATGTGGCTTATCCCCTCGTGCTTCACGAGCTCCCTGTAAATGAAGCTTCTCTTCACCATGTCCTCGTATACTTTTAAGTTCTCCCTAGTCATGCCCCCCATATTATGGGCTATCTCCACCGCCTCGGCCGCGAGCTTCCCGCTGTAGACGGCGAAGTCGACACCCCTTATAGTGTAGCCTGTGTTCAGGAGGAAGCCGGCGGCGTCGCCCACTATGACTAGGCCGTCGAGGACTAGCGTTTTCGGCATGAACTTCAAGCCGCCCTCTATCGTCAGGTGGGCCCCATACTCCATGACGTCAGCGTCTCTCCAGAACCTCCTGAAGAATGGGTGGAGTCTGAGCGCTTCAACGAGGTCCTTAACGTGAGAGTCGAATTTGCCGCTCTCGATCGCCCTGTAAGCGTGGCCTAGGTGTACGACCACGCCTATCGAGACCATGTTCTTGAACGTGTATATGAACGCTCCCCCTGGCAGGCCTCCGGTCACACTCCCAGCTACGACCCAGGCGAGCCCGCTCCCCTTCTCTAATCCGAACCTCTCCTCTATTTGTGACTCCTTTACTTTAAGCACCTCTTTAACTCCAAGGGCTATGGGGGACTCCGTGGCCTTCAACGGCTTGACCAGCCCCAGCCCCTCCAGCAGGAGCCTGTTAACACCCTCCGCATCGATCACCACGTCGGCGTATAGGGTGTCGGGGCCCGAGCGTACACCCACCACCCTACCCTTGTCGTCCCTAACTATAGAGTCCACCCTGACCTCGTCAACGAACAGGGCGCCAGCCTCCTCCGCCTTGCCGACCATCCAACGCGCTAGCTCCGGCAGGTACGCGGTGAACGATATAGCGTCGGGGCTGTCATACTCTACGGTCAGAACTCTCTCGCCGCTCACCACACTTATCCGCTCCTGCCTGACCCACCTCTGGATCGGAGCCTCCTTGTCGAGGCTCGGCCACACCTCCCTGAGCGGCGGCGCGTATACTCTCCCACCGTAGAGCTCCTTGCTACCCCCTCCCCGGCCGCGCTCAAGTATCACTGTCTTGAAGCCCTTCCTGGCCAAGAGGTATGCAGCACTAGCACCTGCGGGGCCTCCACCTACTATAGCAACGTCATACCTTGTTTGCTCCAGCACCTATCACCGTGGCACGACTTCTAGCCCTGGGCTGGTAAGCGTGAATGCCCGCCTGAACGTGCGGGCACATTTGGTCTACTTAAAAACCGACATTATGGAGCCAACCCGTCTAGGATTGTAGATTTGTCGTGTTTTCGCCTCAACAGAAACCCGCGGGCAGGCCCTGGTCGCGCCTAGTATTCCTCCTCCTCTTCCTCCTCAAATATCTCCTCCTCTAGATCCTCTTCCTCCTCCTCGTCGAGATATATGTCCTCGTCCAGCTCCTCTAGGTCTTCTTCCTCCTCCTCGAGGTCCCAGTACTCCTCCTCCTCCATCTCCTCCTCTTCCTCCTCTAGCCAGCGTGCCCGTGCCATACCCACCACCCCACCCGCCCCTAGAACCTGGTGGAGCTAATTTAGGGTTCGGGCGCCTCCCCGGCGACGAGCGTCCGGGGCGATGACAGGGTGAGTAGTTGGGATTACGAGAGGAGGAGGGCGCTGGAGAGGCTATACGAGCACGCCTCCGCGGGCCGCGTGGACCCTGATATACTTCAAGAGCTAATCGAGCTAAACGCGAGGAAGGACTGTATCTACACAACTAGCAGCTGCAGCGGGCGTGTGGTGCACATACGCGGCAGGGACCCCTTCGACAAGAGGGGCTCCGAGCTGCTATGGCTCACGCACAGCCCGTCAGAGTGCAGGGCCACAGTCTGCGCTAGGAAGCAGCCCTCTACAGGCCGCACGCTATCCTGGCTCAGCCTCCAGCCACCCATCATCCACCTAAGGGCCAGGAGCTCCGAGGTGGCAGATAGGGTGGTGGCATGCGCGAGGAGCGCCGGCTTCGCCAGGGCCTGCTATAGGTTCGAGGGGGGAGCCTACACTGTGGAAGTTGCAGCCCACGACAAGGTTCACTTGCTGCTGCCCGCCCCCTGCGAGGTAGCCGTTCTCCTATGCGGCCAGCTGGAGAGGTACAAGGCCAGGCTTCGGAGGCTTTTTGAGTGCCTGCTGGGGCTGCCCTGCGCTAGATCCTTTTAACCCACCGCGCTGGCTACCCTATCCAGCTATGGTGCCTTAAGGGTGGCCATGGACAGGCGGCTACTCGCGTGGACCACGCTGGCGGTGGCGCTCACCCTGACCTCGGCGATCGCCTCTCTATCCATAGGCCCCTATAGGCGTGTGTCACTACACCAGGTGGCGGAGTGGATTAGCGGGGGCAGCCTACCTCCCCTAGACGAGGCCATACTCCAGGTCCGCCTGAGGAGAACCCTAGCCGGGATCATTATCGGGGCGTCGCTAGCATATGCCGGGGCGAACCTCCAGTACCTGTTCCGCAACCCTCTGGCGGACCCCTACGTTTTCGGGATAGCCAGCGGGGCGGCGCTGGGAGTCACGCTGGCACTCTACCTGGGCCACGCCGACCCGGCGGCGGTGTACGCCTACTCTCTAGCTGGGGCCCTGGCATCGCTAGCCCTCGTGGTGGCCGGCGGCCTCATGGGGGGCGGCAGCCCCTTCTCCTTCATAGTCGTCGGGGTCTCCCTGGGCTACCTCCTCTGGTCGGTGTCGCTCATCCTCCTCTCGATTATGGGGCCACGCTCGCACCTCGGGTTCGTCTGGCTCTTCGGGACCCTCGCGTACGCCTCCGGCAGGCAGCTCAGGCTCGCTGCTGCGACGCTAGCGCTGGTCTGGACCGCCTCTATCCTGCTCAGGTCGAGGTACTCCAAGCTCCTGCTGGGCCCTGACATCTCATCCCTCCGCGGGACCCCGTATAGGAGGGCTGCGGTCGAACTGGTCGTGCTGTCAGGGGTCGTCACGGCGGCGGCTACCGCCGTCTCGGGGCCTGTCGGCTTTGTTGGAGTGGTGGCCCCATGGTTTGCTAGGACCACTGCGGGGAGCCTCTACGGCCGGTTCATCGCGGTCTCCACCCTCTGGGGGGCGACGCTCGTGGTTCTCGCAGACACCGTCAACCGCCTCCTCGGCGGCGCGGTTGAGCTACCCCTGACTGGCCTGCTGTCTCTCATCGGGGTACCCGTGGTTGTCTACATAACGCTGAGGAGCAGGGGCGTGAAACCATGGTAGCGGACCCGTGCCCTGGAGGGCTTAGGCTATCCGGGGTCAGGGCTAGCCTGGATGGTTTCAACCTTGGACCTGTAGATGTGGAGGTGCCCCCAAGCTCCATTCTAGCGGTCGCCGGCCCTAATGGCAGCGGGAAGACCACCCTGCTCCGGGTGATCGCCGGGCTAGAGAGACACAATGGCACGGTGCACGTTTGCGGCCACGCTTTCAACTACCCCTCCCCCGGCCGTGCTGGGCTGGTTGAAATCGTGCCCTCGGAGCCGCAGGCCGACCCCTACGCGAGGGTGGAGGAGATATTCGACGCCTCAGGAGTGCGGCTCGCAGAGCTGGAGGGCGCCGAGCTGGGCAGGCGAGTCGCCAGGTTTCTCCCGAAAAGATTCGGGGCGCTAAGCAGCGGGGAGAAGAGGCTCGTATGCCTAGCCAGGGGGCTATACTCCGCGAGGCCCGTCCTACTCGTCGACGAGCCGTTCGCCCACCTAGACATAGCCAACCAAGTCCTAGTCGCCAGGGAGCTCAGGCGGCGCTCCCGGAGAGGCCCCCTCGTCATAGCGCTTCACGAACTCCACCTGCTACCCCTCATAGCCACCAGGGTTCTCCTCCTAAGCCAGGGCAGAGCAGTGCTCGCGGCCAGCGCGGACGAGCTGGCCTCTAGGATAAGCCTGCTCTCAAAGGTCTACGGCGCCCCCCTACTCGCCGCTAGGGCTGACGGCATCACCATAATACTCCCCACCATACGAGGTGGCCCGGTGCCGGGGGGTGGCGGGTCAGAGGGTCCGACCCCCGAGGGGGTTTAGGGACTTCACGCCGGAGATGATGATACTCAGGAAGGAGCTCCTCTCCAAGCTCGAGCGCGTGTTCCAGCTGTACGGGTACGACCCCATAGATACGCCGGCCCTCGAGTACTGGGAGACCCTCGCTGGCAAGTATGGCGAGGAGGCCGAGGGCAGACTCATCTGGAGGTTCAGGGACCCTTGGAGCGGGCGCGAGTACGCCCTACGCTACGACCTAACGGTCCCCCTGGCAAGGTTCATAGCGAACCACCAGGACATCCCCCTGCCATTCCGGAGGTACCACATAGGCCCCGTGTGGAGGCACGAGGAGCCACAGAGGGGGCGCTACCGGGAGTTCTACCAGTGCGACGCTGACATCGTGGGAAGCCCCTACCCTGAGGCCGACGCGGAGATCGTCAACCTGGCAGTCGACTCGATAAAGGCTCTGGGGTTCGAAGCCGGCTTCCAGGTTAGGGTCAACGATAGGAGGCTGCTACGCGGAGTGTACGAGGTGGAGCTGGGGCTAGAGAACCCCCTACCCGTCTATAGAGCTGTAGACAAGCTGGACAAGATAGGCATAGAGGGTGTCAGGTCTGAGCTTGAGAAGCTGGGCCTCGCGTCTACCACCATCAGCAGAATACTCGATCTCCTAGAGGTTAGGATGCCCATCGGCGAGGCGGTCGCAGAGCTCCGGGGAAGGTACGGCGGCAAAAACACCCATATAGATGAGGCTCTCAACCACCTGGAGGGCATGGCCAGCCTCCTGCACGGCGACGCCGATATTATACTCGACATGAGCCTAGTTAGAGGCCTAGACTACTACACCGGACCCATCCTAGAGGTTGTCCTCGAGAGGCCGAGGATAGGCAGCGTGGCTGGCGGGGGGAGATACGACGGGCTAATAGGGATCTTCCTAGGCAAGCAGATCCCAGCCACCGGGGTTAGCATAGGCATCGAGAGAATCATAGACGCTGGAATCGAGCTAGGCATATACAGCCTCGAGAAGAAGACGCTAACGCAGGTTCAAGTTATCGTGCTCGACGGCGATTCCTTCGACTACGCGTGGCGCGTGGCCTCGATGCTGCGCGAACACGGAATTAGGACCAGGATAGACGTCTCGCGGGCTAGCCCCAAGTCCCAGCGCAAGAAAGCGCGCCGCCTCCAGGTGCCGCTCCTAGCCTTCATAGGGTCGGAGGAGAAGGCCAGAGGCGAGGTTACGTTCTACAAGCCCTCCACTGGAGAGAGGATACGCTCCAAACTGGAGGACGCCCCTTCGACCGCCCTCAAGCTACTCTAACAACGAAAATAAATATAATATAGAATAACGTGCCATTAATTGAAAACGGCCGGGGATTCACGCAAAGTTTAAATATAACGCGCCCCTCCTCCGTTCGTGGTGGGCTAATTTTGCACAAGCCAAAGCTTATTGTGTGGCTAGACGAGGCGGGCTCGGAGGACAGGCTCCTCACAGGCGGTAAGGCCGCTGGGCTAGCTGAGCTGGTTAGGGCTGGAATCCCCGTACCCCCGGGCTTCGTTATAACCAGCGAGGCGTACAGGCTTTTCATAGAGGAAACCGGTATCGGGGCCTACATCAAGGCGGTATTAGATGAAGTGATACAGACAGGGTCGCCTCAGGAGTACGAGAAGGCCAGCGAGATGATACGCTCCAAGTTCGTCAGGACCCCGATCCCCCACGTGCTCAAAGAGGAGATAGTGAAGGCCTACAGGAAGCTAGCCGAGAGGATAGGCCTGGAGAATCCTAGGGTGGCCGTGAGAAGCAGCGCCACGGCGGAGGATCTACCGGAGGCCAGCTTCGCAGGCCAGCAGGACACATACCTAAACGTTGTCGGGGAGGAGGAGCTCCTAGAGCACGTCAAGAAGGTGTGGGCTAGCCTCTGGACCGCCAGGGCTCTAAGCTACCGCGACTCTATGAAGATAGAGCATGAAAGCGCGCTAATGGCTGTCATAGTGCAGAAGATGGTTAACTCCCGCAGCTCCGGTGTGATGTTCACAGTGCACCCGGTCACGGGGGAGCGGGATAAGATAGTCATTGAGAGCATTTGGGGCCTGGGAGAGCTAATAGTCGGGGGCCGTGTCACCCCGGACCAGTTCATAGTAGATAAGAACACTCTCGAGATAGTCGAGAGGAGGATACGCCGAAAGGACAGGGCGCTATTCTACGACGACAAGCTAAGGTCCAACGTTGAAATACAACTCCCCGAGAGCCCGGGCAAGCTCCAGGATATACCAGTAAGCGAAGAGCTGAAATCTAGGCTCGCCAAGTATGGAATAGCCTCCGAGACCCCCAGCCTTAGCGACGACGAGGCTAGGAAGATCGCCGAGATCGGAGTCAAGATCGAGAACCACTTCGGGCAGCCGATGGACGTCGAGTGGGCCATTGACTTCGACATCAGGCCTCCCGAGAACATATTCATAGTGCAGGCCAGGCCTGTAACCACGTTGCGCAGCGAGGAGAAAGAGGAGGAGGTAGCCGAGGAGACCGGTAAGGTCCTACTCAGGGGCATACCGGCCAGCCCCGGCACGGCGTATGGGACAGTGAAGGTCGCCCTGAGCGTTGAGGAGGCCGCTAAGAAGATGAAGCGCGGCGACGTGCTCGTAACTAAAATGACCGACCCCGATTGGGTTCCCTACATGAAGCTCGCGTCCGCCATAGTAACGGACGAGGGCGGCCTTACGGCACACGCCGCGATAGTGGCCCGAGAGCTGGGCATACCAGCAGTCGTGGGGACGGGCAACGCTACCAGCGTGCTGAAGGATGGGATGCTCGTGACGGTCGACGGGAGCCGGGGGGTGGTCATGCTTGGAAAGGTCATCCCGGAGGAGGAGAGGGAGGAGAAGGCCCCAGAGGCTGGCGTAGGCCTCCCACCCGAGATAGTGGTCAATCTTTACCCCGTGACGGCTACTAAGATATACATGAACCTCGGTCACCCGGATGAGATAGACAGGTATAAAGACCTACCATTTGACGGCATCGGCCTGATGAGGGTGGAATTCATCATATCAAGCTGGATCGGCTACCACCCGCTCTACTTGATAGAGCAGGGTAGGGGCGTCTACTTCATTGACAAGCTGGCCGAGGGTATAGCCAAGGTTGCGAGCGCCATTTACCCCAGACCAGTGGTTGTGAGGTTCAGCGATTTCAAGAGCAACGAGTACCGCCGCCTCCGCGGTGGCGAGAAGTATGAGACGCTAGACGAGAGGAACCCCATGATTGGATGGCGTGGCGTGTCACGCTACATCCACCCCAGGTACGAGCCGGCGTTCCGCCTCGAGGTTAGGGCTATAAAGAAGGTGCGCGAGGAGTGGGGGCTGCGGAACGTCTGGGTAATGTTCCCATTCGTGAGGACCACGTGGGAGCTAGAGAAGGCGCTCCGGATACTAGAGGATGAAGGCCTCGAGCGCGGCCGTGACTTTAAGGTTTGGATCATGGTCGAAGTACCGAGCACAGTCATGCTAGCAGAGGAGTTCGCCAGGATGGTTGACGGGTTCAGCATTGGAAGCAACGACCTGACACAGCTCATCCTAGGTGTCGACCGAGACAGTGGATTCCTCTACAAGATGGGATACTTCGACGAGCGCGACCCAGCCGTCCTGAAAGCTATAGAGAGAATAATAGACGCCGCGAAGAAGAACGGCATAACAGCCAGTATCTGCGGCCAGGCCCCTAGCGTGTACCCCGAGCTCGTGGAGTTCCTCGTTAGGAAGGGTATTGACAGCATCAGCGTCAACCCCGATGCTGTGATAAGAACCAGGAGGTTAGTAGCGAGCATCGAGAAGAAGATACTGCTCGAGAGGCTCTCTAGGAGCTCATAGCGCCGCCGCTACTTTATCGGGATTGCCTCCTCGTCGGGGGGCTCATACCTACCCTCCCTTTCAAGCGCCTCCAGTATCTCGATAACCTCCTCTGGGCCGCCGTTGACGAAAAGTATCCCGACCCCATGCTCTTCAATGAGGAAACCCAGGTATAGGTACGCGGCTGGGCCCAGCTTTCCATGCCTAGTATAGAATATTATTACAACATACTTCCTCGAACCTTCAGTTGCAACCATGTCTAAGATATACGATGCCACCCTCGAGGCATCGCCGGCGAGGAGGTCGTATCTCGGCGGATAGACTACTATATAAACGGTTGCCTTGCTCAGTTCGACTCTGAAGAGTGGCGGATAGCCCTCTGGGGCCTCCACAGCCTCTATCTTGAACCTCCTCACTAGCCCCTCGACGAGCCTTGCAGCCTCCTCGAGAGCTCCCACCTCGTCGAGCCTGCCCTTGACTTTCTCCTTCATGCTAGTTACCATCTGGTGGAACTGGTCGGCGCCCACTATTTCAAAGCCCTCCACCGACACTACGCTACCCACCTCGCCCCTAGATCCCTGCCAGAGTTAAGAGCTTCCACGCGAAAGTCCGCTATTCGGAGCCGCTGGGGTGAGTGTCCCTGAGGCCTCTCCGCATGCCCCCCAGGATTAAAGTGCTAGAGGCGGCGAGTGCCCTTGGCGGCGGCAGGGTACGCGTAATCGGGGATTCCCAGGATATCGTCAGGGGCGTAGTCGCAAGTTCTGATGGAACAAGAGAATATCAAGTCATCCTTAGGCCCAGCCGGAACCGGGTCTTTGAGGCTTACAGTACCGATAATGGTACGAGGCTCCGCGGATACATCGGATATCCAATAATAGCGGTGATGATGCATCAGGGCGTCCTCCCTAGGGACAGCTACGTTGAGCGGGTCCTATCTAACGTCCCCTGGCGCGCTCTCAATGAAAGATTCAAAAAATACAGTATGGTTGAAAGGTACCTTAGGGAGGAAGCCCTACCCGACGCGGATTGGGGTAGAATTGAAGAGTTCCGAGCCCGGGTTCTCTCTGAGTTGAGGAGGCTGAGGATCTATCTCTCGGAGGGCCTAGCATCCCCTTAAGGGGGCGCTGCCAGTTCTGCAGCCGGAGGCGGGGGTGCCCGGTTAGTGTCGCAGAGCGCGTTTGACATACTCTGGGTTGAGAAGTATAGGCCTAAGAGCCTCGACGAGATAGTCAACCAGAAGGAGATAGTTGACAGGCTCAAAAGGTTCGTCGACGAGAAAAACATGCCTCACCTGCTTTTCGCGGGACCCCCAGGCACGGGTAAAACTACTGCCGCCCACGCGCTCGCCCACGATCTCTACGGTGACAACTATAAGCAGTACCTGCTCGAGCTCAACGCTTCAGTACACGGTGACACCCCCATACTAGTCAGGGTTGGCGGGAGGGTCAAGCTCACTAGGATAGGGAGCCTCGTGGACAGCATACTTGACATGTACGATTCCTACGTTGCTGGCAACTCCGAGTACGCTAGGGCGGGTAACGTCGAGGTTCTGTCGTACTCCCCTCGTGAGGGGGTCGTGTGGAGGAGGGTTAGCTATGTTATAAGACATGAGGCACAGGCTTATCTCAAAGTGGAGCTGGAGGGTGGCGGCACTATAGGCCTTACAGGGAACCACTCAGTGTTCGTGGCGTCGAAGGAAGGCCTGAAGCTTGTTAGCGCTTCCGACCTTCACGAGGGTGATATGCTGGTGAGCTTCACAGACCACCTGGCAAGCTACACCTCTACCCACCTCTCAACCACCTCTGCCACCCTCCTCAGCCTGACCGCTAACATCGAGGAACCCGAAGTACTCCAGATGAGCCTCAGAGAGCGGGAGGCCCTAGTCTCAGCAAAGCTGGCAGCCACAGGCGGGGAACTCGAGGGAGACCCTGTAACGGCGGCGTGGCTAGCCAGGATAACCGGCTACCGCGCCTATATCACTCGCAGGGGTGTCGAGGTGAAAGGCAACGACGCCCCCGGACTTGAGGGTGTCAGGATTAAGAGCGTCGAGACCGTGGAGGGCCGCGTCAGGGTGTATGACCTCTCTGTCCCCGGCACGGAGAGCTTCTTCGCTGGCCAGATACCCATACTGCTGCACAACAGCGATGAGAGGGGTATCAACGTGATAAGAGAGAAGGTCAAAGAGTTCGCTAGGAGCAGAACACCCCCGGGGATTCCCTTCAAGATAGTGCTGCTAGACGAGGCGGACAACATGACTGCTGATGCCCAGCAAGCCCTACGCAGGCTCATGGAGCTGTACACAGTATCGACGAGGTTCATACTAATAGCGAACTATCCCTCGAAGATCATAGACCCCATACAGAGTAGGTGCGCGTTCTTCCGCTTTACGCCCCTCAAAAAGGAGGACGTTGTAGCTAGGCTCAAATACATTGCCGAGAACGAGGGTGTTGAATACGACGATGAGGCGCTCGAGGCCATATACGAGATTAGCGAGGGCGATATGAGGAGGGCCATAAACATACTCCAGTCGAGCGCCTACCTCGGGAAGGTTACCGTAGAGACCGTCTACAAGGTCGTAGGCCTCGCTAAGCCTAGAGAGGTTAGGGAGATGCTTAACGCCGCGCTAAACGGCGACTTCACCCTAGCCCGCGAGATGCTCCGCAAGCTCATGATCGAGTACGGCCTGAGCGGCACAGACGTTGTCAAACAGATACACCGGGAGATCTTCAGCAACGACATCAGCTTACCAGAGGATACTCGCGTGCTCATAGCAGACTACTTGGGCGAGATTCATTTCAGGCTGGTAGAGGGGAGCGACGACGACATACAGTTGACCGCGTTCCTAGCATGGCTATCCCACATCGGCAAGTCTCTCAAGCAGTCGTAGCAGCCTAGCCCGAGCTGAGAGGTGCCTGCGGCATGCCGCCGCGCGCCCGGCGGGGGAACATCCCGTGGATCATAAAATACAGGCCTAAACGCATCGACGAAGTTGTAAACCAGGATAAAGCTAAGGATATACTCATACCATGGTTTAAGCAGTGGGCCAGCGGCCGCGTTCCCCCGAAGAGAGCCGCCCTCCTTTATGGCCCCCCGGGTGTCGGCAAGACTAGCCTCATAGAGGCTATTGCCAACGAGTTTAACTTTGAGCTGGTCGAGCTTAACGCTAGCGACTATAGGCGCGCCTCAGATATACGTCGAACCGTTGGAGTCGCGGCGTTCCGGAGGCCCCTCTGGGGTAGAGGTGTCATAATACTCCTCGACGAGATAGATGGCATCTCGCCCAGGGAGGATGCTGGGGGGCTCCAAGAGCTACTCCGCATAATACCGGAGACCAGGAACCCAATAGTTATGACCGCGAATGATCCCTGGAAGGACCAGCTGAGGCCCCTGAGAGAGCACGCTCTCCTGGTCGAGTTCAGGCAGCTCTCTAAAAACGATATAATAGCGCTACTAGAGAGAATCTGCCGCCTGGAGGGACTAGCCTGTGACAGGGAGGCCCTAGCCTATATCGCCGAGCGGTCGGAGGGCGACGTTCGAGCCGCCGTTAATGATCTCCAGGCGGTAGCCGAGGGCTATGGCAAGGTCACACTAGGCATTGTACGCGAGGTCGTTAGGGGTAGAGATAAGAAGATAACGCTCTGGCGCACCCTGGGCGAGGTATTTTATGGGCGCTACGCCTGGGCGGTCAAGAGGGCTGTTTCCAACTCTGAGGAAGACTATGAGACGCTGATGGCCTGGATAAACGATAACATACCAGCGAAATACCAGCACCCGGAGGACCTCTTCCGGGCGTACGATGCCCTCTCTAGAGCTTCACTCTTCCTTAACAGGGCCAAGTATGGTGGCGATTGGAGCCTCCTCTCATACGTGTTCGACCTGATGGGCCCTGGGGTAACATTCGCTAGGAGGCACCAGCACGGCCGTGGCCGATACCAGTACCCTCAGAGGATAAAGCTTCTAGCCCAACTGCGCGAGGTTCGCGAGGCCCGCGAGTCTCTGGCGGCGAAGCTGGCCTCTAGACTCGCCACGAGCAAGTCGACAATTAAAAGCGAGGTGCTGCCCTTCCTTTTCGTCATATTCCGCGAATCGCCCACACCGGTCTATGCGGCGGAACTAGCGCTGAGCTACGACCTGAGCGAGAGGGAGGTAAAGCTCCTCGCGGGCCCACGCTATAGAGAGGTGCTAAAAGCTATCGAGAAGCTGAGGAAGTCTAAGGGTAGCGCGCAAGCCAGCCAGGCGATGGCGCCTGCAAGGACCGGCGACTCTGAATCTGCCAAGCCTCGGGGCGCGCGCCAGAGGGGCACGAGGCAGAGGAGGGGGCGGCGGTCCTCCGGCAAAGAGGGCGGCTGGCGCTGGTGGTAGACTCTATCCCTCCTTGCTTTTCTCAACAACGCGGACATCGTATATCATCGTGTAGGGGTACTGGCCCCTCCTATCCTTCTCATACTTCTTAACCATGTCCCAAATATTCGCCAGCGCGGCCAGCACCGCGCAGATGGCCTCCATCTCAACGCCCGTCTTAGCCGAGGTTCTCACTGTAACGCACACCTCAACCCAGTCCGGGCCTATCCTATGGTTAAACCCGACCCACTCGATTGGTATATTGTGACAGTAGGGGAGCAGCCTGCTCGTATCCTTCGTTGCGTTTATGGCCACGATCTTAGACGACTCAACCACGTCACCCTTCTCCACCGCACCCTCCTGTATGAGCCTAATTGTCTCCCTCCTCAGCCGTATCTTGCCGCAGGCCCTAGCCTGCCGCGGCACCACGGGCTTCCCTGATACGTCCACCATGCCCCCGTCCACGCCACTCACCCATCCAGTAGCAGCTCCCGCAGCAGGGCAACCTGTGGGTTATCGACGTTAAGTTCAACTATCCGTATCCTACCAACCTTATAAACGCTCACAATCCCCTCCTCCCTCATCTCGTCTATATACTTGCTTACCAGCCTGTGGTGTAGTGAGGCCTCCCGAGCGAGCCTCGTTACGTTTATTTGACCATACTTTAGGATTATCTTAAGCACGCGGATACGGCCGGGGCTGGAGAGTATCCGCTCTATGCCCAAACCCGGCCACCACGCTGGCCCAGCTTGTCTAGAAGTATGTGGTCTAGCACCTCTAAGAGTATATTCACTGGCATCTCGGGCTGCAGCCTCACCGAGCCATGCCTCCCCCTCTCAGCCCCCTTCTCTATAAGCCCCCATCTGGCCAGAGCGTTTAGGTACTCGTAGAACTGCGTGTGCCTCCTCGGCCTCTCGCCGAAGAGCTCGGCTACCTGCTCGTACTCCCGCCTAACGGCGGCTGTTGGAATCCACCCGCCCCGAACGCCGGTAAGCCTGGCCACAGCGTAGAGAACCATTAGGCTGTGCGTATCAAACTCCCTCAGGAGCGCTATGTCGATATGGGAGTACGCATCCTGGGCCAGCGCCCGCCTGACGTCCTCCTCGCCGATGCGCCTAGCACCCCTGCGCTCGGCGCTCTCGGCTGCACGGTGTAGAGCCTTTATAGCACGCCTCGCGCTACCATCCGACCCCCTGTCGGCGCCGTAGGCGTCAGCTATCAGCTCGAGAACGTAGGGGCTCCAGGAGCCTGTGGATAGGCCTAGCTCCGCTCTCTGCTCCAGTATTTGGTAGAGCTCATAGCTGTTGTACGCGGTAAGGTGAAGCATGAAATCTATCTGCGACTCGACCTGGGGTATTTTCTCCCGGATATAGGCTAGCGCCCTAACATCGCTAGCAACCAGTATGTACCCTATCCTGTTGACACCGTCACCAGCAGGTATCTCCTCGTAGACCCTCAGCATTCTATAGAGATCCTCGGGAGATATCTTGTTAGATAATAGTAAACCCTGAAATTCATCTAAAACAACAAGCAGATATTCATCCTTTACCATTAAGTAGTTAACTATAGACCTCATGGTTTCACTGAACGACGCTCCTCTAACCGGTATATTCACCCGGAGTGCGTAAACTATATTACTCAATATTTCTATCAACGATGGCGTCCCGTACGCATTAATAAACGCTAAGTTAAGCCTAACCCCCTTATCTCTAAGCTTCTCGGAGGCCTTTAGAGCTGAATACTTGGCTATCGTCGTCTTACCTATACCAACTCTGCCTATCTGACCATATATCATCATAATCGTTCCTATACTACCGCTTTTTATTAGCTTGTTCACCACTCTCCAAGTAATCTCATCGGCATCCCCCGACCTCACAGGAAGTGATGGTGGAATGTATGAGTCCTCAAAGACAATCTCATCTCTTATTATTGCCCCACTCATATGACCACCTTCCGCTATGGGATAGCTCTCCGGTACTCTAGTGGACCGGATACTACCTTATATAGTGTCTCTCGAGGTCCTCGTCAATCACTAGAGTACAGTAAGGCCCGCATGAGGCTACCTTACCAACCGCCACTATTATTATATCATCGACACCCTCAACCACAACCATCCGGTTGCACGGTTTCCTAGCCTTTCGAACCTCAGCGCCCATCCTCTTGTTATACTCTACTATCAGATCTTTGCTCTTGCCTCTCAACCGCAGGTCGACGCATCCAGGCTCATCCATCCTATTCGAGAAATAGTTTACTATATCACTTTTATTTAATTGTTTTATTTTATAACATTTACTTGATATTATTAGTTTTCTGACAAAGGCTAGGTTATCACTGCGCGCTACACTTACCAGCTTAACGGGGCTGGCATATAACAGGTATACTCCGCGATACCGCGTTCTCTCAACGGTACCCGAACCATCAGCTTCGACAGCCAGGTCCCAGAGCTCCTCGTAAGCCCAGCCCTCGCGCCCCGGCTTAGCCGTCGCTATCCCTCCCGGGCACCCTTCAGCGGCCATGGGCACACATCCCGGAGGGGGCACTCCCTGCAGCGGGGGTTCTTAGCACGGCAAAATGTTCTACCGAGCGCTATGAGCAGCCTATGGGCCTCCTCCGCGCGCTCGCCCCCGAAGAACTCTAGGAGGGCCCTGGAGATCTGGCGGTAGCCCGCCTTCTCGCCTACCAGCCCCCACCTCCGCGCTATCCTTGCAGCGTGCGTGTCAACGGCGAACACCCCAGTGTATTTTCTATAAAACGATAGGAACACATCGATCGTCTTGGGCCCTATACCCGGAACCGCTATCAACCGCTCTCTTATTTCCTCGGGCGGCGCGGAGGCTAGCCATTCCTCCCCACCGCTCTCTAGGACAACGCGAGCGGCTTCTCGTAGAGCCCTGGCCTTCTGCCTGGGCAGTCCTGCCGGCCTGATTGCATCTTCGAGCTTCCCTTCATCGGCTTCTAGTATATCGTCGGGCCTTACCCCAATCTCGCTCCTCAACCTCATGTAGGCTCGTATCGAGTTCTTGTCGCTGGTATTCTGGCTCAGAATAATGGCTGCTAGTACCGCGAAAGGATTCCCGTCTAGCCTATCAGCCACTAGTACTACGTAGTCCCTCCAGTCTGGCCGCAGGCTCCTCCTCAGCCTCTCAAACACTTCCTCACCGCTAGCACGCTCGGCTATAGACCTCATACCCAGCCCCTAACCCTCAAGAGGCCCCGCGGAAAGGGCTAATGTGGGTGATGCCCGTGGCAAGCCAGAACCCTGAGGACGCCCCCAAATGCCCGGGCTTTGAGCACGGCGAGCATACCTCAGACGTTCTCGTAAGAGCCTGGGGCAGGACGCTCGAGGAGGCGTTCGAGTGGGCAGCTATAGGAGCGTATGAAGTCATAACGAACACCGACAAGGTCACCCCCAGGGTGCGCGTTGAGATACGGTCAACCGGCATCGACGAGTATAGCTTGCTCTATAACTTCATCGAAGACCTACTATATTATACGGACACCCAGGGGCTCGTGTTCTCCAAGCTAATACGTGTCTGTAAAATAGACAAAAACGATGATGGAGCATCACTTTTGGCCTACGCTTGGGGCGAAAGATTCGACCCGAACAAACACGAACACAGAACAATAATCAAGGCGATGACCTACGCTCAGATGTCCATAACCTCGAGGGATGATGGATGCTGGGAAGTGACATTCGTACCCGACATCTAACTTTTATCCCCAACGATCTCCCGTAGCCTAAGCTCGCACTTCCGGCAGAAACGACCACTCTTCGCGTCAACCTCAGCTAGAGAGTTACTATAGGACATTACGCATTCCCTATTCTCGCAATGCCCCAAGCCCAGAAGATGGCCAAGCTCGTGGAGCGCCTCCTTAACAACCCTCTCGATGTACTTTTCCCTCCCTACACCCTGGCGGAGCCTCGCGGTGAAAACTACCCCAACCCCCCTACCAGGATCTGCCAAGCCGAAAACATAGTTGAACCCCGGAATAAAGCCGTCGGCCTCGCTGAGGCCTAGCACCAGCCTCCGCCTGGCCTCGACACCCCCCAGGCTGTCGTAGAGGTACTCTACTACCAGATCCGCCCTAAACTGCATCCGCCCCCACTCGTACAGGGTTAGGGGCAGAGTGATCCTCCACGGGCTCACCGCCACCCTGATGTCCACCGGAGTTCTAGACTTGACCTCGCCAGCAACTGCCCATGCATCGTCCAGCGGGAAAGAGCCCAACGGCATTACCACAAGGCTAACCCCCAAATTCACACCCACCCAGGCGGGCCAGCGTAAAGGGATAAAACGCCATCCAGCGATAGCCGCTACTGGGTGCCGCCGTAGCTCAGCGGGAGAGCGCCCGGCTGAAGAGACTGGTGCAACCCGCAGAGACCGGGTGGTCGGGGGTTCGAATCCCCCCGGCGGCACCACATCCTACACGCTAGGGAGGTGGCGGAACCGTGACTCTTGCGGTGATATTAGCTGGCGGCTATGGCAAGAGGCTCCGCCCCCTAACCCAAACTACCCCTAAGCCGCTCCTGAAGGTCGCCGGGAAGCCCATCATAGTCCACCAGATATCGTGGCTTAAGCACAACGGTATAGATGAGATCGTAGTAACGGTTGGTTGGCTTAAGGAGAAGATAATCGCCGAGCTGGGCAGCGGGTCGAGGTATGGCGTTACAATAGTATACGCTGTGGAGGAAGAGCCCCTCGGCACTGGCGGAGCCCTCTACAACGTGCGTGAGCTGCTAAGCAAGAGGGAGCAATTCCTAGTCGTGAACGGTGATATAATAACGAACTTGGATCCAATCCCCCTCCTTGAAAAGATCGCTGGGGGTAGACACGCCGTCTCTATAGCTGCGGTCGAGCTCAAGAGCACTTATGGGGTTCTGGACATCGACAAGGACGGAGACCTTGTTCTCAGCTTTAGGGAGAAGCCGATAATCCCGGACTATTGGATAAACGCGGGTATATACGCGATGACTCCAGAGGCACTAAGGTACATGCCCCAGAAGGGCGATATGGAGAAGACTGCACTTCCAAAGCTGGCTCAGCAGGGCAAGGTTGTCGCTGTCCGCTATAGTTTGAGGAAGGTATACTGGCGGAGCATCGACTCCCATAAAGACCTCGAGGAGGCGTCCCGTGAGATAGAGGAGATGGGCGGCCTCGTCAAGTAGCTTTTACATTGCTACATATTATTAATTTATTATAATATAATGATATAGGAAACGGTATAGTGTAGCTGCCTGTGGCGCACTGCTACTCCCCGTACTCTCCTATCTGGTCGAGTACCAGCTCATAGTACTCCTCTCTGGCCTGCTCTAGATCCTCCTTGCTGACCTTCAACTTCTTAGCTTTCGACACGACCTTCGTTGTTATCACCTTCTGCTCGGACTTTGCCTCTGCCCTGTAGGACTTCAGCGCCTTCTCGTCCGCTGGCATCTCATAGCCGCATCTAAGGCACTTCAGGACTATCTTGCCGTCAGGCTTTTTCTGGGGAACCATTACCCCCCCACACTTTGGGCAGAACTTCAACGTGCCTGCACCTCGCCGCACCCAGGAACTCTCCACGAGCGCTTATAAGCGGGTAACCGGCTATCCACCTTCAATTTAGAGTATCTCGGGCCACCGTCTAGGCCTACGCATGAGCCTCCCCCTTACGTTTATGGGATAGCCGCAGCGGGGGCACCTATTATCGTCTGTGAGCCTCCACGCTGTTATGTAGAACCCGTACCTCTCTATTACGGGATAGCCGCAGCGGGGGCAGTATGTGTTCTCTAGGGGGTGCCCCCACACGTTGCCTATGTAGACGTATTTTAGCCCCTCCTCCTTGGCGGCCTTGGCCAGCCTCTCCAGCGTCTCCACGGGTGTTGGCGGCAGGTTTCGAAGCTTGTAGTCGGGGTGGAACCGCAGCAGGTGGAACGGCGTCTCGTCGCCCAGGTTCTCCACTATCCACCGGGCTAGCCTCCTCAAGTCGTCCTCGCTGTCTCCAACCTTTGGCACTACAAGGTTGGTAACCTCTATCCACCAGCCTGCCTCCTTCATTGCGAGAAGCGTGTCATAGATCGGCGTGGGGTCGGGTACCCCCATGTATTTCCGGTAGAACTCCCTGTTCCCCCCGCCCTTGAAATCGACCGTCGCCGCGTCCATGTATGGTGCGAGCTCTTTGACCGCCTCCTCGGTCATGTAACCGTTTGTAACCATAGTGTTGAATAGGCCGTGCTTCTTCGCGAGCCTCGCCGTGTCATACATGAACTCGTAGAATATTGTAGGCTCGTTGTAAGTGTAGGTTATCCCGTCCGCCCCATAGGCCAGCGCCGCCCTTACAACATCCTCTGGAGTCCTGTACCTCCCGTATAGGCCCCTCTCCAGCCTGCTCTGGCTTATCTCCCAGTTCTGGCAGAACTTGCAGAAGAAGTTGCAGCCGACGGTTGATACGCTGAGCACCAGGCTGCCGGGGTGGAAGTGCATTAGCGGCTTCTTCTCTATCGGGTCGATGTTCATGGCGGTGAGGAGGCCGTATACTAGTACGTAGAGCTTCCCGCCCACGTTCTTCCGGACACCGCACACCCCATACCTGCCCGGCGCTATTATGCATCTCCTGTGGCACAGGTTGCACTTGACGTAGCCCGGCTTGCCCTCGACGGGTTCCCAGAGGGATGCCAGCCTCACGTGCGGCCTCGAGAGTAGCCCCTTGTCAGCATGCTCGGGTCGTGCCATACCGTTCCAGCCCCGCTCCTTCTAAGTATCGTGTCGCGCGTGCGCTCATATACTAGCCTCCGAAACGGCAACTTGAAACCGCACCTCCAGCACCGACCCCCAGGGGCTTTGAGCGCGACCAACGCCGAGTCCTCCCGAACCGCAACTATCGCTCCGCAGTTCGGGCAGAACGTATCAAGCACATCGTAGGGGGGAGAGTGTATGTAAATGAACGGGTGACGCCTCCTAGCCTCCTCGTAGAGGACCCTAACCGGCCCTCCACCCCTTGGGTCACCCACGAACACGTGTACCCCAACCTCGCCGGGTATCCTGTGTATCAGTGGCGTTAGGTGTTCCACCCTGGGCTCCTCCATGTACACGGCGATCTCGAGCTGCACACCGCTCGAGGCGACCTTCTCTATCAGGCCTAGCGTGCCTATCCTGTACTCGACGGAATCCACTAGCGGGCATAGGCAGTCTACTAGCGCAAAGTCAACGCTAGAGATAGCGGGTTCCCCCAAGCGTACAGCGCCTAGGAGCCTTACCCCTACGCTCACATCAACCGACTTTAGGTTTTCCAGTAGGGGCTGCAGTCTCCTAGTGTCAAGGCAGACCCCCTCAACTATAACTACGTCAACCCTCCACCTCCTGGCGAGGCCCGCCACAAGGCTACATGGGAGCCTGACCGGGCTCTCGGAGCCAGCGGCTGCAACAATCTCCCCAACGTCACCACACCAGGGGGGACAGCTTCTTAGGGGTGGCTCGCAGGAGGCCGGGACCACCACCCTTAGGGCGGCGCCCCCGGGGGCGACGTGGAACAGTGGGATATCCTCAACGCGCGCGTAGCCTAGGGAGGCAGCGTCCACCACGCACTCCATTATCTTCTCCGTCCCCAACCCGGCGGGGCGCCTTCACCCAAAAAATACCGGGTGCCCTTAAGGCTCTCGGGGGGCGCCTTGCCTGGTTGTCTAGTGCTCTCGGGCGGTGATCCTGTCTCAGAGGAGTTCTCGGCGTCGCTGGCTCAAGCTCTCAGGGCGCCGAAGGCTAGCGTCCACCGGAAAGTGTTCCCCGATGGCGAGTCGTATGTTCGCCTACCCGAAGACGCGACTGGGTCGAGCCGGGTCTGTGTGGTTAAGAGTCTAGCTCCGCCCCAGGACAAGTCGCTGGTTGAACTACTCCTAATACTGGATGCTCTTAAAGAGAAGGGGGTCAGCCGTGTAGAGGCCATAGTACCCTACCTGGCCTACAGCCGCCAGGATAGAGAGTTCCTGGCCAACGAGGCCGTTAGCGTGAGGGCGGTGCTCAGGGCCATCCGCCACGCTGGCGCTGAATCCCTCTACACTGTCGAAATACACAAGGAGGAGAGCCTCTCATTCTTCGAGGGCAGGGCTGTGAGCGTGTCGCCCTATGAGGCGATGGCGGAGGCTATCGAGGTCCCCGACGGCGATACGGTCGTAATCGCGCCCGATAGGGGGGCGCTGGGCAGGGCGGTAAGGCTAGCGAGGGCGCTAGGGCTGCCTTACGATTACCTTGTTAAGCACCGTGACCGGGTGACTGGCGAGGTCTTCTTTGAACCCAAATCGCTCAACGTTAGAGGTTATAACGTGATCATCGTCGACGACATAATAAGTACTGGCGGCACGGTTGCGAAGGCTTCCTCAATACTTTTATCTCAGGGTGCGAGGAGTGTGACCGTTGTCGTAGCTCACGCGCTGCTCGTTGGCGATGCTTGGCGGAAGCTAGTAAGTGCTGGCGTCCGGAGGGTCTACGCGGCGAACACTGTGGCGCCAGCTTCGGGTAACCCTAAGATTATAGATGTTGCCCCTGCAGTCGCGTCGGCCCTGGGAGCCACGGCTTGACGCTATGCTACGCCCGCCTGGCAGGCCCCCACCTGAGCCTGGCGTCTGCGGAGCTAGAGGCCATACTGGAGGCTGAGGGCCTCGATGCTAGGCTTCTTAGCGTGCACGCGCTTGTAGCGTTCCTAGACTGCCGCGAGAGCCCCGCGAGGGTGGCCGAAGCCCTGATAGGCCGTGCAGGCTTCACTAGGAGTGTCGGCGTACTCCTGGGGGTTTACGAGGACCCAGGCGCCCTGGCGGCGGGAGCGCCTGGCATAGCGCGGGCCCTCGGGGGCGCGGGGGTTGTGAGAGTTGAGGCCCACCGAATGCTCGGACTCTGGCGTGACGCCGAGCCAGAGAGGGACGCCTCCAGGCTGGCTGCGGCCCTGGAAGCACTAGGGCTCCCCGTATCGCCGCGTGGAGGGAGGGTCGTCGAGATACTCTACATCGAAGGGTTCGTCGCGGCCGGCCTGGTCCTGGCGAGGCTGGACACCAAAGCCTTCCTTGCCAGGAGCCCTGGGAGGAGGCCCTTCTTCAAGCCGGGCCCTCTAGACCCTTTCCTCTCGAGGGTACTCGTCAACCTCTCCAGGCTTCGCCGCGGGGGCGTTTTCTGGGACCCC
>Ga0256833_1000179_pt1 | contig 50134 bp, 73 predicted proteins | sample 356284metaG_FD_190535 | JGI IMG/M metagenome (GOLD analysis project Ga0256833, IMG submission 190535) | Hydrothermal vent microbial communities from Mid Atlantic Ridge, Atlantic Ocean - 356-284 | ecosystem: Environmental > Aquatic > Marine > Hydrothermal vents | place: Atlantic Ocean: Mid... | reverse complement strand
GAGTTCACCGTCGAGCTCATCAAGCCCATCGCCCTCGAAGAAGGCCTTCGCTTCGCCATCCGCGAGGGCGGCCGCACCGTGGGCGCTGGGGTTGTGACCAAGATTCTGGAGTGAGGTGAGGGATGCCAAAGATTCGCATTAAGCTGCGCGGCTTCGACCACAAGAGCCTGGACGCTTCCGCGCGCAAGATCGTGGAAACGGCCCGGCGCAGCGGCGCCAAGGTGGCGGGGCCGGTGCCCCTCCCCACTCGGGTACGCCGCTTCACCGTGCTGCGCGGCCCCTTCAAGCACAAGGACAGCCGCGAGCACTTCGAGATCCGCACCCACAACCGTCTGGTGGACATCACCAACCCCAACAAGAAGACGATCGAGAGCCTGATGACCCTCGATCTGCCGACGGGCGTGGAGATCGAGATCAAGACCGTGGGAGGTGGCCGGTGAAGGGGATCCTAGGCGCCAAAGTGGGCATGACCCAGATCTGGAAGGGTGACCGCGCCGTTCCGGTGACCGTCGTGCTGGCCGGCCCCTGCCCCGTGGTCCAGCGCAAGACGCCGGAGACCGACGGCTACAGCGCGGTACAGCTCGGCTTCGCGCCGGCGAAGGCCCAGCGCGTCAACAAGCCGATGAAGGGCCACTTCGCCAAGTACTCGGCCGAGCCGGTGCGCTTCTTGCGCGAGATCCGCGACTTCGAGCCCGAGGGCGACGTGGTGACCGTCGAGATCTTCCAGCCGGGCGACAAGGTGGACGTGACCGGTACCAGCAAGGGCCGCGGCACCGCGGGCGTGATGAAGCGCTGGAACTTTGCCGGTGGTCCGGCCTCGCACGGCGCTCACCGCATCCACCGCCACGGCGGTTCGATCGGCCAGCGCAAGGCGCCCGGCCGCGTCTACAAGGGTAAGAAGATGGCCGGCCACTACGGCTCGGAACGCATCACGGTGCAGAACCTCGAGGTGGTCGAGGTCATCCCCGAGGAGAACCTGCTCCTCATCAAGGGGTCGATCCCGGGCCCCAACGGCGGCCTGGTGATCGTGCGCGAGACCACCCGCGACAAGGGGGCGAAGTGATGTACAAGGTTCCCGTCATTTCCGCCAAGGGGAGCGCGAAGTCGCGCGAGCTGCCCCTGCCCGAGGAGGTCAACCCGCACCTCCTCTACGAGGTGGTGCGCTGGCAGCTGGCGAGCCGCCGCCGCGGCACCGCCTCGACCAAGACCCGCGGCGAGGTGAGCTACTCGACCCGCAAGCTCTTTCCCCAAAAGGGCCTGGGTCGCGCCCGCCACGGCAGCCGCGGTGCGGGCATCTTCGTGGGCGGCGGCGTGGTCTTCGGGCCCAAGCCGCGCGACTACGGTTACACCCTGCCGCGTAAGGTGCGCAAGACCGGCCTGGCCATGGCCCTGGCCGATCGCGCGCGCGAGGAGAAGCTGCTCGTCGTGGAGGCTTTCGCCGGCGTCGAGGGCAAGACCAAGCAGTTCGTCGAGTGGGCGGCGAAGCACGGGCTGGACGGTTCGGAGCGCGTCACCCTAGTGACCGCTGACGAGAACGTCCGCCGCGCAGCGCGCAACCTGCCCTGGGTGATCACCCTGAGCCCGGAGGGCATCAACGTATACGACATCCTGCGCGCCGACTGGCTGGTCCTCGACGAGGCGGCCCTGGCCCTGGCGCTCGAGCGCGCCGGTATCGGAGGTGAGGCGTGAAGACCCCGTACGACGTGATCCTGGAGCCGGTGCTCTCGGAAAAGGCCTACGGCGGTTACGCCGAGGGCAAGTACACCTTTTGGGTGCACCCCGAGGCCTCCAAGACCGAGGTCAAGAACGCCGTGCAGCAGGCGTTCAAGGTCAAGGTCGTGGACGTCAACGTGATGAGCGTGCGCGGCAAGAAGAAGCGCATGGGCCGTTACGAAGGCAAGCGCTCCGACCGCAAGAAGGCGATCGTGACCGTGGCCCCGGGCCAGAAGATCGAGGCCCTGGAAGGGCTGATTTAGAGGTGAACCATGGCGGTTAAGAAGTTCAGGCCCTACACCCCCTCCCGTCGCTTCATGACGGTGGCGGACTTCTCGGAGATCACCAAGACCGAGCCCGAGAAGTCGCTGACCGAGCCGCTCGTGAAGACGGGCGGGCGCAATAACCAGGGGCGCATCACCGTGCGCTTCCGCGGCGGCGGCCACAAGCGCCTCTACCGCATCATCGACTTCAAGCGGCGCGACAAGGCCGGCATTCCCGCCCGCGTCGCCGCCATCGAGTACGACCCCAACCGCTCGGCCCGCATCGCCCTGCTCTTCTACCGCGACGGCGAGAAGCGCTACATCATCGCACCCGAGGGGCTCAAGCCGGGCATGACCGTGCAGTCCGGCCCCGAGGCGCCGATCCAGGTGGGCAACGCGCTGCCGCTGCGCTTCATCCCCGTGGGTACGGTGGTGCACGCCATCGAGCTCGAGCCCGGCAAGGGCGCCCAGCTGGCGCGCTCGGCCGGCACCGGCGCGCAGATCCAGGGTCGCGAGGGCGACTATGTAGTGCTGCGCCTGCCCTCGGGTGAGTTGCGCCGCATCCACGCAGAGTCCTACGCAACCGTGGGCGTGGTCGGCAACGCCGACCACAAGAACATCGTTATCGGCAAGGCCGGCCGCACCCGCTGGCTCGGCCGCAAGCCGCACGTGCGCGGCTCGGCAATGAACCCGGTGGACCACCCCCACGGTGGTGGTGAGGGGCGCGCGCCCCGCGGCCGTCCGCCCGCCTCGCCCTGGGGTTGGCAGACCAAGGGCAAGAAGACCCGCAAGAAGCGCAAGCCCTCGGACCGGTTCATCATCAGCCGGCGGAAGAAGAAGTAGCGAGGTGAAGCATGCCGCGTAGTCTGAAAAAAGGCGTATTCATCGATGACCACCTTCTCGAAAAGGTCGAGGCCATGAACGCCGCCGGCGAGAAGCGGGTCATCAAGACCTGGAGTCGACGCTCCACCATTGTTCCCGAGATGGTCGGGCACACCATCGCCGTCTACAACGGCAAGCAGCACGTGCCCGTCTTCATCACCGAGAACATGGTGGGCCACAAGCTTGGCGAGTTCGCGCCGACCCGCAACTACCGCGGGCACGGCAAGGACGTCAAGCAGGCCAAGAAGCGCTAGGGGGCAGAGCATGGAAGCAAAAGCCGTGGCCAAGTACATCCGCATGTCTCCGCGCAAGGTGCGGCTGGTCGTGGACCTGATCCGCGGCAAGAGTGCCGAAGAGGCCGACCAGATCCTCAAATACACCAACAAGCGGGCCGCCCACGCGGTGCGCAAGGTGTTGAAGAGCGCCGTCGCCAACGCCGTCAACAACCACGACCTGCTCGAGGACCAGCTGGTGGTCAAGGCGGCCTACGTCGACGAGGGGCCCACCCTCAAGCGCATCCTGCCGCGGGCCCGTGGTCGCGCCGACATCATCAAGAAGCGCACCAGCCACATCACCGTCATCGTGGAGGAGAAGCATGGGTAACAAGATCAACCCCATCGGCTTCCGCCTGGGTATCACCCGGGACTGGGAGTCGCGCTGGTACTCGGGCAAGAAGGGTTACGCCCAGCTGCTCGAGGAGGACCGCAAGGTGCGCGAGCTCATCGAGCGCGAGGTGGCGCACGGCGGCATCGCCCGCATCGACATTGAGCGCGCCGCCGACAACCTCTCGGTGACCGTGCACGCTGCCAAGCCGGGCGTGATCATCGGGCGCGGCGGCGAGACGATCAAGCGCATGCGCGCGGAGCTGCAGAAGATGTTCCCGAACCGCACCATCGCGCTCAACGTCCAGGAGGTGGGCAACCCCAACCTCTCCGCGCCGCTCGTGGCCCAGCGCGTGGCCGAGCAGATCGAGCGCCGCTTCGCGGTGCGCCGCGCCATCAAGCAGGCGGTGCAGCGCGTGGTCGAGTCGGGTGCGCAGGGCGCGAAGGTCGTGGTCTCGGGCCGCATCGGTGGCGCCGAGCAGGCCCGCACCGAGTGGAGCTCCGACGGGCGCGTTCCGCTGCACACCCTCCGCGCCAACATCGACTACGGCTTCGCCCTCGCCCGTACCACCTACGGGGTGCTGGGCGTGAAGGCCTACATCTTCAAGGGCGAGGTCATCGGTCAGCAGAAGCCGGCGCGCAAGGCGGCCCCGGCCGCGGGCAAGCCCGAGCGCACCCGCCGCCGCCCCGCCGTGCGCCGCCGCGTGAAGAAGGAGGCCAGCGATGCTGATGCCTAAACGGCTCAAGTACCGCAAGCAGCACCGCGGCAACATGCGGGGCGCCACCAAGGGCGGCGACTACGTGGCCTTTGGCGAGTACGGCCTGGTGGCGATGGAGCCCTCTTGGATCTCCAACCGTCAGATCGAGGCCGCCCGTGTGGCCATGGTGCGCCACTTCCGCCGCGGTGGGAAGATCTACATCCGCATCTTCCCCGACAAGCCTTACACCAAGAAGCCGCTGGAAGTGCGCATGGGTAAGGGTAAGGGTAATGTGGAAGGCTGGGTTGCCGTGGTCAAGCCGGGCCGCGTGATGTTCGAGGTGGCCGGCGTGACCGAGGAGCAGGCGCGCGAGGCCTTCCGCCTGGCCGGACACAAGCTGCCGATCAAGACCAAGTTCGTGAAGAGGGATGCCTACGATGAAGCCCAATGAGATGCGCAACCTGAGCACCGAAGAGCTCCACGAGCAGGTGCGCGAGAAGAAGCGCGAGCTCATGGATCTGCGCTTCCAGGCCTCGATCGGTCAGCTGGCGCAGAACCACCGCATCCGCGAGACCAAGCGCACCATCGCGCGTCTGCTTACCGTGCTGCGCGAAAAGCAGGCGGCGGAGTAAAGGGAGGATACCGATGCCCAAGAAACTTCTCACCGGCGTCGTGGTCAGCGACAAGATGGACAAGACCGTCGCCGTGCTGGTGGAGCGCCAGTTTCCGCACCCGCTCTACGGTAAGGTGACCAAACGGTCCCGCAAGTACCTGGCCCACGACGAGGAGAACGCCTTCAAGGTGGGTGACGTCGTCGAGATCATGGAGGTGCGTCCCATCTCTGGCCGGAAGCGCTGGAAGGTGGTGCGCCGCCTCGAGGAAGGCCGCATGGACGCGGTCGAGCGTTACCGCTTGCGCAAGGAGCGTGGTAAGGCATGATTCAGCAGGAAACCAGCCTCGCGGTCGCCGACAACTCCGGTGCGCGCCGCCTCAAGGTGATCCGCGTGCTCGGAGGTTCGTACCGCCGCTACGCCAGCGTCGGCGACATCGTAGTCGCTTCGGTCAAGGAGGCCATCCCCGGTGGCGTGGTCAAGGAGGGCGAGGTCGTGAAGGCCGTGATCGTCCGCACCAAGAAGGAGATCAAGCGGCCCGACGGCAGCGCCATCCGCTTCGACTCCAACGCCGCGGTGGTGCTCAACAACCAGGGGGAGCCGCGCGGGACCCGCGTCTTCGGTCCGGTGGCCCGCGAGCTGCGTGAGCGCAAGTTCATGAAGATCGTTTCCCTGGCGCCGGAGGTGCTCTGATGCAGCCCAAACTGCACGTCAAGAAGGGCGACAACGTGGTCGTGGTTTCGGGTAAGGACCGGGGCAAGACCGGCCGCGTGATCGCCGTCTTTCCGAAGAAGCAGCGGGTCGTGGTCGAGGGCGTCAACGTGGTCAAGAAGGCCATGCGCGCGACCCCGGAGAACCCCCAGGGCGGCTTCCACGAGATGGAGGCGCCGGTGCACGCCAGCAAGGTGCGCCCGCTCTGCCCCAGCTGCGGCAAGCCCGTGCGCGTGAAGAAGAAGCTGATCGAAGAGGACGGCAAGATCCGCCGCATTCGCATCTGCAACCACTGCGGCGCCGCCCTGGACGAGGAGTGAGGTGAACGATGCCCCTGGACATTACGCTCAAGCAGCGCTACTACGACGAGGTGCGCCCGGAGCTGATCAAGCGCTTCGGCTACGACAACGTCTGGGCCGCGCCGCGCCTGGAGAAGATCGTCATCAACCAGGCGCTGGGCGAGGCCAAGGAGGACGTGCGCATCCTCGAGAAGGCCGCCGAGGAGATCCGCCAAATCACCGGGCAGAAGCCGGTCATCACCCGCGCCAAGAAGTCGGTCTCGAACTTCAAGCTGCGCAAGGGGATGCCCATTGGCCTCAAGGTCACGCTGCGCGGCGACCGCATGTGGATCTTCCTGGAGAAGCTGATCAACGTGGCCCTGCCCCGCATCCGTGACTTCCGCGGCATCAACCCGAGCGGCTTCGATGGCCGCGGCAACTACAACCTGGGGATTCGCGAACAGCTGATCTTTCCCGAGATTTCCTATGACCAGGTGGACGCCGTGCGCGGCATGGACATCGCCGTGGTGACCACCGCCGAGACCGACGAAGAGGCCAAGGCTCTGCTGGAGCTCTTGGGGTTCCCCTTCCGCAAACAGTAGAGGAGCGTCATGGCGAAGAAGGCACTCGTAGAAAAGGCGAAGCGCAAGCCCAAGTTCAAGGTCCGGGCCTACAACCGTTGCACCCGTTGTGGCCGTTCGCGTGCAGTGTACCGCTACTTTGGTCTCTGCCGCATCTGCATCCGCGAGCTCGCGCACAAGGGGCAGCTCCCGGGCCTGAAGAAGGCTTCCTGGTAGCGAGGGCTGGTCGGGGGGTTTCCCTCGAGACCGCTCGCTGAGCCTCTAGGCAACAAAAGGAGAGAAGAAATGACCACAGACCCCATTGCGGACATGCTCACCAGGATCCGGAACGCCCTCATGGTCTACAAGCCCGAGGTGGACGTTCCGGCCTCCCGGTTCAAGGAAGAGATCGTCAAGATCCTCGTGCGCGAAGGGTACCTCAAAGGGTACGAGCGCATCGAGAACGACGGCAAGCCGATCCTGCGCCTGCAGCTCAAGTACGGGCCACGGCGCGAGAAGATCATCAAGCACATCCAGCGCGTCTCCCGCCCTGGCCGCCGCGTCTACGTGAGCGCGGACAAGGTGCCGGTGGTGCGGCGCGGCCTGGGCATCGCCATCGTCTCCACGTCCAAGGGCGTCCTCGTCGACCGCGAGGCGCGTCGCAAGGGCGTGGGCGGCGAGGTCATCTGCGAGGTGTGGTGATATGTCGCGCATCGGCAAACTCCCCATCCCCATCCCCTCGGGTGTGACCATCGAGATCAAGCCAGGCCAGGCGATCGTCAAGGGGCCCAAGGGTCAGCTGGTGGTGGACTTCGATCCCGACATGGAGATCGTGATCGAGGACGGGCAGGTGGTGGTGAAGCGTCCCACCGACAGCCGCCGCCACCGGGCGCTCCACGGGCTCACCCGCTCGCTGGTGGCTAACGCCGTCATCGGTGTCTCCGAGGGGTACGTCAAGGAGCTCGAGATCAAGGGCATCGGTTACCGCGCCAAGATGCATGGCGACAAGATCGAGCTCTCCGTCGGTTTCAGCCACCCCGTGATCATCGAAGCGCCCGAGGGCATCACCCTCGAGGTGCCCGAGCCCACCAAGATCCGCGTTTCGGGCATCGACAAGCAGAAGGTGGGGCAGGTGGCCGCCAACATCCGTGCCATCCGCCCCCCCGACGCCTACCACGGCAAGGGCATCCGTTACGCGGGCGAAGTCCTGCGCCTCAAGCCGGGTAAGGCCGGCGTGACCGGAGGTTAGTCATGGCCCGACTGAACACCTTTCAGCGTCGCAAGTACCGCACCCGCAAGCGCGTGAAGCGCTCCGGGCGCCCGCGGCTCACCGTCTACCGCAGCCTCAGCCACATCTACGCCCAGATCATCGACGACGAGGTGGGGCACACCCTGGTGGCCAGCTCCTCGCTCGCGCTCGGGGCTAAGGGCAACAAGACCGAGGTCGCTAAGCAGGTGGGTGCCGACATTGCCAAGAAGGCAGCCGAGAAAGGCATCAAGAAGGTGGTCTTCGACCGCGGCGCCTACAAGTACCACGGCCGCGTCAAGGCGCTCGCCGAGGCGGCCCGTGAGGCGGGGCTCGAGTTCTAAAGGAGGACGGCATGCCAGAGACCGACTTTGAAGAAAAAATGATCAAAATTCGCCGCACGGCGAAGACCTACAAGGGCGGCCGCCGCTTCCGCTTCGGGGCGCTGGCCGTGGTCGGCGACCGCCAGGGGCGCGTCGGCGTGGGCCTGGGTAAGGCCAAGGAGGTGCCGCTGGCGGTGCAGAAAGCGCAGAACATCGCCCGCCGCAACCTGATCGAGGTCCCGCTCGAGAACGGCACCATCCCGCACGAGATCGAGGTCGTCTACGAGACCAGCCGCGTCATCCTCCGGCCGGCGGCCCCCGGTACCGGCGTAATCGCGGGCAAGGTGCCCCGCGCCATCCTGGAGCTCGCGGGCGTGACCGACATCCTCACCAAGGTGCTGGGCAGCCGCAACGAGATCAACGTGGCCTACGCCACCATAGAGGCGCTCAAGCAGCTGCAGACCTGGGACGAGGTCAAGAAGATGCGGAAGGAGGAGTCGTGATGGGCACCCTGCGCGTCAAGTTAGTCAAGAGCCCGATCGACTACCCCAAGGACCAGAAGGCCACCCTGCGGGCGCTCAAGCTCACTAAGATGAACCGTGAGCGCGAGCTTCCGGACAACCCGGCGATCCGCGGGATGATTCGCAAGGTTGAGCACCTGGTCAAGATTGTCGAGGTGAAGGAATGAAGATTACCGACCTGAAACCCAACCCCGGCGCGACCAAGCGAAAGAAGCGCGTGGGGCGCGGTACCTCGAGCGGCCACGGCAAGACGGCTACCCGGGGCCACAAGGGCCAGAAGTCGCGCTCCGGCGGCCTCAAGGACCCGCGCCGTTTCGAGGGCGGCCGCTCGACGCTGATCATGCGCCTGCCCAAGCGCGGCATGCGCGGGCAGGTTCCGGGCTCGATCAAGCGTCCCGAGTACCAGACCGTCAACGTGGCGCGCCTGGCTGAGCGCTTCCCCGAGGGCGGCGAGGTGACGCCCGAGCTGATGGCACGCGCCGGCCTGATCCGCAAGGCTGACGGCCTGGTCAAGGTGCTGGGGCACGGCGAGGTGGGCGTGGCGCTTAAGGTGACCGCCCACGCCTTCTCCAAGAGTGCGGCCGCTAAGATCGCCGCCGCGGGTGGCGAGGCCATCGTCGCGGGGGCCGATAAGGGCGAGGAGGCGTAAGATGCTGCGGGCCTTTAGGGATGCCTTCGTGGTCCCGGAGCTGCGGCAGCGCCTCTTCTTCACCCTGATGATGCTGGCGGTCTTCCGGCTGGGCACCTTCGTGCCCACACCGGGCGTGGACGTGGCCAAGGTGGCGCAGTACCTGGGCACGGCCGCCGGCGGCGTCTTTGGCATCATCAACCTCTTTTCCGGTGGTAACTTCCGGAACTTTTCGATCTTCGCCCTGGGGATCATGCCCTACATCACCGCGGCGATCATCATGCAACTCCTCACCACCACCGTGCCGGCGCTCGAGAAGCTCCAGCGCGAGGGCGAGGAGGGGCGCCGCATCATCACCCAGTACACCCGCATCGGCGGTATCGTGCTAGGCGCCTTCCAGGGTCTCTTCCTGGCCGTGGGCTTCCTCGAGGGGCAAAACGGCTACTTCCTGCTTCCCGGTTGGGAGCCGGGCTGGGGCTTCCGCTTCATCGTGGTCGTGACCCAGGTGGCCGGTATCGCCCTGCTCTTGTGGATGGGCGAGCGCATCACCGAGTACGGCATCGGCAACGGCGTCTCACTGATTATCTTCGCCGGGATCGTCTCGAGCTGGGTGCCCCAGCTCATCGGCCTCTTCCAGCTCGTCTCCAAGGGCGAGGTGGGCATCGTCAACGTCATCTTCTTCTTCGCCTTCATCATCCTCTCCTTCGCGGGGATGGTGGCCGTCACCCAGGCGGAGCGAAGGATTCCGGTGCAGTACGCGCGCAAGGTGGTGGGGCGCAAGATGTACGGCGGCCAGACCACCTATCTGCCCATCAAGCTCAACGCCGCCAACGTCATCCCCATCATCTTCGCCGCGGCCATCATCCAGATCCCCATCTTCTTCGCCGCGCCCTTCCAGCAAAACAGCGCGCTCGCGGCCTCGATCGCCAACTTCTTCAACCCGCGCAACCCCAGCGGTCTGATCATCGAGGTGATTTTGGTCATCGTCTTCACCTACATCTACACTGCGGTGCAGTTCGACCCGCGGCGGATCGCCGAGAACCTGCGCGAGTACGGCGGCTTCATTCCCGGCGTGCGTCCGGGCGAGCCGACGGTCAAGTTCCTTGAGCACATCGTCAGCCGCATGACGCTGTGGGGCGCGCTCTTCTTGGGCGTGGTGACGGCGCTGCCGCAGATCATCCAGAACCTTACCAAGGTGCAGTCGCTCGCCTTCTCGGGCATCGGGTTGCTGATCGTCGTGGGCGTGGCCCTCGACACCCTGCGCCAGATCGAGTCGCAGCTGATGATGCGCAACTACGAGGGCTTCCTCTCCAAGGGGCGCATCAAGGGGCGGAGGAACTTCTAATGAGCGCGGGTTCGATGGTGCTCGTCTTCCTGGGACCGCCGGGTGCCGGCAAGGGCACCCAGGCGGCCCGGCTGGCGGGCGATTTGGGCCTCGTCAAGATCTCCACCGGCGACATCCTGCGCGACCACGTGGCCCGCGGGACCGAGCTGGGCCGCAAGGTGGGGCCCATCATGGAGCGGGGTGAGCTCGTTCCCGACGAGCTGATCCTGGCCATCATCCGCGAGGAGCTCGCGGGGATGCCCGAGGTGCGGGTGATCTTCGACGGCTTTCCGCGCACCACCCGCCAGGCTGAGGCGCTGGACGCGCTGTTGGCCGAGCTGAACGCGCCGGTGGACGCGACGCTTTTGCTTGAGGTTCCTGAGGACGAACTGGTGCGGCGGATGTTGAAGCGCGCAGAACTCGAGGGCCGCGCCGACGACAACGAGGCGACGATCCGGCGCCGGCTGGAGGTCTACCGCGAGCAGACCCAGCCGCTCGTCGACTACTACGCCGCCCGCGGGGTGCTCCGGCGCGTCGACGGTCTGGGCGATCCCGGCCGCATCTACTGCCGCATCCGGGAGGTCCTCTAGTGCCGATCGTGCTCAAGCGCCCCGTCGAGGTGGAACGCATGGCCGAGGCCGGCGCCCGCCTCACGGAGGTGATGGACCTCGTGGCCGAGGCGGTTCGGCCCGGGGTGAGCGCGCTCGAGCTCGATCGCATCGCGCGCGAGGCCATCGAGGCCCGCGGCGCGCGCCCCGCTTTCCTGGGTCTCTACGGCTTCCCGGCCACGATCTGCGCCTCGCCGAACGAGGTGGTCGTGCACGGGATCCCCTCGGAGCGCCCGCTTGAGGAAGGCGAGATCCTTTCGGTGGACATGGGGCTCTTCTACGACGGCTACGCCGCCGACATGGCGCGCACCTTTCCGGTGGGCGAGGTCTCGGACGAGGCCGAACGCCTCATCCGGGTGACCGAGGAGAGCTTCTGGGCCGGCTTCGACGCGGCCCAGCCCGGCGCCCGGCTCGGCGACGTGTCGGCGGCCATCCAGAAGCGCGTCGAGGACGCCGGCTTCTGGGTGGTGCGCGAGTTCGTGGGCCACGGCATCGGCCGCGAGATGCACGAGGACCCGCAGGTGCCCAACTTCGGCCGGCCGGGGCTCGGGCCCAAGCTGCGCCCGGGCATGACGCTGGCCATCGAGCCGATGGTTACACTTTTCGCGGCGCCTGTAGTAGTATTGGATGATGGCTGGACCGCCAGCAGCGGGCGGGGCAACCTCGCTGCCCACTACGAAAACACGGTAGCCATTAGCGAGAGCGGTCCGAGGCTTCTGACGGGGAGACGCTAGGGGGAAGATTGTGGCGAAAGACAAGGACACCATTCGCGCGGAGGGCGTCGTCGAAGAGGCCCTGCCCAACACGCAGTTCAGGGTAAAGCTCGACTCTGGGTTGGAAATCCTGGCCTACGTTTCGGGCAAGATGCGCATGCACTACATCCGCATCCTGCCGGGCGACCGCGTGGTGGTGGAGATCACCCCCTACGACCCGAGCAAGGGAAGAATCATTTACCGGAAGTGAGGTTGTGCCATGAAAGTGCGTGCTTCGGTCAAGAAGATGTGCGACAAGTGCAAGGTGATCCGCCGCCACGGCCGGGTCTACGTAATCTGTGAAAACCCCAAACACAAGCAGCGCCAGGGGTGAGATGAGGAGGCAGAATGGCTCGCATCGCAGGGGTTGAGATTCCCAGGAACAAGCGCATCGAGATCGCGCTAACCTACATCTACGGTATCGGCCGCACCCGCGCGCGTGAGGCGCTCGAGGCGACCGGCATCGACGGCGGGGTCCGCGTCAAGGACCTTTCCGAGGCCGACGTCGTCAAGCTGCGCGAGTACGTCGAGAACAAGTGGAAGCTCGAGGGTGAGCTGCGCAGCGAGGTCCAGGCGAACATCAAGCGCCTGATGGACATCGGCTGCTACCGGGGCCTGCGGCACCGGCGCGGCCTGCCCGTGCGCGGTCAGAAGACCAAGACCAACGCCCGCACCCGCAAGGGTCCGCGCAAGACCGTGGCGGGCAAGAAGAAGGCGCCGCGTAAGTGAGGCTTGTTCGCTTCGCCGTGCTTTGCTACACTCGTAAGGTTGCTCTAGCCGCCGACGCGGCATGGGCCAGTTGATACTCCAAGGAGGAGAGTATGGCCAAGGCTAAGAAAACGAGATCTACGCGTAAGAAGGTCAAAAAGCAGGTCGCGCACGGAAAGGCTTACATCCACGCGACCTACAACAACACGATCATCACGATCACCGACCTCGACGGCAACCCGGTGACCTGGTCCTCCGGAGGGGTGATCGGGTACAAGGGTAGCCGTAAGGGCACCCCCTACGCCGCGCAGCTCGCGGCCATGGACGCCGCCAAGAAGGCGCAGAACTTCGGCATGACCCAGGTGGACGTCGTGGTGCGCGGTACCGGCGCCGGCCGTGAGCAGGCCATCCGCGCGCTGCAGGCGAGCGGCTTGCAGGTCCGCTCGATCGTCGACGACACCCCGGTTCCCCACAACGGCTGCCGTCCCCGCAAGAAGAAGCGGGCGTAGGAGGAGCGAGAATCATGGGCAGATACATTGGTCCTGTTTGCCGACTTTGCCGCCGTGAAGGCGTGAAGCTGTACCTCAAGGGCGACCGCTGCTACAGCCCCAAGTGCGCGATCGAGCGCCGTCCCTACGCGCCGGGCCAGCACGGCCAGCGCCGGGCGCGCCGTCCCAGCGACTACGCGGTGCGTCTGCGCGAAAAGCAGAAGATGCGCCGCATCTACGGAATCAGCGAGAAGCAGTTCCGCAACCTCTTCGAGGAGGCCTCGAAGAAGAAGGGCGTGACCGGTACGGTCTTCCTACGCCTTCTGGAGAGCCGCCTCGACAACGTGGTCTACCGCCTGGGCATCGCTGCCAGCCGCAAGCAGGGGCGCCAGCTGGTGCGCCACGGGCACATCCTCGTGAACGGCCGCCGGGTGACGATCCCCAGCTACCGCGTCAAGCCGGGCGACGAGATCGCCGTGAGCGAGGCGGGCAAGAAGGTGGGCGCCATCCAGGCGAACGTCGAGGCCGCTAAGGGTCGCAAGACCGGTCCCTGGCTGGAGTTCGACCCCGAGAAGATGACGGGCAAGTTCCTGCGCCTCCCCGAGCGTGAGGATCTGGCGCTGCCGGTCAACGAGCAGCTGGTCATCGAGTACTACTCGAGGTAAAGGAGGCGGTGAATTTGGAAACCCTTACGGCGAAAGCCCCGGTGCTGACCTCCCGCGTGGAAGGAAACTACGGCGAGTTCGTGCTCGAGCCCCTGGAACGCGGTTTCGGTGTGACCCTGGGCAACCCGCTGCGCCGCATCCTGCTTTCCTCGATTCCTGGTACGGCAGTCACCAGTGTCTACATCGAGGACGCCCTGCACGAGTTCGCCACCCTGCCGGGCATCAAGGAGGACGTGGTTCAGATCGTCCTCAACCTCAAGGAGCTCGTGGTCAAGTTCCACGAGCCGGGCTCGAAGACCCTGCTCCTCCGGGCCGAGGGCCCGGGCGAGGTCTACGCCCGCGATCTGGTGGTGCCCTCGAGTGCCGAGATCGTCAACCCCGACCTCTACATCGCCACGCTGGGCGAGGGCGCCAAGCTGGTCATGGAGGTCCGCGTGGACGAGGGCGTGGGTTACGTCGCGGCCGAGAAGCATGGCATCAAGGACCGCATCAACTCGATCCCCGTGGACGCGCTCTTCTCGCCCATCAAGCGCGTGGCCTTCCACGTCGAGGACACCCGCCTCGGCCAGCGCACCGACCTGGACAAGCTGATCCTGCGCGTCTGGACCGACGGTTCGGTGACCCCCGACGCCGCGCTCGCCCAGGCGGTGGAGATCCTACGCGGGCAGCTGGGCTACTTCGACCAGCTCGCGCCCCAGGCCGAGTCGGCACCGGCGGACCAGGAGACGGAGGCCGCCGTACCCGAGGCGGCGCTTCCCGCGGAGCCCGCGCTCGAGCCTGCGGGGGCTGCCGCGGCGGTCAGCCTCGCCGACCTGGGCCTTTCCACGCGCGTGCTCCACAACCTCAAGGAAGAAGGCATCGATTCCGTGGCCAACCTCACCGCGCTGACCGAGCGGGAGCTCAAGAAGGTGCCCGGCATCGGCGAGCGCAGCGTCGAGGAGATCAAGGAGCGCCTGGCCGCCGTCGGTTTGTCGCTAAAGGAGTGAAGCCATGCGTCACATGAAGACTGGTAGAAAACTCGGTCGCTTCAGCACCCACCGCACGGCGATGTTCCGCAACATGGCCACCGAGCTGCTGCGGCATGGCCGGATCCGTACCACCATCCCCAAGGCGAAGGAGCTGCGTCGCTTCGTGGAGCCGATCATCACCAAGGCCAAGCGCGGTGACCTGGCGGCACGCCGCCAGGTTCTGCGCGACATCCACGACGTCGAGGTGGTGCGTCGCCTCTTCGACGAGCTCGCGCCGCGCTACGCCGACCGCAACGGCGGCTACACCCGCATCCTCAAGCTGGCCGAGCGCCGCCGCGGCGACGGCACCCAGATGTGCATCATCGAGCTGGTGGACTAGCCGCTTCCGGCTCAAAAAGTACCGCGCCCCGTGGGGCGCGGTACTTTTTGCCTTCGAGGGGCCTTCAGGTTTCTTCTTCGGACTTGGTGCCTTCGTCCGTGCTCGCGTTGTTGAGTTCCTGGGTCACGTCGGGGAAGATGCGGCGCCCGCCGCCCTCGCGCTCGAGCAGCTCGCGGTAATCGCGCAGGTCGATGAAGCGGTCGGTGGCGCTACGGATGTCGAGGTCCACGAGCTCGGGGATGCCGAGGAGGTGCACCTCCTTGCCCAGGGTGCGCACGGCCTCGATCGCGGGCGCGAGCTGGGAGGCGCCGCTGGCGAGCAGGGCCACGTCCCAGCGCGGCGCGGTGATGAGGAGGTCGGTGGCGATGTGGGCCTCGAAGTTGGGCGCCTCGCCGCGCACCTCGCGCGAGCGCACCGAGTAACCCATGAAGATCAGGGCGTCGAGGAACTTTTGCTGCCGCTCGTCGTTCCAGTCCGTGATCGGGGCGTAGTAGAAGGCGTTGTAGAGCGAGAAGCCCGAGGGGAAGTGCTCGATCACCTTGCGGTGATCGACGTTCCACCCCATCCGCTTGGCGCAGTTGTACACGAAGGACCCGTCAATAAACAAAGCCAGTCTATCCACGCGCTCATCATACTCCATAACGGTACCTAAGAGGAACGGCGCGGGGGTTGCCGCGCTGCTTGGTTAATCGGGCTTAACCTTCGCCGCAGGTGCTGAGGCCGAAAAGCCGATAGAGAGGGCAGAAACGTATGGCGGCGGTGACCACGAAGATGATCCCCACGATCAGGGCCACCGTGCCCGCACTGCCGCCCACCCAGCCTAGGAAGTAGGCCAGCAACAGCAACACGCCCAGCAGAAAACGAATGATCTGGTCCGTATTGCCCACGTTGCATCCCATTGGATCCACCTCCAACCTCAGCCTAGCAAACTTCCTGTGGGGTCCACAGGGCCCAGGTTACGAAGCCGCGCGCAGCACCACCTTGCCAAAAACGGCGCGCTCTTCCAGCAGCTCGTGACCCCGGGCCGCTTCCTCGAGCGACAGCACCCGCCCCACCACCGGGGCGAGCCGACCCGCCTCGACGTGGCGCAGCACTTCGAATAGCCGCGACTTCGAGCCCATGGTGGAGCCGAGGACGGTGATCTGGCGGTAGAAGACGTGGGCGAGCGGGGTGACGGCTTCGTAGCCCGAGGAGGCGCCCACGATGGCGATGCGGCCGCCGTTGGCGGTGGCCTTGATGACGTCCTGCCAGTAGTCGGCGCCGATGTGGTCGGCCACGGCCTGGGCGCCGCCGCCGGTGATCTCGCGCACCTTGCGGTGCCAGCCGGGCTCGCGGTAGTTCACGGTGGCGTCCGCGCCCAACTCCCGCGCCCGCGCTAGCTTTTCCTCGCTTCCCGCCGCCGCGAGCACGCGCGCGCCGAAGAGCTTGCCGATCTGCAGCGCAGCGCTGCCCACGCCCGAGCCGGCGGCCATGACGAGCAGCCACTCGCCCGGCCGCACCTGGAGCTTGTCCGCCACCATCTGCCAGGCGGTGAGGAAGACGAGCGGCACCGCAGCCGCTTCCTCGGAGGTCAGGTTGGCGGGTTTGGGCAGGAGGTTGGCGCGGGGCACGGTCAGGTACTCGGCGTAGCCGCCCCAGACGTGCTCGCCAAGGATCTTGTACTGGCTGCAGAGGTTGTCGCGCCCGGAAAGGCAGGCCTCGCAGTGGCCGCAGGAGAGTCCCGGGTTGAGGACGACCTCGCGCCCTACGAGCTCGGGCTCCACCCCCGGCCCTACGGCGTCCACCACGCCGCTGACATCGGAGCCCAGCACGTGGGGGAGCGGCAGCCGGGGTGAGGCCACCCCCTTGCGCACCCATACGTCCAGGTGGTTGAGGGCGACTGCGCGCACCCGCACCCGCACCTCGCAGGGGCCGGGTTCGGGCGTGGGAAGTTCGGCGGGGCGGAGCACCTCAGGCCCGCCCCGTTCGGTCATGACGACGGCCTTCATGCTTCCAGGTTACCGCGCGAGGGCGCGCACGGCGGCGGCCACCTCCTCATAGGGCGGCTCCTGGCCCGGTTCGTCGGCGATCCAGGCCCAGCGCACGATGCCTGAGCGATCCACCACGAAGGCCGCCCGCTGGGCGAGCTCGCGCAGTCCCTTGAGCTCGGGCAGCACCACGCCGAAGGCGCGAACGGCCTCGCGGTTGAAGTCGGAGAGCAGGGGATAGGCGAGCCGGTTCTTCTCGGCAAAGGCGCTCTGGCAGAAGGGCGTGTCCACGCTGATGCCGATGACCTCGGCGCCGACGTCGTTGTACGCGGCCATGCTGTCGCGGAAGGTGCAGAGCTCCTTCTCGCAGACCGAAGTGAAGGCGCCAGGGAAGAAGAGCAGCACGCGCGGACGCCCCGCGGCGAACTCGGCGAGGTCCACGGCGTTTAGCTCCCGGTCGAAGACGGTGGCGTGGGGTACGGGGTCTCCTACGTTCACGGACATAACGATCCCTCCACAGTCCAGCCTAGCGGGCGGTGGAGCGGACGAAGGTAAGCCGTGACAGAATGGGAGCGATGGTCGAGCTCAAGGGCCGCCGTTTGCGCATCCTGCCGCCGCGGGAGGCGCGCTTTCTCGTGTCCGACGTGACCGGCTGGCTGCGCGACCCGTGGCCGCTTGTGAGGCCGGTGGAGCTCGAGCTCCCCCGCGCGGCCTACTTCGAGTACGCCTTCCTTGACGCCGAGGGGCGACCCTTTCCCGACCCGGACGCGCCCGCGCCGGCGCACAACCCCTGGTATCCCTACGCCCGCGCCGTGCGCCTGCCCGGCGCCGCCGAGCCGCCGCGGGGCGTGGACGAGCTGCTGGGGCAGGTGCGCCGCCTCGAGGTGGACGGCCGCCGCCTCGCCGTCTACGAGCCACCCGCGGGGCCCGCGGCCTGCTTGGTCGTCTTCGACGGGGTGGCCTACCACCGCATCGGGCGCATGGCCCACGTGGCCGAGGCGCTGTGGCGGGCGGGGCGGATCGCCCCCGTACGGCTGGTCTTCAGCGAGCCGCGGGCACGCGAGCGGGAGTACCGCTTCAACGCCGGGTTGCTGCGGCACGTGGCGGAAGAGGTGGTGCCGGAGGTGGCCGCGCGCTGGGGCGCGGCCGAGCGACGCGGTCTTTGGGGCGCGAGCCTGGGCGGGCTGACGGCGCTGTGGATCGCTCAGGAGCGGCCCGACCTCTTCGCGTTGGTGGGGGCGCAGTCGCCGGCACTCAAGGCCGAGCCCGGAGGGTACGACGCCTGGCGCGAGCGTGAGCTGCTGACCGAGCGCCTGGCGCGCGAGGGGGTGCGGCCGCAGCGCGTGGCCCTGCAGGTGGGCCGGCTGGAGTGGCTGCTCGCGCCAGTGCGTCGGCTGGCCGCGGTGCTGGCCGAGGCGGACGTGCCCCACGGTTACCGCGAGTACCCCAGCGGGCACAACTGGTACACCTGGCGGGTGGGGCTGGCCGAGGGGCTGGAGGAGCTCCTGGGCGCCGACCTTGCCGTAAGATAGGGCCGTGCCGCGCGACTGGGACGCCTACTACCGGGGCAGCCCCGATGGCTTCGACCCCGCCTTCGTGGTGCGGACCTACGGCTTCTTGCTGCCGCCGGGCGAGGTGCTGGACCTCGCTGGGGGCACCGGCCGCAACGCCTTCTTCCTGGCCTGCCGGGGGCACCGGGTGTTGCTGCTCGAAAAGAGCGCGGTGGCGGTGGAACGGGTGCGCGAGCTGGCCCAGCAGCGCCGCGCGCCAGTGCACGCGCTCGAGGCCGACCTGGAGGAGGCGCCGGGCGCGTTGCCGCCGGGTCCGTTCGCCGGCGTGGTGATGAGCTACTTCGTGAGCCGGCCGCTCCTGGCGCAGCTGCCGCCCCGGCTCAAACCGGGCGGATTCGTGCTCGTCGAAGGGTTCAGCCGCAGCGAGGCCATCCGGCGCGGGCGCGACCACAGCCCCCATTACTGGGAGCCGGGCGAGCTGCTGGCGCCGCCCGAGGGGCTCGAGCTCTTCGCCGCCGGCGAGGGCTGGACGGGCCACGCCTACCGCAGTTGGGCGGTCTGGCGCCGGCCATAGGCTTGCATTAGGTATATTTACTTCTATGGAAAAGGTGGTGGCGTACGTCAAGGCAGCCCTGGCCCAGTTTTCGGGCGCGGGACCGGAGGCCCGCGGCTGGTCGGATCGCGGGCCCCAGCTGGTGGCCTTCTTGCTCTTGGCCCTGGGGCTGTGGGCGCTGGCTTGGATCTTCAAGCGGCTTACCTTCCTCCTCGCCGGACGCCTGGGCGGGATGGCCCGGCGCCGGCTGGCGGGGGTGTGGGACCTGCTCTTCTGGGGCGGGCTGCTGGCGGTGGGCTCGTCGGTCTTCGCTGCGGGCGATCCGCAGCGGGTGGTTCAGGCGGTGCTGCGGCTCGTCTTCGTCTACCTCGTCTGGGTGGCGCTCGAGGCCTTCATTGACCACCGGTTGGTGCGGCGTGGCCTCGACCGCAACCTGGTGTTGCTGGTGCGTTACGCGGCGATGACGCTGCTGGTAGTCTGGGGGGCCTACCTGGTGGCGGGGCCGGAGATCGCGCCCATCGTGGGGGCCTTGGGGGTGTTGGGTCTGGCCGTAAGCCTGGCGGCCCAGGACACCTTCTCGAACTTCATCGCCGGGATTATCCTACTGATGGACCGCCCTTTTCAAATTGGCGACTGGGTGTACATTGGTGAGGAGTACGGTCAGGTAGAGGGGCTGACGCTGCGCACCACCCGCCTGCGTACCCCCGACAACGAGTATGTGGCCATCCCCAACGCGGTCGTGGCCGGAGGTGAGATCAAGAACCTCTCGGCGGGCGGACCGCTGCGCTTGCGCATCCCTGTGGGGGTGGCCTACCGTCACGATACCCGCGAGGTGCGCAAGGTGCTCGAGCGCGTGATAACGGGGTACCCGTCGCTGCTCGCCGATCCTGCGCCAGCGGTGCTGGTGACGGGTCTGGGCGACAACAGCGTCGACTTCACCCTGGTGGTTTGGATCCCCGAGCGCGAGATCCCCAACTACCCGGTGATCGCGGCCGAGATCACTGAGGCGGCCAAGATCGCTCTGGACGAGGCGGGCATCGAGATCCCTTTCCCGCAGCGCACGGTCTGGTTTCCCGAGCCCCTGCGGGTCATTCAAGAAACGCCGTCCGGCGGGTAGGCCGCCTCGAGCGCCTCCCACAAGGGCAGCACCGCGGCGTGGAGCCGGTCGAGGCCGGCCTCCGTGGGCCGCAAGCGCGCGGGTGTGCGCTCGAGCAGCCCGTCGGCCGCGAGCCGTTCCGCCGCCGGGGCGAGCGTCTGCTCGAGGTCGGCCAGGCCGCTGCGGGCGGCGAGGGCGGCGATGTCGACCCCCTCGCGCAGGCGCAGCCCCATCATCAGGCTCTCCTTGACGTGCTCGCGCGGGCCGATCGTCTCACGCGCGGGCGGTTCGCCCGCGGCCCAGCGCGGCAGCGGCGGGTTGGTGCGCCGCTCGGCCACCCCCGGGCCCGCGGGGGTGTAGAAGTGGGCGCTGGCCGCGGGCCCCAGCCCGCCCCAGGCAGCCATGCGCCAGTAGGCTAGGTTGTGGCGCGCTTCCTCGCCGGGCCGGGCGTAGTTGCTTACCTCGTAGCGTTCGAGCCCGGCGCCGCCGAGCACCGTCCGAGCCAGGGCGAAGGCCTCGGCCTCGCGGTTGGGGTCGGGCTCGAGCCCGGCCAGGGCGAAGGGCGTGCCTGGCTCGATCTGCAGCGTGTAGGCGGAGACGTGCCCCACCCCCAGCGCCGCCGCCGTCTCCAGGTCGGCCCGGGCGTTTTGCTCGGGCAGGCCCAGGATCAGGTCCAGCGAAACCCGGAAACCCGCCGCGAGCGCCTCTTCCACCGCTCCGAGCGCCCCGGCGGCCCCGTGGGCGCGGCCGAGCCGCGCGAGCACCGGGTCCTGGAAGCTCTGCACCCCCAGCGAGAGTCGGTTCACCCCCAGCGCGCGCAGGTGCTCGCGCCGCGCGGGGGAGAGGGTGCCGGGGTTGACCTCGAGCGTCACCTCGGCGTCGGACTCGAGCGGCCAGGGCAGGGCGGTGAAGAGGCGCGCGAGCTCGCGGTCGCGCAGGTAGCTGGGCGTGCCGCCGCCCAGGTAGAGGGTGGCGAGCGGGCCAGGGTGGCTTGCGGCGAGCGCCGCGGCCTCTTCTTCCAGTCGCGCCAGAAAGGCCTCCACCGCGCCGGCGCTGCGCCGCACCACGTGAAAGTCGCAGTAGGGGCAGAGGGTGGGGCAGAAGGGCACGTGCAGGTAGAGGTGGCGCATCCACGGCCATTCTAGGCCGGCGTTAGGATGAAGGGCGTGGGCTACGTGGTGCTGACGCGCGACGCGAAAAAAGACGCCCCCCTGGCCCGCAGGCTCGAGCAGGCCGGGGTCCCCTTCCGGCATGTACCGCTCACCGAGTACGCGCCCGGTCCTGACCGCGCCGGGCTTCCCCGGCGGTTGCGCGAGGGCTGGGACTGGGTGGTGGTGACCTCGCCCACGGCGGCCCGCTTCTTGCTGGCGGGTTGGGACGAGGCGGGGCGCCCGCCGCTGCGCCTGGCCGCGGTGGGGCGGGGCACCGCGCGGGTGCTGGAGGGCGCGGGGCTGGAGGTGGGCTTCGTTCCGGAGCGTGCCTACGGCCGGGCGCTCGCGGACGCGCTGCCGGGTGCGGGGCGGGTGCTGTGGCCCACCTCGACCCTCGCGGGCTCCGAGCTCGCCGAGACCCTGGCCACGCGCGGCTTCGAGGTGCGGCGCCTCGACGTCTACCTCACCCGTCCGCGCGTGCTGGACGCGGGCGAGCGCGCCCTGCTGGAGGGCGCGGCGGTGGCGGCTTTGGGCTCGCCCTCGGCGGTGCGCGCCTGGGTGGAGGCCAGCGGGGCGCGGTCCGCGGTCGCGGCCATCGGCCGGGTCACCGGGGAGGCGGCGTGCGCGGCCGGCTTTTCGCCGGTGCGCTGGCCCGAGGATCCGGGCGTGGAGGGTTGGGCCCTGGTGGCCCGTGACTTGTACTTCGGTAAGGGACACGTGCCCTAGAGGATTTTGCGGTAGACTGGCGCCCAGGAGGGGCCGTGGAGCCGCCGTTTCGCGTCGTGGGCATCAGTCACAAGACCGCGCCCATAGGGGTGCGCGAGTGCGTGGCCGTCTCGGGGCCGCGCCTTAGGGCCCTGCTGGAGGCGTTGCGTGAAGAGGCCGACGAGGCGGTGGCGGTCTCCACTTGCAACCGCACCGAGCTTTACCTGGTGCGGCCGCAGCGCGACCCCCTCGAGATCTACCGCGACCACCTGGGCCACTACACCCAGTACGCCTACGCCCACGCGGGCGTGCGCGCGCTGCGCCACCTCTTCGAGGTGGCCGCCGGGCTCGACAGCCTGGTCGTGGGCGAGGCCCAGATCCTCGGGCAGGTGCGCGAGGGCCTCTTCGCCGCCCGCAAGGCGGGCACCACCGGACCCATCAGCGAGCAGGCCTTCCAGACCGCGATCGCCGCCGGCAAGCGCGCCCGCGCCGAGACCGCGATCGGGCGCGGGGCGGTGAGCGTGGCCTACGCCGCGGTGGACCTGGCCCGCTCGATCTTTGGCGATCTTTCGGGCCTGCGCGCACTGGTGCTGGGGGCGGGGGAGATGGCCGAGCTGGTGCTCGAGCACCTGGCCCACTTCGGCATCGGCGAGGTGTGGGTCCTCAACCGCACGATCGAGAACGCCGAGAAGCTGGCGCGCCTCTATGGCGGCCGCGCCTGCGGAATGGAGCACGTGGGCGAAGCGCTTGCCCACGCCGACATCGTGATCGCCTCCGCCGCCGCGCCCCACTACGTGGTGCGCGAGGCGCGGGTGCGCGAGGTGCTGGCCCAGCGCGACGGCCCGCTCTTCCTCATCGACATCGCCCTGCCGCGCAACATCGACCCTGCGGTGGGCCGCCTCGGCGGTGCCTACCTCTACAACCTCGACGACCTCGAGGCCGTCGTGGCCGAGAACCGCGCCGCCCGCGAGGGCGAGCTGCCGCGGGTGCGTCGCATCGTGGACGAGGAGATCTCGGGCTGGCTCGAGTGGTACGCCGGCCACCGTGCCGCGCCACGCATCCAGCGGCTGCGCGCTTGGATCGAGCGGACGATCCGCGACGAGCTCGAAAACGTCCTCGGCGGCCGCGGCCTGGCTGGGTCGGAGGCGCTGGAGCGCACCATTCGCCGCATGGCCGGCAAGGCCGCCCACCCCCTGATCCAGATCGCCAAAGACCCAGAGCTGGGCCCCGCGCTCGAGCGTCTTCTGGAGGGCTAGCGTGGTCACCGCGTTGGTAAGCCTGGGGGCGCTCGTGCTCCTGGCCGCATTGGTCTGGGACGAGCGGCGGGCGGGCTGGTCGCTGTGGTTCTTCTTCGCCGCCGCCGTGGGGCACGCGGTGACCACCGGGCAGGTGCTTGGGTCGTCGTTCGAGGCGGCGATGCTGCTCGTCATCGGCCTGGTGGGGGTGGCCCGGGGCTACGCCGACCGGCCGCGCTGGCGGGTATGGGTGCGCTACGCCTACGCCACCGCGCTCTTCTTCGCCCTGCTCTCGCTGCGTTTCGTGGGCACCACGAGCGGGCCGCTGCCGTGGTCGCTGGTGGTCTTTCACGCCGCCGTGCTCACCCTGGCCTATGTGAGCCTGACCGTGGCCTTCCTTGCCGCCGTGGCCGGCTGGGCCCAGCACCGCCGGTTGCGCCGCGCGCCCTGGCGCTCGCTCTCGGCCCCGCCGCTGGTGAGCCTGGCCCGGCTCGAGGGGCCTTACTTGCGCGCGGGTTACGCGCTTTACACCCTGGGGGTGCTCACCGGCATCGCCTGGGCCTGGCGGCTGTGGGGCAGCCCCCTGGCCGCCGACGCCAAGGAGATGGCCACGATGGCGGCCTGGGCGCTGTTTACCCTGCTCGTCCTCGAGCACCGGCCCGGCCGACCCAGCGGCGTGCGCATCGCGCTGTGGTGGGCCGCCTACGCCCTGCTCGTCTTCGTCTTCTTCGTTGCGCCCTACTGGGGCGGGCGGCACCCCGTTTAGAGATTTGCAAATCGCTACTTGACAATATATAAAACTAGGGTTTACAATTCTCGCAAGGAGGAGAGGATGAACCCCTGGACGCTGCGGGAACGAGCTTTGGATCGCTGGCTGGAGCTCCGGCGCGAGGCCGCCACGCGACTCGCCGCCGGGGAGGCGCGGGAGGAGCGGCCGCGGCGCGTGCACCAGGTGGCTCTGCTGCGGGAGGCGAGGAGGGCGGCAAGCCATGGATGAGTACACGCGCATCGCCGAGCTGCTGGAGTCGGGTAAGATTACGGCCGAGGAGGCTCAGCGCCTGATCGAGGCGCTGGAGGAGGAGGCCCGCCCCGCTCTCGCCCCCGGGGGCGAGAGCGGGGCGGTGGAGCTGGCGGTGCGGCTGCGCCGCGCCGAACTTTCCCTGACCGTGCGCGAGGAGGCCTCCGAGCCGCGGATCGAGAGCGAGGTCGAGGGGGTGACGCTCGAGCGCGCCGAGGGCGGCTGGCGGCTCTATGACCGCTCAGATGGGCTCGACCTGGGCGGTCTGCTGGGCTTCTTGCGCGGGGCGCTGTTGCGGCGGGTGGTCCTGGCGGTGCCGGCGGGCACGCGCGTGGAGCTCGATCTCGGCCAGGGCACGCTGCGGAGCCAGGGGCGGCTGGCCGCTCTGGAGGGGGAGTTGGGGCAGGGAACGGCGCGCATCGAGGAGGCTAAGCGTGTCCGCTTCGAGTTGGGGCAGGGCACGCTCATCGTAGGGCGGGCGGAGGCGCTGGACCTCGAGGTGGGCCAGGGCACGATCGAGGCGTCGGCGCGGCTCGCAGAGGGTCGGCACCGTGTCGAGACCGGCATGGGCAGCGTGCGGCTCGGTCTGCTGGAGGGCAGCGACGTGCGGGCGCGGCTGGCGTCGGGCCTGGGCAGTGTGCGGCTCATCCAGGATGGCGAGGTGCGCGAGGGCAAGGGACAGCACAGCGGGCTGGAGGCCACGCTGGGCTCGGGCCGGGCCCGGCTCGAGGTGGAGTCGGGGTTGGGTACGGTGGAGGTGAGGTTGCCGTGAACGAGGAACGCAAGCGCATCCTGCAGCTTCTGGTCGAGGGCCAAATCACCGCCGAGGAGGCCGAGCGCCTGCTCGAGGCGCTGGAAGGGGCCCCCAAGGAGGCGGAGTTGGTGAGCCGCAAGGGGCCGGCGCGGCTATTGCGCATCCACGTCGACGATCCCGACGCCGGCCAGGTGCGGGTGAACCTGCCGCTGGCGCTGGCGCGCTTCGCGCTCAAGTTCATCCCTAAGGAACAGCAGCGGCAGATCGCCGAGGCCGGTTTCGACCTCGACGAGCTGCTGACCTCGTTGCAAAGCGACACCCCGGAGGGCAAGCTGGTGGAGATCGAGGACCCGCGCGGCGCCCAGGTGCTCATCGAGGTGGTATGAGGTCGTTGCTCGAGCACGTCCGCCGCCGCCAGCCCCGCTGGCTGGACCTGGAGGTGCGGCCCGCCGGCGGGCGCGGGTTCAGGATCCTGCTGCCGCTCGAGCCCTTCGAGACGCCGCTGGCCTTCGCGCTGGCGCTCGCCGGTTGGTGGACCCAGCGCCGGCTGGGCGCGCGCGGCGGCTGGCGGCTGCTCTTCGAGCCGCCGCGGCTGGGTCTCGACCAGCTGCGGCCCGACGAGCCTTTGCTGGACGTACGCTCGCGGGGCCACCGCGTCGTGTTGCGTGTAGGAGGTTTGCTTTGAAACCGTTGATGCCCCACGAATGTCCGGTGTGCCACGACCGCCTCGAGGTGACGGGCCTGGCCTGCCCCAGCTGCCAGACTCGCGTCGAAGGGCGCTTCGTGGTCAACGAGTTCGCGGCCCTGCCGCCGGAGCAGCTAGAGATCCTGCGCCTCTTCGTCAAGACGCGCGGCAACCTTAAGGAGATGGAGCGGATCCTGGGGGTGAGCTACCCCACGGTGCGCGCCCGCTTCGAGGGGCTGCTGCGCAGCCTGGGCTATGAGACCGAGGTGGGCGAAGACGAGGCCCGGCTGGACCGCGCCCATGTGCTCGAGCGCCTAGAGAAGGGCGAGATCAGCGCAGATGAGGCGGCGGAGCTGTTGCGCGCCTTAAGGAAACGCTGAAGGTGGTGCCCCGGTCCACCTCCGACTCGACCCAGACCTCGCCGCCCAGGGCCTCGACGATGGCCTTGACGATGGCGAGCCCCAGGCCCGAGCCGCCAGCGGCGCGGTCGCGCGCCTTGTCGACCCGGTAGAAGCGCTCGAAAAGGTGGGGCAGGTGCTCGGCGGGGATGCCGGGGCCGTCGTCGATGACGCGCACCACCACCCGGTCGCCGGGGAGCAGCACCCGCAGGGTGATGTGGCGGGCACCGGCCTTGATGGCGTTGGAGACAAGGTTGGCGAAGACCTGGTGCAGCCGTTCGTCGTCGGCCTCAACCCAGACCTCGTCCTGCGGGGCTTCCACCCGCACCTCGCCGTCGAAGGTAGGGGTGTACTCGGCGGCGAGCTCGCTGAGCAGGCCCACGAGCTCGACCGGGCGCACCTCGAAGCGCCAGCCGCCCTCGCTGCCGGCGAGGTCGAGCAGGTCGGTGACGAGCTTGGTCATGCGCTCGCCCTCGCGCCGGATCGTCTCGAGGCTCTCGCGCTGGACGTCGTTCACCGGCGTGCGGCGCAGCAGGTAGCCCACGTGGCCGAGGATGGCGGTGATGGGCGTGCGTAGCTCGTGGGAGGCGTCGGCGAGGAAGCGGCTTTGGGTCTGGAAGGCGTGCTCCAGGCGCTCGAGCATGCGGTTAAGCGCGCGCGCCAGCGCTGCCACCTCGTCGTGGGTATCGGGCTCGGGCAGGCGGGTGCGGCCCTTGATGCTCACCTCTTCGGCCTTCTGGGTGATGGCCTCGAGTGGCTCGAGCGTCCGCCCCACCAGCAGGTAGGTGAGGACACCGCCCAGGGTGAGGACAAAGATCGAGGTAAAGAGGAAGACGCGCGAGAGCTCGGCCAGGGTCGACTCAATGGGCCGGAGCGGCTTGGCCACGAAGATGGCCACCCAGGTGTCCTGGTTGAGGGGGGCGGTGGGGGCCTTGATGAGCACGCCGTGCACCAGCAGGCGCTCGGGCGGGCGGTCGCCTTGGGGCAGCAGGGCGGTGGTCCAGATCTCCTTGTTTCGCAATAGCTGGGCGTAGTCGCTGGGGGGCAGGAGCAGCCGCTGCCCCAGGGTACGACTGGTGGTGGCGATGACCTCGTTTACGAACGACTCGGGGGTGGGGTTTTGGGGGATGAGCAGGTCGATCTCGCCGTAGACCGAGGGCGGCAGCACCTTGTTGAGGACGTCGCCGCTCGAGCCGATGGTGAACTCGGCCTGGTACTGCTGGATTACCTGGCTGATCGCGTCCTGCAGCTCGGCCCGCAGGGTCTGGTAGAGGTAGCGCTGCAAGAGGGCGTAGACGCTCGCCCCGATCACTAGGAGCGAGAGCGAGAGGACGAGCAGCGTCAGCAGGGTGATGCGGGTGCGCAGGTTCACGGCCAGGCCTCGGAGAGAACCGCGCCGGCGGGGCCGGCGCGGCGGGGCTTCAGTCTTCGCGCAGCACGTAGCCGACGCCGCGCACGGTGTGGATCAGCCGGCGCTCGCCCTCGGCCTCGAGCTTCTTGCGCAGGTAGCCAATATAGACGTCCACCACGTTGGAGCCGCCCTGGTAGCCGGGCCAGACCTTCTCCTCGATCTCGAAGCGGCTGAAGACCTTGCCCGGGCTGCGGGCGAGCAGCTCGAGCAGCTCGAACTCCTTGTTCGAGAGCTCGATGCGCCTCCCGCCGCGGAAGACCTCGCGCCCTTCCAGGTTGATGATCAGGTCGGCGACGCGGATCTCGCCGGTGATCGCCGGGGTCACACGGCGCAGGTGGGCGCGCACGCGGGCCAGCAGCTCCTCGATGGAGAAGGGCTTGACCAGGTAGTCGTCGGCGCCGGCGTCCAGGCCCTCCACCTTGTCGGTCACGGCGTCCTTGGCGGTGAGGATGAGGATGGGGATGTTCGAGGTCTTGCGGATGCGGCGCGCGACCTCGAGGCCGTCCATGACCGGCAGCATGAGGTCGAGGATGACGAGGTTGGGGTTGGTCTCGCGGAACTTGGAGAGGCCGGTGATGCCGTCGTAGGCCACCTCGGTGCGGTAGCCCTCGGCCTGGAGCTCGAGCTCGATGAAGCGGGCAATGTCCTTCTCGTCCTCGACGATGAGGATGAGCGGTCCGTCCATGTGTTCGCTCGTTTCGTATTCGTGTTCCGTCATAGTTGCAGTATCCCCTACTTTCTCATGAGAAAGTGGCGTTTATCTTAAGAATACACTCATTTATGAAAACGATCAAGCGGGGTGAGCGAGCAGGATCCAGACCGCGGCGTACATGGTGGCGCTGCCGCCGAGGACAAAGAGGTGCCACAGCTCGTGGAAGCCCAGGCGGGGCAGGTTGGGTTTCTTCAGCGCGTAGACGAGCGCCCCCAGTGAGTAGAAGGCCCCGCTCGCCAGCAGCCAGCCCAGCGCCGCCGGCGGCAGCTGTAGCTGGGGCACCAGGAAGACCGCGAGCCAGCCCAACCCCAGGTAGGAGAGCGTGGAGAGCCAGCGGGGCGCGGTCATCTTCCAGAGCTTGAGGGCGATGCCCAGCACCGCGAGCCCCCACACCAGCCCCAGCCAGCCCCAGCGGGCGGGGCCGTTGAGCAGGGTGAGCAGCACCGGGGTGTACGAGCCGGCGATGAAGAGGAAGATGGCGGCGTGGTCGAGCTTGCACAGCCAGGCGAGCCCGCGTTCGCCGATTCGGGCGGCGTGGTAGCCGGCGCTGGCGGTGTACATCAGGAACATCGTCAGGCCGAAGACGAGCGCGGCCGCCAGCTTGAGGGGGTCGGAGCCGGCCAGGTAGACGAGGCCGGCCAGGCCCACCAGCGCCCCGACGGCGCCGGCCGCGTGGGTGTAGGTGTTCACGGGTTCGCGGGGGGTCACGTCCTTAACCTAGCCGGCGCGCCCCTAAGGCGCGTGAGGACGGCGCGCGAAGACCCAGAAGCGCTCTGCGAGCGGGCCCGGGGGCAGGCCCTCGGGGTAGGTGAGGTAGAAGACGGGGTCGTATCCCAGCACCTCGAGCAGCGAGTGCACCTCTTCCGGCTCGTAGCCGCGCTCGAGGTGCAGCTCGCGCTCGCCCTCCACCCAGACCTCGAGCCGGCCCAGGCGGGTGGCGGGGTCGTAGCCGTAGACCAGGCGGACGCCGTCCTCCTCCCACACCTCCTCGCGCCAGAGTTCCTGCAAGCCGGCGGGGGTGTTCAGGTCGGCGGCGAGCCAGCCTCCGGGCCGCAGGTGGTGGCGCGCCGCGGCCAGCGCATCGCGCAGGTCGGTGGGGGTGAGCAGGTTGTTGAGGCTGTCGAAAGCCGAGTAGACGAGGTTGAAGCGGCGGCCCAGCCGCAGCGTGCGCGCGTCGGCGCGAATGAGCGGAACGCCGGGGAGCTTGGCCCGGGCGACCGCCAGCATCGCCGCCGAGGCATCCACCCCCACCGCCTCCAGGCCGCGCCGCAAGAAGGGGACGAGGGCGTTGCCCGTACCGACGCCGAGCTCGAGCAGGTCGCGCGGGGTCGCGCCCTCGCCCGCCAGCGCCGCCAGCACGAACGCGGCCCAGCCCTCGTAGGGCACGTCGGCCATGAGCCGGTCGTAGCGGCGGGCGAGGATGGAGAAGGAGGGACGGGGCTTCACCTACGCTCAGTCTACCGGCGGTATAGTGAATCCGAGAACCAGGCGGTCCCCACAGGGGAGAAAGGAAGGAACGATGAAACGCTTCAGAACCCGTGCGTTGCACGCGGGCTCGCGGCCCGATCCCACCACGGGCGCGCACGTGACCCCGGTGTTCCGCACCTCGACCTTCGCCTACGGTTCCTTCGACCGCGGCGCACGAATGTTCGCGGGCGAGGAGCCCGGTTACGTCTACACCCGCATCGGCAACCCCACGGTGCGGGTGTTCGAGGAAAAGGTGGCGAGTCTGGAGGGCGCCGAGGACGCGGTGGCCTTCGCCAGCGGCATGGCGGCGATCGCGGCGCTGACCCTGACCTTCCTCCAGCCGGGCGACGAGCTGGCCTTCCTCGGCCCCCTCTACGGCGGCACCGAGGGGCTCTTCCTGGAGACCCTGGCGCGTTTCGGCATCGAGGTTCGCGACGTTTCCGAGGAGCCGCCCTCGGCGTGGGTGGGCCCCAAGACCCGGATGCTCTACGTGGAGACGCCCACGAACCCGACGCTGCGGATCCACGACCTGGCGCAGGTCGGCGAGGTCGGGCGCGCGCACGGGGTGCTGACCGTCGCCGACAACACCTTCGCCACCCCCTACCTGACGCGGCCGCTCGAGTTCGGCATCGAGCTGGTGGTGCACTCGGCGACCAAGTACCTGGGGGGCCACGGCGACGCGATCGGCGGCGTGGTAGCCGGGCCCGGCGAGATGATGCAGGAGCTGCGGATGCACGGCCTGCGCCACGTCGGCGGGGCGATGAGCCCCGAGGACGCCTTCCTGTTCATGCGGGGGATCAAGACGCTGGCGCTTCGCATGGAGGCCCACTGCGACGGCGCCGAGGCCGTGGTCGCCTACTTGGCCCGCCATCCGGCGGTGGCCCGGGTCTACTACCCGGGGCTGCCGCAGCACCCCGGGCACGAGGTCGCCGCGCGGCAGATGGACCGCTACGGCGGGATGGTGGCCCTGGAGCTGCACGGCGGCTTCGACGCGGCGCGCGTCTTCCTCGACGGGCTCGAGCTCTTCACCCAGGCGGTCTCCCTGGGCGACGTCGAGTCGCTGGCCACCCACCCCGCCAGCACCACCCACGAGCTGCTGCCGCCCGAGGTGCGGGGGCGCCAGGGCATCACCCCCGGCTTGGTGCGGCTTTCGGTGGGCATCGAAGATCCGCGCGACCTGACCGAGGACCTGGAGCAGGCGCTCGCGCGGGTGGAACGCAGCCTGGTGTCCTAACCGGGCGGCCCAAAGGCCACCGCCGCCCTGTGGGCGGCGGTGTCGTGCGCAGGCTGCCTTAGGCTTTCTTGTAGCGCAGGTACCAGCGCTTGAACTCGGCGTACTCGCTCTTCTTGGCCTCGTCGGCCTTGACCTCGTCGATGGTGGCCGGCGGGGGCACGATGGCGAGCTCGCCCGGCTGCCAGTCGGCCGGGGTGGCCAGCCCGGTCTTGTCGGTGAACTGCAGTGCGTCGACCAGGCGCAGCACCTCGTCGATGTTGCGGCCGTTGGTGAGCGGGTAGTAGAGCATCGCGCGCAGAATGCCCTTGTCGTCGATGATGAAGACGGTGCGCACGGCGGCGGTGTCGGCCGCCCCCGGGTGGACCATGCCGTAGAGGTTGGAGACCTTCATGTCCAGGTCGGCGATCACCGGGAAGTCGATGGTAGTGCCGGTCAGGTCCTCCAGGTCCTTGATCCAGGCCAGGTGGCTGTGGATGCTGTCGATCGAGAGCCCCATGAGCTGGACGTTGCGCTTGGCGAACTCGTCCGCCTTGCGCGCGAACGCCAGGAACTCGGTGCTGCACACCGGGGTGAAGTCGGCGGGGTGGCTGAAGAGGACCACCCACTTGCCCTTGAAGTCGGAGAGCTTGAGGGTTCCCTTGGTGGTCTTGGCCTCGAAGTCGGGGGCCGGTTCGTTCAGTCGGGGAAGGGAGATTACGGTTTCGTTGGTTTCCATAGGTCCTGCACCTCCGCCGTGTACTATAGCCCATTTTGCCGATTAATGCAAGTCATTACTATTAGGTTTTCCTGAGCGACCGGCGGGCGTCGTAGAATGCGTCTGGATGCGATGGCTCCGGGACGCAGGCGACGGCGCGGCCGAGGCGCGGATGCGGGCGCGGGCGGCCGAGGTGACCGCCGCCCGCGGCCGGATCGGCTGGCTCACCCTGCCCTCGGCGCGCGACTACGCCCTGAGGCGCCTGGCAGAGGGCGGCGCGCGGCTGGGGGTAGAGGTGCTCCACCTGCAGCAGCTGCACCAGCGGGTGCTGGCGCAGACCGGGCTGGACGCGCCCCAGATTTCGACCGGGCTGCGGGTGGCGCGGGTGGGCGAGGCCATCCACGCCGAGCTGGGCCGGCCGCCCAGCCCCGGCGAGGCGCGCCTTTTTGCCCTGGCCATCGCCGAGCTCAAGCGCTTCGAGGTGGCGCCGGGCGACGTGCCCCAGCCCGACGCCGAGGCGCGGGCGCTGGCGCGCGTCTACGCCCGCTACGAGCGTGACAAGGGCGCGGCCCTCGACCCCGACGACGTCGCCCGGCTCGCCGCCGAGCGGGTGGCCGCGGGCCGCTGGCGGCCCGATCTGGACGCCCTCTTCGTGGCCGGGTTCTGGGAGCTCTTTCCGGTGGCGCTCTCGCTTTTGCACGCGCTCGAGCGCGCCGGCGTGGAGGTCTGGGCGGCGCTGCCCGAGCCGCCGGGCGCGGCCGAGGAAGCGCGCGCGGCCCCGAGCAGGGTCGAGGTCTGGCGGGCCGACAACCCGGTGCATGAGCTGCGCTGGGTGCTGGCCCGGCTCAAGCGCGACCTGCTGGTAGAGGGGGACGACCCGCTGGAGCTCGTGCTGGTGGTGCCGCCCGAGCGGCTGGAGGCGGCCAAGATGCTGGCGCGCGAGTACGACCTCTATCTGATGGACGAGACCTACCGCTCCCCCAGCGACGACGAGGCGGGGCGGCTTCTGGTGGACCTGCTGCGCTTTCCCGACCACCCCACGGCCGAGGCGCTCTTCCTCTTCGAGGAGCTGGCGCCGCTGGGGCGGGCGGCGCTGGCGCGGGGGCTGGCGGGCCAGGACGCGCTGGAAAAGCTGGCCGCCGAGCTGGACGGCGGCCCAGGCGGCCCCCTCGCGACCGCGCTGGCGGCGGTGCTGCGCCGGCTCGACCCGCTGGCGGATGCGCCCGACGCGCCCGAGGCGCGCGCGGCCCACGTGCTCGCCTGGGCCGAGGCGCTGCTGGCTGGCTGGCCCCAGCTGGCCCAGAGCCGCTGGCGCGAGGTCTTCAGGCTACGGGCGCGCGAGGCGCTCGAGGCCGGCGGCCCCGAGGGTTTTCGCGCCTGGTGGGCGGGGCTGCTGGAGCGGGTGCGTTCGCGCCAGCGCCGGCCCGGCGGGGTGGCGCTGCTCTCGACCCGCGAGGTCAGCGGTCGCCGCTACCGCAAGGCCTACGTGGTGGGCGCGAGCGAGGGGGTCTACACCTTCGGCGAGCGTGAGGACTACTTCCTGCCCGAAGAGGCGCGCCGCCCCTGGACCGAGGTCTTCGAAAGCGTCTACGGCGAGCGCGGGGTGCTGCCACGGCGGCTGCGCGGCCGCGACCTGCTCCTGTGGCGCAACCTGCGCCAGCTGGCCGGGGAGGTGGTGATCACCTACCCCGAGGCCGACGCCGGCCGCCCCCTCGACCCCGAGCGCGACCTGGTGGCCGGGGTCGAACCGCAACCAATGGGGCCGGTGCCGCTGGTCAGCCGGGCGCTTTCGCGCGAGGGCGCGGGCTACCGGGCGCCAGCCGCGGCGCTGCCGCTGCCCGAGCCGGAGAGCCTGAGCCGCGTCTACGCCTTCGACCGCCGTTACGGGGGCTGCGGCTTCCGCGCCTGGCTCGAGCGCTTCGAGGGGCTGCGCTCCGAGGACGAGGACGAGCGCGGCTGGTACCCCACCTTCAGGCGCCTGGCCAGGGCCAAGTCCGATCCTGCGGGCCCGGCGGTGGAGGACCTGGCCGTCTACGGCATGAGCCGGGCGGTCTGGGAGCGGCTCAGCTTTTACCCTAGCGTCAGCTTCGAGGGCGTCAAGGTTACCGTTCACGCGGGCGAGCGCGAGGGACGGACCGCCTACATCCACCGCTTCGGCCGGGCGGTTTCGGACCGCGACGAGGCCCGCGAAGAGTTCAAGGAGCGCTGGGCGGAGTTCATCGTGGCCGAGCAGTACCTGAGGCGCGGTTACCGCGTGGAGCTGGTCTACTGGCCCTTCGGCGGCGTGCCCATCAACGCCTACGGCGCGGACCCGGGTACGCCCTGGTTCGAAAAGATGGTTCGCACGCGTAAGGATCGGGCGCGGAGGGCGCTCGAGCGTTACCGCCAGGCCCGCGCCGAGGTGGTGCCCGGCTGGCACTGCCGCGACTGCCCCTTCGCCGATGTTTGCCGTAAGGAGGAAGCATGAGGGTTCGCGTCGCCTCGGCCGGAACCGGCAAGACCTACGCCCTCACCAGCCGCTTCACCGCGGCGCTGGCCGAGCACCCGCCCTACCGCCTGGCGGCGGTCACCTTCACCCGTGCGGCGGCGGCCGAGCTCAAGACGCGCCTGCGCGAGCGGTTGCTGGCCATCGCGGACGGCAGCTTTGAGCCCTCGGGCGAGGAGGACCGCCCGCCCGAGGCGGTGATGGCCCGCGCCGGCGAGCTGGCCAACGGCGTGCTCGGGGCCACGGTGACCACGATCCACGGCTTCTTCGCTGAGCTGCTGCGCCAGAACGCCCTGGTCGTCGGGCTCGAGCCCGACTTCCTGCGCATCGACGCGGCCGAGGCCGAGGCCGTCTTCGCCGAGGAGGCTCGCGCCTTCGTCTACTTGAACGACGCCCTGCCCGAGCGGGCTGGGGAGCTGGTGGCCCTCTTCGCCCGCCGCTCGCTGGCGGCCGAGCTGAGGCCCCAGGGGCCTGCGGCCGAGGCGCTGTTTCGCGACTACCAGGCCGTCTTCGAGCGCTACCGCCGCCGGCTCGGCGGCGAGGCGCTGGGGCCTTCGGACGTCGAGCTGCTGGCCTGGCGGCTGCTCGAGCACGCAGGGCGCAACCGGCGGCTGGGCGAGCGGCTGCGGGCGCGCCTGGCCCGGGTCTTCGTCGACGAGTACCAGGACACCAGCCCCCTCCAGGGCGAGGTCTTCGCTGCGCTCGAGCGCCTGGGGGTCGCGGTCGAGGTGGTGGGCGACCCCAAGCAGTCCATCTACGCCTTCCGCAATGCTGACGTGGGCGTCTTCCGCAGCGCCATGGCCGCCGGCGAGCCGCTGCCGCCGCTCGAGGTCAGCTGGCGGCACGACCGCAAGATGGTGGCGTTTTTGAACCGCTACACCGGCTGGGTGGCGCAGGAGCGCCCCGAGGCCTTCCGCCGCGAGGAGGCCCCGCCGGTGCGGCCGCGGCCGGACGCGGGCGCGGGTCAGGTGGAAGTGCAGGTCGTGCGCGGGGCGGGCCGACTCGACGGGCTGCGCCCCTACGAGGCCGACCAGCTGGCCCGCTGGCTGGCCGCCCGCCATGAAGAAGAGGGCTACCAGTGGCGCGATATGGGCGTGCTGGTGCGCAGCCACAGCTCGGTGCCGCTCCTCGGTCGCGCGCTCGCGGGGCACGAAATCCCCTACGTGGTCATCGGCGGGCGCGGGTTTTACGACCTGATCGAGGTGCGCGACCTGGTCCACGCCGCCCGCGTGGCCCTCGACCCCGGCAACGCCTACAGCCTGGCCGCCTTCCTGCGCGGTCCCTTCGGGGGACTTGAGCAGGAGGAGATGGAGCGCGTCCTGCGAGCAGCGGACCCGCTGGCCGAGCTCGAGCGCACCGCCCCCGAGGTGGCCGGCCGCCTGCACCAGCTTGGCGCCTGGGTCCAGACCCTGCCGCCGCTCGAGTTCTTCGAGCGGATGGTGCGCACGCCCTTCCTGGACGGCCAGAGCTACCTCGAACGCCTCGAGCCCCCCGCCCGTGCCAACGTGGACCAGCTCCTCTTCAAAATGGCCCAGCGCCGCTACCGCCGGCTCGAGTTCTTGCTGCGCGACCTCGAGGACCTGCGCGGCAGCGACGAGGCCAGCGTGCCCGAAGGCGGCTTCGACGCGGTGCGGGTCTACACCCTGCACGGCAGCAAGGGGCTGGAGTGGCCGGTGGTGGCGCTTTACGACCTCAACCGGGGCCAGCCCGATTTCAAGGACCCCTTCTACGTACGCCCTGGCAGCGGTGAGTTCGCCGCCACCGGCGACGCCGACTACGACCGCTTCGCCGCGGAGTGGAAGGCGCGGGAGGAGTGGGAGAGCTTCCGGCTGCTCTACGTGGGGCTGAGCCGCGCCGCCGAGCGGATGCTGGTGAGTTACAGCGTGCCGCTGAAGGACGGCGCGGAGAAGTTCTGGCGCCACACCCTGGCCCGCACACTGCACGTGGAGGTGGGCCTGCCCGGCTGGGAAGAGGTCGAGCTGCGCCGCCTCGACGTCACCCGGCTGCCCCGTCCGCGGCTGGCCGCCCCGCCGCGCGCCCGCACCGAGGCGGCCGACGAGCGCCTGCGCCAGCCGGTGGAGCCGCTGGCGCGGCCGCCGGTCTACTCGCCCAGCGCCTTCAAGGCCGAGAAGGGCGCACCGGCGGAGCTGGCCGACGGGGGCGAGTTGGTAGTCGAGCTGGAGAGCGAGCCCGTGGACGCGGGCCTGGTCGCCCGAACCACCGGCATCCTGGTTCACTACGCCATCGGCGAGAACTGGGGCCCGGAGCGGCTGAACGACCTCTGGACCCAGGAGGCGATGCAGCGCCTGGGCGAGGCCGAGCGCGCGCGGGTGCGGGAGGAGGTGAGTGCGTTGCTCGAGCACTACTGGGCGCTGCTGGGCGCAGAGCTGCCGGCGCTGGCCGCGCGCGACGAAGACTACCCCGAGCTGCCGCTCGTCCTGCCCACCCGGGCCGAGGGCTTCGACACCGTCTGGGAGGGGGTTATCGACCGCCTCTACCGCGTCGGTGAGGACTGGGCGCTAGAAGACTACAAGACCGACCGCGAGGTGCACCCCGAGCGCTACCACTTCCAGCTGGCGCTCTACCGCCGGGCCATCCGCGAGGCCTGGGGCGTCGAGCCGCGGGCCCGGCTGGTCTACCTACGTTTCGGTCAGGTCGTCGAACTCGAGCCCGAGCTCCTGGAAGAGGCCTTCGAGCGTGGGCTGGGGGAGATCCAGCCGCTCTAGCGCCACGCCGGCGCGCTCGAGCGCCAGCGTCCCCTCGACCTCGCGCCCGGCGTGGATGAGGAGCAGCCCGGCCCAGTACTCCAGCCGGGCGCGCTCCGCGCCAGCCCCGGCGGCTTCCGCCTGCAAGAGGCGCGCCGCGGCGAGCTCGCGCCCCTCCTGCAGTAGCCGGCGCAGCCGCTCAGCCTGTGGCAGCCTCTTCGAGGCGCACCTCCCAGGTGATTTCGGCGTTGAGACTGGCCGAAGCGCCGCAGAACTTCTCGTGGCTCAGGCGCACTGCGTGGGCGAACTGCTTCTCGGTCACGCCCTCGCCGCCGCCGATGTGGACCACGTGGATGTGGGTGTAGCGCTTGGGGTGCTTCTCGGCGCGCTCGCCCGTCACCTCGACGCGGTAGAAGGCCAAGGGGGTGCGCTTCTTCTTCATGATGTCCACCACGTCATAGGCGGTGCAGCCGCCCAGCGCCGCGAGCAGCATCTCCATGGGCCGCAGGCTGACGGCGGGGTTGCCCCCGTCCACGATCACCTTCTGGCCCGTCTCGTTCTCGCCCGCGAAACGCTTGTCGCAGAGTTGCTGGATCACTACGGTCTTCTTGACGCCCATCCTTCCCTCCGGCACCCACTTTACTAGAGCAGGCCGTGGGTGTAGCCGCCGTCCACCATGACGGCCTGGCCGGTCAGGTAGGAGGCCGGCTCGCTCACCAAGAACGCGGCCACCGCGGCGATCTCCTCGGGGCGCGCCATGCGCCGGGCGGGGATCTGGGCCAGCAGCCGTTGCTCCAGCGCCTCGGGGGTGGTGTTCTGGCGGGCGGCGTTGTCCTCGAAGAGGTGCTTCACCCGCTCGGTGGCGGTGTAGCCGGGGCCGAGGGTGTTGACGGTCACGCCGCTGGCCGCCACCTCGCGCGCCAGCGTCTTGGCGAAGCCGGTGACCGCCGCGCGCAGGGCGTTGGAGAGCGCCAGGTTCTCGATCGGCTCCTTGACCGAGATCGAGGTGACGAAGAGGATGCGCCCCCAGCCGCGTGTCTGCATCTCGGGCAGCGCAGCCTGGGCCAGGCGCACCTGCGGGTAGAAGAGTAGCTCGGCCGCCTCGCGCCAGGCGCCCTCGGGTAGCTCGGCGGCCAGACCGCTGGGCGGGCCGCCGGTGTTGCCCACAAGCACGTCCACCGGGCCGAACTCGCTGCGGGCGTGCTCGAGCAGGCGGCGGGCGGTTTCGAGCTCGTTCAGGTCGCCCGCCAGGTAGGTGGCGTCGCCCCCGGCGGCGCAGATGTCGCCGGCGGCGCGGCGCAGCTTCTCCTCGTTGCGGGCGGAGAGCACCACCCGCGCCCCCTCGGCCGCCAGCGCTTCGGCGATGGCGCGGCCGATGCCCTGGGAGGCTCCGGTGACGATGGCCGTTTTACCTCGCAGTCCCAGATCCATGTTCGCATTATCCGCGGCCGGAGCCGCGGGGGCAAACCGGCTATGCTGCGGGTATGGAGATCCGCACGCTGGAAGAGCTTGCCCGGTTCGACGCCGAAAAGATGCAAAAAATCCCCGTCTTTGACTCGCCCTACCTCTTCTACGACCTCTACACCCTGTTGCCGGGGCAGATGCAGAAGGTGCACGCCCACGAGGGTTCCGACAAGATCTACCTGGTGCTCGCCGGCGAGGTGCGGGTGCAGGTGGGCGAGGAGCAGGCCACGCTCACCAGCGGCCAGGCGACGCGCGCCCCCGCGGGCGAGCCCCACGGGGTCTGGGACGCCGGGGAGAAGCCGGCGGTGCTGCTCGTGGTCATGGCGCCGCGACCTAGCTGAGGCGCTTGTAGTACCAGCTGAGGGTGGGGCCGCCGTCCTTCAGGTAGCGGTAGCCCAGTTTCTTCCAGAAGGCCACCGCGCCGGGGTTGTGGCCGTAGACGGCGGCGTAGAGGCGCTGGGTGTCGTGGGCGAGCATGGCCTCGAGGTCGGCGATGGCCGTGTGCCCGTAGCCGCGGCCGCGGTAGGGTTCGGCGATGAGGATGAGGGTTACCGTGGCCTCGCCCTCGCTCGGGTAGCGCTGCTTGAGGTCGAGGTAGCCCACCGCCTGCTCGCCGTCGCGGATCAGGTAGGCGCGGCGCTGCGGGTCGCTGAGGATGGTGTCCACCTCGCGCTCCACGTCGGCCAGGGCAGGCACCTCGATGCCGATGCGCTCGAAGTGGCCTGGGCTCTGGGCGTAGACGCGTTGAATGGCCTCGGCGTCCCCGGAGGTGATGGGGTGCAGCTGCACGGTGCGCGTTGGCATCATCTCAGGGACATTCTATCGGCCCGAAGGTGAAGGGTGTGTGATGGTCTCCAGGATGACCACCGCCAGCGCGCAGCAGCGCTCGTGGCTGAGGGTGAGGTGGGCGCGCCAGCCGCGGCGCTCGAGCTTTTCTTGCAGTTCGGGCGCGAGGCGCAGCACCGGCCGCGGCCCCTCGCGCGCCACCCAGACCTCGCGCCAGCCCAGCCGTTCGGGCCAGACCTTGGCGAAGGCCTCCTTGGCCGCCCAGCGTGCCGCCAGCCGCGGGGCGGGGTCGGCGGCGGCGAGGGCGTAGGCCTGCTCCGCCGGGGTGAAGTGGCGCTCGAGGAAGCGCTCGGGGTGGCGGCGGTAGACGCGGCGGATCCGCTCCAGCTCCACCAGGTCGCTGCCAATGGCCACGATCACGCCTGCAGTATACTTTCGGAGCGTATGGCCGAGCTGCCAGGGGCGTTCCTGAACAAGATGGCCGAACTCTTGGGGGAGGACTACCCCGCTTTCCTGCGGGCACTGACCGCGGAGGACCGCAGCTACGGCCTGCGGGTCAACACCCTCAAGTTCACGCCCGAGGCGTTTCGCGAGCTGAGCCCCTGGCCGCTCGAGCCCATTCCCTGGAGCCCGGCCGGCTTCTACTACCTCCCCGAGGCGCGGCCCGGTCCGCACCCCTACTTCTACGCCGGGCTCTACTACATCCAGGAGCCCAGCGCCCAGGCGGTGGGAGAGCTGCTGGATCCCCAGCCGGGCGAGCGGGTGCTCGACCTCGCCGCCGCCCCCGGCGGCAAGACGACCCACCTGGCCGCCAAGATGGGCGGGCGCGGCGTGCTCGTGGCCAACGAGGTGGACTCGAGCCGCATCCGCGGCCTGCTCGATAACCTGGAGCGCTGGGGCAGCACCCAGGCGGTCGTCCAGGCGCCGGTGGCGCGGCTGGCCGAGCGTTGGGCGGGTTTCTTCGACCGGGTGCTCCTCGACGCCCCTTGCAGCGGCGAGGGGATGTTCCGCAAGGACCCGGCCGCCGCGCGGCGCTGGGGGCCGTCCTCGCCGGCGCGCGCGGCCGAGGTGCAGCGCCGCCTCCTCGACGCCGCGGCCCGGCTGGTGGGGCCCGGCGGCGTGCTCGTCTACTCGACCTGCACCTTCGCCCCCGAGGAGAACGAGGGCGTCGTGGGCGACTTCCTGCGCGCCCACCCCAACTTCGAGCTCGAGGACGCGCGGCTTCATCCCAGCTTCGCCCCCGGGGTGCCCGAATGGGGTGGGGGAGGGGCGGCGCTCGAGCGCACCGCGCGGCTGTGGCCCCACCGCCTGCGCGGCGAAGGGCACTTCCTGGCCCGGCTGGTGCGCCGCGAGGGAGAGGCCGGCTCGCCGCCGCGCTTCCGCCCGCCGCGTCCCGACCACCGCGCCCTGGCCGAGTGGCGCGCCTGGGCGCGCGACCACCTGGACGCCCCGCCCAAAGGCGAGCTGTGGGAGCGGGGTGGCCACCTCTACCTGCTGCCGCCGGGGCTGCCCGACCTCGCCCACCTGAACGCGCCCGCGCCCGGCCTCTACCTGGGCCAGGCCAGGAAGGGGCGCTTCGTGCCCTCGGCCCACCTGGCCCACGCGCCCGCCACGGTGGGCCGACCGGAACACCGCTTCGAGGTGGACGACCCCGCCGCGCTGCGCTTCGCCGCGGGCGAGGCCGTACCCTTCGCGGGCGGGGACGGCTGGCACTGGGTCACGGTCGGGGGCTGGGGGCTGGGCTGGGGGCGCGCCAAGCGGGGGGTGCTCCGCCCAGCGCACGCGCGCCTTTAGCTACTCGAGGATGTCGTAGATCAGGTCGAGGTCGTGCACCACCTCGGGGCCGGGCTGCCCCAGGCGCACCAGGTAGGCGCGGTAGCCCTCGCGGCGGGCGAAGCGAACGTTGTCCTCGTAGTCGTCAAAGTAGGCGATCTCCTCTGGGCGCAGGCCCAGGGTTTCGGCCACCAGCTGGTAACCGCGGCCGTCGGGCTTGAGGAAGCCGATGGTGTTGCTGGCGAAGAAGTGGTCCACGAAGTCCGCCAGGCCGTGGTAGGCCAGGCTCTCGCGCAGGCTCGGGGTGGTGTTCGAGTAGACGGCCACCACGTACTCGCGCAGTTTGAGCCACTCGAGCAGGGCGCGGGCACCCAACACGGGTTCGATGAAGCGGTAGTAGGGCCAGGACCAGACCAGGTCGTGGGGGTGGCAGCGGCTGTCGAGGGCGCGCACGATCTCGGCGGCCATTTTCGTCCAGAACTCGTCTTCGGTGCCGGGCGGAACGTGCAGGCGGCGGATCTCGAGGGCGTAGCGTTCCCAGATGGGCTCGATCGTGCGCAGGAGCCGCTCCGGGGTGACGCCGCCGGGGGTGCAGCGGCTCAGCCACTCGGCGAACTGGGGCCATACCCCCCGCGCCGGGCGCATCAGCACGCCGTCGCGGTCGAAGAGCACCGCCCGAATCACGGGCCCAGTTTAACTCAGTTGTCTGGAGCCGTTGCGTGCAAGAGACCCTCTTCGGTGGCCAGCCAGTCCACCTGGGCGTCCCAGGGGTCGCGGGGCAGGTGCTCGAGCACCAGCGCCGCGGGCGCGAGCCCGATGCGCAGCGTCGTCTCGGGAAGCGTGGGCAGGAAGCGGTCGTAGTAGCCGCCGCCGTAGCCCAGCCGGTAGCCCGCGCGATCGAAGGCCAGCCCCGGCACCACCACCGCGTCGAGTCGGCGCGGGTCGGTGCGCGGCGCGTTCGCGGTGGGCTGTTCGAAGCCGTAGGGGTGGCGTTCGCGTGGCGAGGCGAAGGGGTGCACGGTGAGCCCGTCCGGGGCGGTGCGGGGTAGGTGGTATTGCGCCTCGGGGTAAAGCTCCAGCAGCTCGAGCGGGCTCAGCTCGCCGCGAAAGGGCAGGTAGAGGAGCACCTCGCGCGCACCCCGCTCGCGCAAAAAGCCGGCCAGATGGCGCGCCGCCGCCGCGCCGAGGCGGGTGGTGTCGAGGGCGCTCCGGCGCTTGAGCAGGCGCTTGCGCAGCTCCTTCTTCACGGCTCCAGTCTACGCCACCCTGAGTATTGACACTCAGACCTTTTGAGTGTCAAAATACACCCAGGAGGGAAGGATGCCGACCTACGTCTACAAGGGACTCGAGAGCGGAGAGTACTTCGAGGTGGAGCAGAGCATCCACGACGAGCCCCTCACCCATCACCCCGAAACGGGTGAGCCGGTTAAGCGCATCATCCAGCCGGTGGGCGTGATCTTCAAGGGCTCAGGTTGGTACGTCAAGGACTCCCGTTCCAGCAATTCTGCCGGCGCGTCGCCTAAGAAAGAAGACGCGAAGGAAAAAAGCAGCAAGGAAAGCGCCGCGGCCGACTAGCCGCCGCGCCGTCACGCGCCGGGCGCCCGCGGGCGCCCGGCGCTCATTTCCAGGGGCCAAAACTGATCGAGTCGCCCTCCTTCACCCCACGGGCGGCGAACCAGCCCTGGTTCACCTCCAGCGCCCCCACGTAGGCCGTGCCCGGCGCGTAGACGGGGCAGCGGTCCGACTCCTCGGGCGGCAGGGTGCAGGGGTCCATCTGCAGGATACGCACGATCCGCCCGTTCTTGTCGAAGAAGGCAATGGAAAGCGGAATCTTGGTGTTCTTCATCCAAAAGCCCGCGTCGGTGGCGCGGGGAAAGAGAAAGACCATCCCGCGGTTCTCGGCCAGCTCAGTACGGTACATCAGGCCGCGGGCCTGCTGTTCGGGGGTCTCGGCCACCTCCACGATGAGCTCGTAGGTCTTGGTCGGGGTGGTCACGTAGAGCACGCGCTGGCGCAGTTGCATGGGGGCTGGGGTGGTCTCCAGCTGCAAGCGGGTTCCGGCGTAGTAGCCGTAGGCGGCGAGCGCCACGGCGAGCGCGGTTAGCGCCCATTTCAGTCGAGCGCCCATCTGCGGCTCACCTCCTCGCGAATTCGCGCGGCCAGGCTTTCCGGGTCCTCCCGGGCGTCGAGCACCAAAAAACGCTCCGGCTCGGCCCGGGCAAGCTCCAGGTAGCCCTGCCGCACCTGGGCGTGAAAGGCGGCGGGTTCGCCCTCCAGCCGGTCGCGTCCACGCAGGCGGGCCAGCCCCTCTTCGGGGGGCAGGTCGAGCAAGACGGTGAGCGCGGGCCGGGTCTCGCCCACGATGCCCCGGCTTACCGCCCGCAGCCAGTCCAGGTCCAGGCCGCGCCCGTAGCCCTGGTAGGCGTAGGAAGAGTCCACGAAGCGGTCGCTGATCACGAAAGCGCCCCGCTCCAGCCCCGGGCGCACCACCCGGCGCAGGTGCTCGGCGCGGTCGGCCGAGTAGAGCAAGAACTCGGCCTGGGCGCTCATCCCTTCGGGGCGGTGGAGCAGCCAGTGGCGCACCTCGCGCCCCAGCTCGGTGCCGCCGGGCTCGCGGGTGAGCACTGCCTCCAGGCCGCGCGCCCGCAACCACTCGGCAAGGCGCACGGCCTGGGTGGTCTTGCCCGCGCCCTCGGGGCCCTCGAAGGTGATGAAGCGCAATGGCTCGCCCATGCCTACAGTCCGGTGGGGCGGTCGAAGAAGGTCCACTCGAGCCCGAACTCCTCTTGCAGCCGCGCCGCCAGCGCCTTCACGCCAAAGGTCTCGGTGTCGTAGTGGCCGGCGTAGATCACGTTGATGCGTCGCTCGAAGGCCTCGTGGAAGACCTCATGCTTGGGCTCGCCGGTAATGAAGACGTCGAGCCCTTCCTCGCTGGCCTCCACCAGCGACCAGGCGGCGCCGCCCGAGACGATGCCGCCGCTGGCAACCAGGTCGCCCCCGCCCTGGTGCACCAGGCTTTGCATCCCGGTGAGCTGGCCCAGGCGGTCGGCGAGGTCGTGCAGGGTCGTGCCTACGGGGAACCGCCCCTTGAAGCCGATCTTGACGCCCTGGTAGCTGCCAAAGGGCTCGAGATCGGTCATGCCCAGCTCGCGGGCGAGCACCGCGTTGTTGCCCACCTCGGGATGAGCGTCGAGGGGGATGTGGGCGGCGTAGAGGCCAATGCCGGCGTCCAGCAAGGTCTGGATGCGCTTTTTTATGTGGCCCCGGATCGCCAGCGGCTTGCCCCAGAAGAGCCCGTGGTGGACGATTAGCAGGTCCACCCCCGCGGCCACCGCGTCGTCGAAGGTGGCCTGGGCTGCGTCCACGGCCACGCCGATGCGTTCGACGGTCTCCTTGCCCTCGACCTGCAGGCCGTTGAGCGAGAGGTCGGGGTATTCGTGAATTTTCAAAAAGTCGTCGAGCCAAGCCACCAGGTCGTTTCGTTGCATACAGGTTTCAGTTTACTCGCGCTTGAAGGGTAGGGGTGCAAGATGGGTTGGTCAGCCCTGGCGTAGCAGCCTTTGCGCTAGCGCGACCTCGTCCCAGGACAGGGTTTCGGTGGCGCGTTCCAGGGTGCGTTCGTGACCTTTACCCGCCAGAACGACAGTGTCGCCAGGGTGGGCGAGGTCGAAGGCTAGGGCGATTGCGCGCTCGCGGTCGGGCTCGAGCCAAAAACGCTCGCCCTCGCGCCCGCCGGCCTCTTCGGCCCCCCGGGCCATCTCGACCAGGATTTTTTCCACCGGCTCGCTGCGGCTGTCTTCTTCGGTGAAGACTGCCAGGTCCGCCAGCTCCATCGCCCTCCGGCCCAGCGGCGCGCGCTTGTCGGGGTCGCGCTCGCCGGCGGAGCCGATGACGACGATGAGCCGCCCCTTGGTGGTGGGCCGGAGGGCGGAGAGCGTGGCCGCCAGCCCCTTGGGGGTGTGGGCGAAGTCGACCACCACGCGGAAGGGCGCGGTCTGTATCACCTGCATCCGCCCGGGCACGCCGGCAAAGCCTTCCAGCGCCTGCGCGGCGTCCGCGACGCTCACGCCCGCGGCATGGGCCGCGGCAATGGCTGCCAGGGCATTTTCGGCGTTGTAGCGGCCCAGCATGGGCAAGCGGGCCCGGTACTCGCTGGTGGGGCTCTTGAAGGTGAAGTCCAGGCCGTCTGCCAGTTCTTCTACTTCCAGCAGTTCGATGTCGCCCCCGGGGCCGTAGCTGAGGTGGGGCCTGTCCGCCAGCCGCATGGCGTAGGGGCAGGCGGTGTTGAGCACGGCCAGCGGAGCGCGTTCGACCAACAGCGCCTTGGCGCGGAAGTAGTCTTCCATGCTGCGGTGAAAGTCGAGGTGTTCGGGGCTGAGGTGGGTCCAAACGGCCAGGTCGAAGGCCACCTCGTCGAGCCGGTGCTGGGCCAGGGCGTGGGAGCTGGCCTCGAGCACCGCGTGGGTGAGCCCCCCTTCTACCATCCGCGCCAGCAGCCCCTGCACCTCCGGGGCCTCGGGGGTAGTGAAGTGGTCTTCGGGGAAGGCGAGCCCTGCACCGACGTCGTAGCCGACGGTTCCGATCATCCCGGTTCGCCGGCCGGTGGCCGCGAGCAGGTGGTGCAGCAGGAAGGTGGTGGTCGTCTTGCCGTCGGTTCCGGTGACGCCGGCGACCCAGAGTTTTTCGGAAGGGCGGCCGTAAAAATCGGCCGCCAGCCGCGCCAGCGCCGGGCGCAGCCCGGCCTCGGGCAGGCGTAGGTAGAAGACCCCGGGCTCGAGCTCCCGCGCGCCAACCACCGCCACCGCGCCACGTTTCACGGCGTCCGGGACGAAGCGGTGGCCGTCGAAGCGCTGGCCCGGCAAGGCCACGAAGACGTAGTCCGGCTCCACCCGCCGCGAGTCGTGGGTCACGCCGCGAACCTCCAGCTCCGGGGCTGCGGAGCCGAAAGGGGCGAAAAGCTCTCGTAAGGTCATCTCACTCGAAAAGCTCGAAGGGCTGCAGGCCGCGCACCTCAAGCTGCTGGTAGACCCAGCGGCGGTCCTCGGGGTTCTCCACGAAGTCCAGCTCGTCGCCGGGCAGGGTGAGCACGGGCACGTCCTTGACGCCGCCCACCCACTCCTCGTAGAGCTGGTTCAGTGCCGCTAAATATTCCTCGGGAATGGCCCGCTCGTAGTCGCGCCCGCGTTTGGCGATGCGCTCCTTGAGCGTGTCCACGCTCGCGTGGATGTAGATAAGCAGGTCAGGCTGCCGCAACGCCCGCGCCACTCCTTGGAAGAGGGCGGTGTAGGTGGCCCAGTCGCGCCCGTCAAGGTAGCCGGTGCGGTGGAGGTTGCGGGCGAAAACGTGGGCGTCCTCGAAGACGGTGCGGTCTTGAACCACGCGGCGGCGCTGGTTGATCTCGCTCAGGTGCTGGTCGAGCCGCTTGGCCAGGAAGAAGACCTGCGAGTGGAAGGCCCAGCTCTTCATGTCGTGGTAGAAGTCGGCCAGGTAGGGGTTTTCCTCGACCGCCTCGTAGACCGGGTGCAGCCGGTAGCGCTCGGCCAGGAGGCCGGTGAGCGTGGACTTGCCGGAGCCGATGTTACCCGCGATGGCGATGTACATGACTAGCCTCAGTCTACGCTGGCGCGGGCCAAGACCTGGCGCGTCACCCAGTGGGCGGCGGCGGGGTCGTCGGCGTAGTTGACGTCGGTGTTGTCGAAGATCCAAAGCCGGCCGCGGAAGCGGGCGAAGTGGCGGTCGTAGGCCTCGGTGAGGCGCTCGAGGTAGGCCGGGTCCATGTCGCGCTCGAAGCTGCGACCGCGCCGGCGGATGCGCTCCAGCAGCACCTCGAGCGGTGCCCGCAGGTAGATGGTCAGGTCGGGCGTCGGCAGGCGCGGAGCCAGGCTCTGGTAGAGGTCCTGGTAGAGGTCCCACTCGTGCCCTTCGAGGTTGAGTGAGGCGAAGATGAAGTCCTTGTCGAAGAGGTAGTCGGCGATCACAGCGTTCTCGAAGAGCCGGGGCTGGGCCAGCTGCTCGAGCTGCTTGTAGCGCGAGAGCAAGAAGAAGACCTGCACCTTGAAGGCGTAGTGTTCCGGATCCTCGTAGAAGAGGGGTAGGAAGGGGTTTTCCTCGACGACCTCGAAAAGCGCCTCGCCCTCGAGCGCCTGGGCGAGGTGGCGGGTAAGCGTGGTTTTTCCGACCCCGATGGGTCCTTCGATGGCGATGTACACGTCGTCTCCCTGGGGTTAGCGCCGGGCGGCCAGGCGCACGGTCACGATGAGTTTTTCGCCGCTCCTCCAGATGGTGAGTTGTACCTCGTCGCCGGGACGGCGGCGGGCGATCTCACGAATGACGTCGAAGCGGTTCTTGACCGTCTTGCCCCCAACGGCCACGATCACGTCGCCCAGCTCGACCAGTTTGCCGTAGCGGTCGCGCTTGGCGCCCTGCAGACCCGCGGCCTCGGCGGGCGAGCCCGGGAGCACCTTGTCCACCATGGCGCCCTGGGCACTTTCCAGCCCGGCGAGCCGGAGCGTCAGCGGGTCGAGCTCGGTAAGGTCCACCAGCGTCGCCCCCAGCCAGCCGCGCTGGGGTACGCCGTACTCCTCGAGGTCGTGGATGCTCTGCACCACCAGGTAGGCAGGCACGGCGATGCCGAGGCCGCCGATGCCGCTGGCGCCGCCGAGCACCGCGTCGATCACGCCGATGACGCGCCCCTGGCCGTCGAGTAAGGGGCCGCCCGAGTTGCCCGGTTCGACCCGGGCGTCGGTGTAGAGGATCTCGGGAATCTCGACCCCCACGTCGCCCTCGCCCAGCTGGCCCACGTAGTCGAAGGGGCCGCGGCCCGAGATGATGCCCAGCGAGACGAGGTTGCGCTTGCCGAAGGGTGAGCCCAGCACGATGGCCGTCTGGCCCGGGAGCGCCTCGTCCTCAGGGGCGAAGGTGAGCGTGGCCGGGGCGGTAGCCCCGTGCACCTCGAGGATGGCGATGTCGATGCCGCGGTCCACCGCGAAGACGTCGGCGGGGTAGCTGCGGCCGTCATTGAGGGTGACGGTAAGGTTCTTGAGCCCGTCCACCACGTGAAAGTTGGTGACGATGCGCCCTTTCGAGTAGAAGAAGCCCGAGCCCCACACGGCGTCCTCGCCGCCGGCGTAGGTGGGCGTGCCCTGGATCTTCACGACCGCGGGCAGCGCGCGGCGGATGACCTCGACCCGGACCGCTTCGGCGGCGCCGGAGACCTCGGCCATGGCCGGGAGCGCCAGCAAGAGCGCGAGCCCCAGGGCGCGTGTGAGGTGGAGGGGAACCGGGGATGTCCGCATCCGTCTACCAGTATACGGCGCGCATCTTAAGGGCACGTAAAAAACTTACATCGCTTCGGGCGCGGCGATGCCCAGGAGCTCCAGCCCCGTGGCCACCGTCCGCTTCACCTGAGCCACCAGCGCCAGCCGCAGGCCGCGCAGGCCCTCTTCGGCGGTGAGCACCGGGGTGGCTGGCTTGCCGTCCTCCTTGGCGTTGTAGTAGGCGTTCCAGGCGGCGGCGAGGTCGAGCAGGTACTGGGCCAGCACGTGCGGCGTCTTGAGCTCGGCCGACTTTTGCACCGACTCCTCAAAGCGCAAGAGCGCCTTGGCCAGTTCGACCTCGTAGGGGGTCGCCCGGGAAAAGTCGGGCTCGTCGCTGGCCAGGCCTTCGGCCTCGGCCTTGCGCATAATCGAGGCGGCGCGGGCGTGGGCGTACTGCAGGTAGGGGGCGGCGTCGCCCTCGAAGCTGAGCGCCTGTTCCCAGCGGAAGTCGATCTGCTTTTTCGGCTCGGTCTTGACCATGGCGAAGCGGACCGCGCCGATGCCCACCATGCGAGCCACTGCGTCCGCGTTCTCCAGACCCGGGTTCTTCTCGGCGATCACCGCGCGGGCGCGGCGGACCGCCTCTTCGAGCACCTCGTCCACGCTGACGGTGTGCCCCTTGCGGCCCGAGAGCGGCCGACCCTCGAGCAGCACGGTCTCGTAGGCCAGGTGGTAAGCCCCCTCGGCCAGGTCGTGGCGGCCGACGGCCTCGAGCGCCACCTTGAGTACCTGCTGCGGATAGCTCTGGCGCACGTCGATGACGTTGATGGTCTCCTGCGCCCCGCCGAAGGGCATGGGCGTGCCCTCGGGATGGCTGGTGTAGAGCTCGCGGCCCGAAGGTTGGCGGGTGAAGGGCCGGAAGCGCAGCCCCGAGAGCAGTCCCATCTTCCAGAACTGAAAAGCGATGTCCTTGGCAGTGTAGGTGGCGGTGCCGTCGGAGCGGAGCAGCACCAGGTAGGGGTCTTCCATCCCCTCGATGAAGGCCGAGGTGTCCATCACCAGCGCGCCGGCGTACTTGCCCTCGGTCGGGCGGCTCGTGTAGGGCGTCTGCTCCAGCAGCTCGAGCGCCTTTTTCAACAGCCCCTCGCGCATGATGTCGGACTCCCAGACGAGCACGTCGTACTCGGCGTTCAGGCTCCACATCGTCTCCAGCTGGGCGGCGAGCAGTTTCTCGACCTCGCCGCGCAGCTCGCCGGCCTCAAGCCGGTGTAGCACCGCGCGGATGGCCGGCTCCAGCCGGGCTTTTGCTTCCCCGTCTTCCATCTCGCGGTGTAGGCGGACGTAGGCGTCGCCCACCCAGTGGTCGTACTTCTTGGATCCGTCGTAGGCCAGGCCGTAGTGCTCGAGCGCGAACAGGCTCTCGGCCGACTGGCGGCCGGTGTCGTCGATGTAGTTGAGCACCTCGACCTGGCGCCCGGCGAAGTCGAGGATGCGTGCGATGGCGTCGCCCAAGGCGACGTTACGCAGGTGCCCCACGTGGAGCTCCTTGTTGGGGTTGACCGAGGTGTGCTCCACCAGCACCTTGCCGCCCTGCTTGGGTGCGGGCGCCACCGGCTGGAGGGCGGCGGGGGTGAGCCAGGCGGGGTCGAGGAAGAAGTTGACGTACCCCCCCGCGACCTCCACCCGCACGACGCCCTCGGGCGGGTGCATCTTCTCGGCCAGCTCGGTGGCGATCTGCGGCGGCGCCTTGCGCAACAGGCGCGCCAGGCGGAAGGCCACCGGCGTGCCGTAGTCGCCCGGCTGGTTGGGCGGGGTTTCCTGGATCTCGATCGGGGGCGGTTCGTCCACGCCCAGCGCCTCGAGGGCCTGGGCGACGGCTTGCTGGAGAGGGGCCTTAACGCCAGTCATCAAGGGGCCATTCTACTCGAAGGGGCGCTATCCAGGGCGCCGCGCGCCTTGTAGACTGGGGCTTGTGCAGGAGCGCATCCGCAACTTTTCCATCATCGCCCACGTGGACCACGGCAAGTCTACGTTGGCCGACCGCATCTTGCAGAAGACGCGCGCCGTCAGCGAGCGGCAGATGCGCGAGCAGTTCCTCGACTCGCTCGACCTCGAACGCGAGCGCGGCATCACCATCAAGGCCGCA
>Ga0256833_1000178_pt1 | contig 50205 bp, 43 predicted proteins | sample 356284metaG_FD_190535 | JGI IMG/M metagenome (GOLD analysis project Ga0256833, IMG submission 190535) | Hydrothermal vent microbial communities from Mid Atlantic Ridge, Atlantic Ocean - 356-284 | ecosystem: Environmental > Aquatic > Marine > Hydrothermal vents | place: Atlantic Ocean: Mid... | reverse complement strand
TGCAGTGCAGGACGCTTCTAAAGAAGCAGGAAAAGAAATACCTGTTATGGTATCGGCAACCATTGAGCTTACAGGAACAATGCTGATTGGAACAGATGTTCAGACATTAGCAGTCATAATGGAACCATTTGACGTGCTTTCTTTAGGCTTTAACTGTGGAACAGGTCCAGACCAGATAGAGAAACATCTGAAAACCCTTTCTCAAGTATGGGGCAGACCTATATCTATCCATTCAAATGCAGGACTTCCAGAAAACAGAGGTGGACATACATACTACCCTATGGGAGCGGAAGAGTTTGCAGAAAAAGAGAGCAGGTTTTTACAGTTTGACGGTGTCGCCATTGTTGGAGGTTGCTGTGGAACAACACCTGCCCACATAAAAGCCTTAGCAGAAAAAGTAAAAGGGAAAAAACCAAAACCACCTAAGGGAAAACAGCCAAGAGCTCTTGCTTCCCTTTATGGTATCCAGCCCCTTAAACAACAGCCTCCGCCATTTTTAGTTGGAGAAAGAACAAATGCCACAGGCTCAAAAAAGTTTAGAGAACTGCTCCTTGCTGAAGATTACGATGCTATTTTGTCTATTGCTCAGGAACAGGTTAAGGCAGGTTCACATGCCCTTGATGTTTCAGTAAACTTTGCAGGAAGGGACGAGATTAAGGATATGAAGGCTGTTATCAGCCGTTTTAACGAGAAGATACCTGTTCCCCTTATGCCAGATTCAACACAGCCTAAAACACTGGAAGAAGCCCTCAAGCTGATAGGAGGAAAACCTATCCTAAATTCTGCAAACCTTGAAGATGGAGAAGAAAAGTTTAACAGAATATGTCAGCTTGCAAAACGATTTGGGAGCGCTGTTGTTCTTCTGACAATAGATGAAAAAGGAATGGCAAAAACAAAAGAGAGAAAAGTGGAAGTTGCCGAAAGAATGTATAAGCTTGCGACAGAAAAGCACGGCCTTAATCCTGAAGACTTAGTGTTTGATGTTCTAACATTTACAGTAGGTTCAGGGGATGAAGAATACAGGGACGCTGCTGTTCAGACAATAGAAGCTATAAAGGAGATAAGAGAAAGACATCCAGAGGTTGGATTTGTTTTAGGAATATCCAATGTGTCCTTTGGTCTTGAAGCATCAGCAAGGAAGTATCTAAACTCTGTTTTCCTTCACCACTGTGTTCAGGCTGGTTTGACTATGGCTATAGTTAATCCAAAACATCTCATTCCCTACCACAAAATCTCAGAAGAAGATAGAAAAGTGTGTGAAAACTTGCTGTTTAATGTGTGGGAGAATGGAGAAGACCCGCTGTTTAAGTTTATACAGCATTTTTCAAACAAAAAAGGAAAAGACACGCCGCAGCAGGATGACCAGCTTTCAAAACTGCCTATAGAAGAAAAGATAAAAAGACTGCTCATAGATGGAGAAAAAGAAAAACTGATAAAAGCAGTGGAAGAAGCACGGCACACAATACCGCCGGAAAAGATAATAAACGAAATTCTTATTGATGCTATGAAAGTGGTAGGAGACCTGTTTGGTGAAGGAAAGATGCAGCTGCCGTTTGTCCTCCAATCTGCAGAGGCGATGAAATCTGCTGTTGACTATCTAAACCAGTATTTGCCTAAAAAGAAAAAGGACAAACAGGCAACACTTATACTGGGAACAGTAAAGGGAGACGTCCACGATGTTGGGAAAAATCTCGTTGACATTATTCTGACAAATAACGGCTTTAAAGTGGTAAACATAGGGATAAAGGTTGAGTTGGAAGACTTTATAAAAGCCTATGAGGAACACAATGCTGATGCTATTGGTATGAGCGGACTTCTTGTAAAGTCTACTTTGGAGATGAAGAACAATTTAGAAGAGATGAAAAAGAGAGGGATAAAAGTTCCTGTTCTTCTTGGAGGAGCTGCACTGAACAAAAAGTTTGTTGATGAGTTTTGCAGACCTGTTTATGACGGACCTGTTTTTTACTGCAGAGATGCCTTTGATGGAATAGAAGCAATGACAAGGATAGAAAAATGGGACGGGAACTCTCCTTTAGACACAGATCTGGGACATAAAGATGAAGAAGAAATAACAGAAACAGCAGTTGAAGAAAAAATAAACATTCCTCCTATATCACAGATAAAAATGCCAGACAGAAATATTCCTGTTCCTACGCCACCATTTTGGGGAAGAAAGGTATGGATACATCCTGAAATGGACGATAAAAAGCTGTACAGATACATACAGGAGCTTGCATTTGAATGGATAAACAAAGGAGGACTGTTTAAAAGGGCATGGGGATACAGTAGAGGAAATAAAAGCCGTGAAGAGTATGAAAAACTGAAAAAAGAAGAGATAATTCCCACATTTGAAAGGCTCAAAAATCTTCTCATAAAAGAAAATCTGTTCCAGCCGGTAATAATATACGGATACTGGCCTTGCCGTTCAGACTTTCCGTCAGAAGAAGAGGAAAACAGGGAGTGCTCTCTTATTATATTCCCTGAAACTCAGGGCTGGAAGTCAGAAAGTGATGTGAACATAGAACCATTAGAAAACATAATAGGAACAGCAGAGCTTGTAATGAACTTTCCCCGCTCATCAAAACCTCCTTACAGATGCATAGCGGATTACTTTCATCCAGACAGACACGATGTTGTTGCCTTTACAGTAGTTTCTGCAGGAAGCAGACTTTCAGAGTATGAAAATCAGCTGTTTAAAGAAGGTAAATACAAAGAATATCACCTTATACACGGTCTTGGTGTTGAGCTTGCTGAAGCCCTTGCTGAGATTGTTCACAAACAGATAAGAATAGAACTTGGTATAGCAAAAGGGGAAGGGGAAAGCCTTGAGGACGTCAACTGGCAAATCAGAAAATATCAGGGGGCAAGATACTCTCCCGGTTATCCAGCCTGTCCAGACCTTCAGCTCAACGAAAAAATATTTTCTCTGCTAAAACCTGAAGAGTTTGGAATACACCTTACAGAAAACTTCCTTATTGTTCCTGAACAGTCAACAGATGCCATCGTTGTTTATCATCCGGAGGCAACATATTTTGCAGTTTAGTCGCAGTGTTCTATGCATACCTTTCTAATCTCTACCCTGCCTCCGCATCCCTGATAGCAGGCATCATAAAGCTCTCTACATCCACAATCACAGGAACATGCCTGTCTTTCTTTTTTCAGTACTGTTTCGAAATCTATCTTTGAAGGTTTTTGGGGAGGGTTGGGCTTCTGGTATTCAATAGATTTGATTTTTTTCTTTAGATAGTCTTTTCTCTGGCAGGCTTCCCTGTCTTTATACTGGGAGCAGATTTTTGCATAGAACTGATAGTCTTTCCTGTATGTGCTGAGCTGTTTATTGTAAGCATCTAACTCTTTCAGGTATCTGTCGTAATTTCTGTAATATCTGTCAAGTTTTGTCTGGTATTCCCTTTCCAATCTATCATATATACTTTTAGCTCTGCTTATTGAGTCTTTCAGACACTGCTGGTAACTTTTCTGACAGCTACTTTGACAGGTGTTAAACTCTCTATCACATTCCCTCAGACAGTTTTTATCAGAAGGAGGGTGGTAAATCTTTTCTATCTTATATTTAGGTGAGCAGGCTGTTATAAATATAATGAACATCAAGACTATAATTCTGAACATATTTGCCCTTAAGTTTTGTTTTTATTAATCTTAATAGCTGTTTAAATTTTGAGCAAGGGTTGTATCGTATCTGTACAAAATTTTTAGCCAATTTGAATTACTTGCTAATTACTACTATTGAGCGAAGCAAGAGAAAATTTATTCTGTCGTTACTGACTGCAAGCTCAAAGCATTGTTCAAAAGCATAGGTCTACTGTTATTGCTAAAAGCAGTAAGTCAATTATCTTTTTCATTCGTCTTTGCTTTTTGTAACTGTTTCAACGCATTTATATCGTATCTTAAAGCAGGCATTATGTTGAATGATATTGGTTGTTTAAATATATCTATTATTTAACACTGAGTTTATATCCAAATTGTTCTTTATTTTCATTGTTATCCTTATATATTTTCCTAATTTTTGTGTCCTTTTTATACTCATTAGCTCATAAATGGAAATTGGTTTAGTATCAAGGATGGCTATTGTTGACTCTTTGTTTGATAATAGATTTATTACCAATAAACTGAAAGTTTTACTAATTTTTTGATTTCTTTACTTTTTTACAATTGCAGATAGTTGTGGTACATAAGGAAACATATTACTATAGCTTTCTTTGGATTCTTTTATTAAGGATTTTATTTCTCTTTTTCTAAAAGTAGAGGCAAATACTAAAAGAGTAATTAATCTTACTATCAGAGAATTTTTGTTTGTTTTGTGCTTATGTTCAATCATTTTTAATACCTCATTTACAATCATGAAAATTATTTTATACGTCATTGTTTTTTCTTCCATTGGCTTTTTACTGTTATTTTGTTGCTCTTTTTTTATCTTTAATTTTTTTGAATAGGAAACTAAGGTTAATTATTACAAAGAGTTTTGTTTCTGTAAATTTATTGAATTATATATCTAAAAACAAAGAACTAAAAAAGCTTGCCAAAACTCTTGGTAGAAGCAAATCTAATTTGGTAAAAGAGCTGAAGTTAAGTTTTCAGATAAAGTATAAAATATTAAGAAATTGTAAAATTTCTTCGAAAAATTATTAATTAAGGGGGAGGAACAGCATGAAAATTCTATTAAGCTGTAATGATACAAATTTTCCTGAAGAGGCTTCTTTATATGTCCAAGAATTATATAGAAGGATAAAAGAAGCACAAAAGTCAATAAAAATAGTTTCTTATGTAGTGCACGATGAGATGTTTTTTAAGCAGCTAGAAGGTAGACTTTCAAATTCAAAAAATTTAGAAGTTAAGTTGGTTGTAGATAAAGAAGGATTTTCTCGGATAAAAAGGAAAACTTACTCTTTAAAAAAAGATTTTCCAAACAATTTTTATTTTAAAGTTTACGATATAGAAGGAAGCAGTTTGCATGCAAAATTCATAATATTTGATGATAAGGAAGCAATAATAGGGTCGCACAACATAACTCAAAACGCTTTATTTAAAAACATAGAGTTTTAGCTGTCTTAATAGAAGAAAAAGATAAAAAAATTAAAACAATTATAGATATATTTAACGAAATTTGGGGGGTTTTATGACTGAAGGCATCAAAGGAAAAGAAATAAAACTAGCTTGGGATTTACCAAAATTTTGGGTGGACATTGAACAGTATGAAGAAGAATTAAAAAATTTAAAAAATATATATTCTGATTACAAGAGATTCTTAGTTCTTTTATACAGAGGACTAAATTATCAAAATCATGCAATATGGAGTCAGGAACCAAAAATTAGTGACACAAATAAATACATGAACTCTTTAAAAAAAATTCTAAAAAATTACGGACTTTTTTATCCTATTACCAGAGTTAATAAAGAAGCTTACAGAGATATCGAACTTATATTGATACATGTTTTTATACCTAAGCCTTATGCCGAGAATTATTTAAATGTCGTTTACAAACTTTATAAGGAGCTAAACGGCAATTTAGAAGACATAGATACCTTTAATAAAGAAACCTTACAAAACTATTTTAATTTTGAAACGTTAGGAACGCACGTTATAGATTATGCTTTATACCAAAAAGCTCTTATTCCAAAATTTAAAGATATTATAAAAGAGATATTTGAAATATGGAACGAGGAGTTAGATGTTTACAGCTTCCCGGATTGGTTTGGGAAGATAGTCGTAAATTTCAAAAGGAAGAAAGAAGAATTAAAAGGACAAAAAAGAAAATGTCTTAGTATAGAAAACAGCAAAATTACTATTTGCGATTCCTTGAAGAGATCTGGAAAAGAGATGGCTTTTTTTGATGCAGAAGGAAAAAGAATAAAACCGCTTTTTAACCAAGAAAAAAAGGAAATAGTTCTCACAAAACAGCCTTATTATATAGTACTTAAAAATGATGTTAGAACTTCATTAGACGACAACTACAACTTTATAAGATATGAAGATCCTCCTTACCTAATATATGAGGTTTTTAACTATCCATTAAACAATGAAGAGATAAAAAATTATAGACTATATGTATATAAGGAAAATATATCTAAATATATAAATATACAAGGAGAAAAAATCCCATACTTAAAACCTCTATATAAAGAAGGTGTTGTCTTCTATAACAAAATAAAAATTGATTTTCATAGACAGGAGTTTTTAACTTTAACTTTAATTACTCCTTCTGAGGAAGTTTATGATAGTAATGATTTAATGAAAAAAAATGAATTTTCAGAAGAAGGTAAATATATATTAAACTATACGGTTAATAGATCTAAGGAATCGCTGTCTGAATCTGAAAAATTTCAAGTTTATTCTAAAGAAAAAGTCATTTATGTTTGTAAAGAGAAACCACGTCTTTTGGGGAACTTCCATATAAAATATAAAAATAAAATATACAAAATGGGAGAGATTATAGAAGAGTCTTTTGGTAGGTTTAAAGTAGAAATTGTCTATATAGATAAAGAAAAAACAAAAATAGAAGAAAATATACTGAAAGTAAATATAAAAAATAGCGAAATTGTAGATAAAACTTATGTAAAACTATTTAATAATTGTGGATTTTTTATAGTTACATTTGAAGTAAGAAAGAGTGGGCAAATAAATATAGATTTATCTCCGTACTTAAAGTATTTGGTATTTCCTATAAAAGTTTGCTTGTATCTTCCTCGCGAAAAGATTCCAATAGACTGCATATTTTTAGAAGGAAAAGATAAAAATATATGTCCCTTTAAAAAATTTAGAGAAGTAGCAATGCACTATTGCATAGGAGTGGTTTATAAATACAATCTTCCAAGGTTTAAATTAAAACAAAATCTTCCAATAAATCTAAGAATAGAAAGAACTTTATTTTTTTTTCTAAAAAAAATATTGAACATTAAAGAAAATGTAGAACCAAAGAAATTACTTAAAGAGCTTGAAGAATTTCTGAATAAAGGAAGATACTGCCATAATGAAACTGCAAGAAAACTATTAAATAGTCGTGAGTTCGGGGCACTACTAAATAGATATTTTTATTTGGAGGATAAAAAATGAAAGTATTAAATCCTTTAACTGTTTACAAAAATTTGCAGGATGTTTATGTTGGTTATCTAGAGACCTTTTGGGAAACAAGGTATAAAGATTTAAATGATAAGATATTTAAAGCTAAAGACCCGTCAAGATATGTGAAAGGTCCATACCTCCAGTTATCCTTAGAGTACGAAAAAGGAAAAACTGTAGAGCAGTTAGTTGAGGATGGAATTTTACATCCAAAACTAAAAGATATATATCCAGATTTACATCTTAGACAGCACCAGGAGGATGTAATATTAAATGTAGTAAAAAATAATAGAAATACTTTAATCTCTACAGGAACAGCTTCGGGTAAGACAAAAGCTTTTTTAATTCCCGTATTTGACTACATACTTAAGCTAAAAGACCAGTTAAATGCCAAAGGAATAGATACAAAAGGAGTTAAAGCGATTTTTCTCTATCCTATGAATGCTCTTGTCAATGACCAGCTTCAAGAGCTAAGAGATACTTTATCTGGCACAGGAATAACTTTTGGAAGATATACAGGTGATACTCCATATACAAAAGATTGGATGAGTAAAAAAGAGTACAGTAACCTAAAAAAGGCGTGTCCTGAGGAACTTATAACAAGAGAGGAAATTCTTGAGGAAATACCTGATATTCTGATTACAAACTATTCTATGCTTGAATTTTTACTTTTAAGACCTAAAGATACTCCTTTATTCCATGGAGGACGGTGGAAATTTATAGTACTTGACGAGGTTCACATCTACGACGGGGCAAAAGGTACAGAAGTAGGGTATCTATTAAGAAGATTAAAGATTAATGCTTTTAAAGAAAAGCCTCTTTGCATAGGTGCAAGTGCTACAATGGGAAGAGGAACAGAAGAAGATTTAGAAAAATCTGCTGATTTTGCGTCAAGATTATTTGGAGAGGAATTTAAAAAAGAAGATGTTATTTTACCTGTTTACAGAGAAGATATAGAAATAGATGATCCTACTGCTACTCTTTGGTACAACTCTTTAGACTTCATAGAAATACTGAATAAATACTATGAACTAAGCGATATGGATTTTAAAAATTATCTTTTAGGGTTGAAATCTATTAGTGAACTTTACAGAGCAGGAACAAAAGAAGAAATGCTTTTTGCATTTTTTAAAAACTATCAAGGATATAGGCTTATAAGAGAATATTTAAAAACAGAAAAAGTAGTTCCTTTAGAAGATTTTATAACTGCAGTTTCTACAAAATACACTCCACTTTTAGACGAAGAGCAACTTTTAGCATTTATAGACCTTTTATACAAAGCAAAGAAAAAAAGAAAAGGGAATGAAATAAGGCTGTTAGATGTGAAATTCCACATTTTTATCAGGTCTTTAGAAGGTATTTTTGGAACAATAGAAGACAGTGGAGAAATAGGAGAAGTATTTTTCCAAAAAAAATTAGAGCATGAAAATAGAAAGGTCTATCAACTAACTACTTGTAAAAACTGTGGTGAAATGTTTATTACAGGTTACAAAAAGAGAAAATCTGATGGGAATCTATATATTGATATAGAACCTGAGCTTTTAGAGGATCCATTTAGACTCGAAATGGAAGTAAGAAGGTCTTACATATACATTTCTAAAATACCTATTAAGAAAGATAATGACATAGACTTTAAAATAGGTAGAGACGGAAGAGAAATTGATTTTGACCCAAAAACAGGTATTATCAAACCTTTATCTGAAGGTACAGATAAACCCTTCTATGCTTATGAATTAATACCGGAAGACAGTCCATATAACCAGCCTAACAAATGTCCATCTTGTGGTATTGCCGGAAAACATTATAAGAAAGGTAGATGGGTGAGTTTCTTTACTCCGCCTGATGAGTATCCACAGGCTGTTTCTTTAGAATCTGTATATAAAGATTTAGTAGATGTTTCAGAATTTCCTAAAGAAAGAAAAATCATAATTTTTTCTGACAGCAGAAGAGATGCTGCATTTTTTGCTCCATTTTTTCAGAAGTTCTACAACGAAAGATGGACTGACCAGATTATGTACAATCAAATTGCAGAAAGTGAAAAAGATATTTTATTAAAAACACTTGCAGAAAATTGTAAAAGTTGTGTACTGAGCGGTTTCAGTAAAAAACCTACAGAAGCTGACAAAGAAGAGGAAATAAAAAGATTTAAGCTTGAAATATTAAAGGATTTTATGTTTTTTAAAGAGGAAGCATTTGAAAGTACAGGTTTAGTAAAATACAGGTTAGACAAAAGTATAGAAGAGGCATTATTAAAGGAATTGAAAGAGACAGATTTAAAAAATTATTTCAGCAATGAAGAATTAAAAAATTTTATTTATTATATCTATGGATACATTAGAAAATACAAAGTTACAAATAATTTTCATAATCTTTTTACCGGTTTTGCAAGAAGTATATGGGAAGAAGGAACTCCTCCAACTACAAGGAGGACGGGAGAACACTTAGGGATTGATATATGGGTACCTGAAAGAACAGGATATGTTTTTAGGCTTTTAAAGAAAACTTTAAATGATAAATCTGGAAATAGCTTAACTGATGATGAGTTAAAGGAAATTTTAAAGCAGATATTTCCGGCATTTATAGAAAATAGACTGGGAACTCTATTCGTTTTTGACCCAGAAAGAGGATACTTTTTAGATGAACCAAAAGTGTTTGATACATGGTTTGTAAGTAAAGTAGATGAAGTTTACAGATGCGATACCTGCAGGAAAGTAACTCCTTGGAATTTAAAAGGTACATGTCCTCAGGATAAATGTAGCGGTACCTTAAAAAAAGTAAGTAATCAGGAAATTCCTAAAGCTGTGTACTTATTAAGATTATTTAGAAATTTAAACTGTAAAGATGCTTTAAAAAAGAAAGTGAGAGTTGAAGAACATACAGCTCAATTATCCACGGAATACGGGAAAATTGTCCAAGACGATTTTTCGGAAGGGAAGATAAATATTCTAAGCTGTAGTACCACTTTTGAGCTTGGGGTCAACCTGGGAGATCTACAGGTTGTGTATATGCATAATATTCCTCTAAGACCTGATAACTATGTTCAAAGAGCAGGAAGAGCAGGAAGGAGTTCAAAATCCGCAGCATTAATAGTTTCTTACGCGTTAAATAGACCGCATGATTTAAAGGTATTTGAAAATCCATTAAGGATGATAAAAGGAGAAATAAAACCTCCGATCATAAAGGATAACAATAAAAGAATTATATTAAGGCACTTCAATGCGGTAGTACTTTCTCATTATTTAAGAAACAATTTTGCTGATTATGATAGAATCAAAATTTCGGATTTTATTGATCATTTCAATAAGTTTAAATCTTATGTAGATTCACATCCAGAAAATATAAAAAACGAGTTAAAGAAAATTTTAAATGATCATACTTTAAGCTCTGAATTTGGAGTAGATACATGGCAGTGGTGGGACGGGAAAATACCAAGTATAGAAGACGGCAATAGTAAAGCACTTTTGGAGAAAATACATAAAGAGCTTGAAGAGGAAATTAAAGAGATAAATGATGCTATTGATGGGCTTGAATATGAATTAGCAGATTTAAAGAAAAAATTAAGGAGAAAAGGTCTATCTGATGAAGAAAACAAAAGAAAATCTTTTTTAGAAGACCTCGTTAAAATTTATGAAGAAAATCTAAATGAAATTTACAGCCAAGATATAATAACCTTTTTCAGCAGAAAAGTATTTATACCTAAATACGGATTTCCTGTTGACATAGCATCTTTGGAAGTTAAAGGTGCAAAAATTAAACTTCATGGAGGGAAAGAAAGGAGCTTTTCTTCAGTAGTTCAGCTTGATAGAGGACTGGATCTCGCTATTGGAGAATATGCACCGGGAGAAAGAGTCATAGTAGCTGGTAAGATGGTGATGGCTACAAATGTTAAAATACTAAAGGGATTAGGTCCTATAGAAGAAAGTTCAGAACTGTATCATTATTTTTACTGTAGGAACTGTCTTTATTTTTCAGATTCAAGATCTCCTTTAGAATATGAAGAGTGTCCAGTTTGTAAAAAAACCCAAAATTTCATAAAAGATAGATATTTAGTTCCAAGAGGATTTGAAACAAGAAATCTTTTCAGCTTATTGAATGTTAAAAGCAAACAAGATGTTAAAAGTATATTAAATTCTAGGACCTATAGCGAAGTTGAAAGACTTTCAAAAGGTCAAAAACTTTTTATCCCTGTAGGAGATATGGATAGAGATTTTAAACCTATTAATTTAAGTCGCAGGCAGTCGTTCTTTTCATCAAAAGGAGACAGATTTAAAGAACCTAAAGAAAAGAAAGGATTTGTATTATCAGCATATAATAGAGGAACTATTGTTACATTAAACACATCAGATAGTCGAAGAGTAGACCTTAAGAGAGGAATTTCTTTTGGCATGTATAGCCAAAACCACATAAGAAAAGAAAATTTAGAGAATAAATTTGTTAATCTAGGATATAGATTTTATACAGATATTTTATTTATCCATCCTCCTTTAAGAATAAAGCTAGAGTTAATAGATAAAGCTAAAGGAGATCCGTTTTCAGTTTATCTATCGTTGTTATATGCAATTCTTGAAGGAGCATCTTCTGCTCTTGATATAAAAAGAGAAGACATAAATGGGATGATAAGACTAAATGGAAATAGGGAAGATTTTAACTTAATTTTATACGACAGTGTTCCTGCTGGAGCTGGCTTTATAGAAGAAATTTACGAAAATTTTGAGAAAGTTTTAGAAGAAGCCAAAAAGATAGCAGATGAATGCATTTGTTCTCCTGATACTGTTTGTCCTATATGTCTTTTACACCCTACAAATCAGTTTTACGCTGGAAAACTTCAAAGAATCTTAGCTTCAAAAGCTCTTAGCCTCAGATAGTTTGTATTTATATGGGGGATTTAGACCCCTTATTCAAAAATTAAATTTTATTGTAAAGTAAAAATAAAATTCAAATTTCAACCATAAGTTATTTTTGTTTGGAAATGAGCTAAGCCTTTAACAGTTGCTAAATATATAAGGCATAAGGATATAAGACTGCATTAAACTACTATATATAGTTAAACTAATTTATCGGGTAGGATCCTTTGAAAGCTTTGTAAAGCTTGTTGTAATTTTTATATGTAAAGCGGAAAATAAGATAGGAAAACCTAAAGGCTTTTACATCTCAAAGTTAAACGAAAAGGAAGAATATATCAGGGAAGCTAATATAGTACAATTTTTAGACGGAAAAGAATTGGTTATGGCAGGGAGGAATAGTGCAGTTAATCAGTTCTTATAGGGATATTATCAGTGATACTGTTAGACAGCGAAATATGGTTTCCTGACCCTGAAAATGCTCCGGGAGATTATCCTCTTGCAGTTGGAGGAGACCTGTCTCCAGAAAGACTGATTTTTGCGTATTCTTTAGGTATATTTCCGTGGTATTCAGAAGGAGAGCCTGTTTTGTGGTGGTCTCCTGACCCGAGGATGGTTCTGTTTCCACAGAATCTAAGAGTGTCAAGAAGTCTGAAAAAGATTTTGAAGAAAAAAATATTTGAGATAAAGTTTGATACAGATTTTGAAAGGGTAATAAATATGTGTGCTTCAGTGAAAAGGAAGGGACAGGCAGGCACATGGATAACACCTGAGATGATAAAAGCATATACAGAGCTTCACAGACTTGGTTTTGCCCACAGTGTTGAAGTGTATAAAGAGGGAGAGCTTGTTGGAGGGCTTTACGGGGTTTCTCTTGGAGGTGTGTTTTTTGGGGAATCTATGTTTCATACTGTTTCTGATGCTTCAAAGGTTGCCTTTGTGTATCTGGTTGAAAAACTAAAACAGTGGAATTTTGACCTGATAGACTGTCAGCAGTCAACACCTCACATGGCAAGATTTGGAGCTGTGGAAATATCTCGCAAAGAGTTTTTAGATAGGCTCAGGCAGTCTTTGAAAAAACCTACAAAGTCAGGAAAATGGAAGTAGGGGGAATTAATCCCCCCAGATTTTAGAAATGGCGTTTGAGCAGTTCTGGTCTGATTTTGATTTTTCTGATCTGTATCTTTTGAAGTAACAGTCTTCCATTTTTATCAAGCAAGAGAGGTTTAGCAGGTATCTTTACTGATGGTTTTTTGTAGTAACTGCCCTTTTGTGGAACATAGTAATCTAATATCAGATGTCCGTCTACGCTGTCGTAATACAAAACTGCTCCTATTTTGTAATGTTTATTAGGGTCTCCACAGCCAGGGAATTGTCCTTCGTATTTGAAACTTATATTTGTCGTTTCTTCAAATGCCACTTTGTAAGTGCTGATTTTGGTGTTTGAATAGTTCCCTTTGAAACTTTCCTTTACTTTTGCTATTCCTGGCAGACCTCCACCTGCTGTAAATCCGATACTGATTTCATGGGTTGTTTTTGTTTTCGAGATGTTAACTGTTCCGTTTTTTTGGGCGAAGTATCCTTCTGTTCCTGTACATGTTATGTCCACCACCCATTCTGCAATCTGATTGTCCCGTGAGTAATGGTACAGTTTTCTTTTTGTTTCTGGATATGTGGCAACATATCCGTTAATATGTGTGTTTGATTTGTAAATACCTATAGTGTTTGTCTGGAGAGAGACGGGAACAGAAACAAGTACATACTGCTGTTTTCCATTTTTTACAGCTAAGTTTCTGGGACTGATAATTGGATATTCATACAGATGATAAGTAGATGTTATGGCAAATAGTCTATCTTCATAGTTATCTGCTATCATATTTTGACCTATGGTGGTTTGCAAAGTTGTACCTCTGGTTCTTTCAGAATATCTGCTAAGTTGGTATTTCAGGGACATTTTTGCCCCTCCTATGCTCAAGCTTCCTACCTGGGCTTGCAGACCTGCAGAAAATGTAAAGCTTGATATTGCAGTCACTGTTTGCTGTGTTGTCTGCTGTTGCTGATTTTTGTAAGAGCTGTAAAATATACCTCCTGATTTTTCTGGATTTCCAAAAAGGCTTTTTTCTTTTGGAGGTTCGCTTAACACTGCTATGACCTGATTTTTAATTGTTACAGGTATTGGCCCCCTTGGTTTCCCTACTACCAATGAATCCCCATAGTAATCTACAAGGGCTATTCTGTCGTACCTTTCAATTCCAGCGTTTATTCTTCCAAGCTCTGTTCCATTCATATCATACACATGAATAAGGTCATCTTTTGCATTAGCTATAACAATTTCTGCTTTTCCATCTGAGTTGAGGTCTCCAACAGAAACATGGGAGTACTTGCCGTATTTAACTGTTTTTGATAAATATTTTTCTCCTCCCTGAAAGTCGTAAATTCTAATAGTATTGGGATTCTCAAAGAAAATAATTTCATCAATACCGTCACCATCTACATCACCAGCTCCCACGTCATCTTCACGGCTGAAAGGTTTCTCTGTTAGGAATGAAGATACTTCTACCAATGCACCATTAGAAAACTTAAAAATCCTTATGCTGTCTCTGGAAGCATCACCTAACAAAATCTCGTTGATTCCGTCACCATCCACATCACCAGAAGCTATCCTGTCGTACCTCTGGTATTCAACGTTAGCACTGGCAAGTTTCCTTCCTGCAGAGTTATAAACTTCTAGAGTGTCTCTATAAGCACTGCCAATTATGATTTCGTCATAACCATTTTTGTCCGGGATAACATTTCCAACAGTAAGGTCGTCGTATCCACTAAATCCAATGTTAAAACTTCTTATGATATGAAAGTCTCTTGGTGAGTAAATAACTATCTTTCCTCTAAAGGATTTTTTCTCTTTTCTCTCTTTACCGAAACCGACCACAATTTCATCTCTATAGTTTCCCAATACATTACCAGCGCCTACTTCGTCTTTACGGTTGTATTTTGGAGCTATCTTAACAGATATACCAGCGATTAACCTTCTTCCTCTGAGATCATATATTGACAGTGTATCCTTAGAAGCGTCTCCCAACACAATCTCAAGGTTTGAGATTAATCTTTTTTTCATAATAGGGTCTTCATCTGCAAAAGATACTCCCAAGTAAAACATGAAGATTAAAAGAGTAATTAGATGTCGCATCCCTGAACCTCCTTTTTTTTCTAAGTTGAGAGGCAGGGATTTAGCAGCAATATTTTCTGTTTTTGTATTAAACGAAATTTAAATATCTTCAAAGGAAAGAAGGTCTGGTAAATGAACTTCATTTTCAAGGAATATATGATACTTTGAGTTAAACTGGGTTATATTTATTCCCAATACTTTTGCCAGTTCTTCTTTTTTAACATTTTTTTCTAACATATGAACTGTAAAACTGTCTCTTAAAGATTTAAAGGAAAGTTTTCTGTTTATGTTTGCTTTCTTTAGAGCATTTTTAAAAATTTTTTCTGCTGTTCTTTCTGAGATATGTTTACCATTTTTCTTTACGGAGAAAAACAGAAATTTTGTATTGTTGGTATGGTTTAGAAATTCTTTTATTTTCTTTTTTAGAATTGGGCTGATTTTGATTGTTCTTGGAGAGTGACCTCTTACTTTTATACTGCTGTCTTGGAGATTTATGTCTGTAAGCCGTAGTTTGATAACTTCGTTTAATTTTAGACCGCAACCGTATGTGATTTCTAATAAGAGTTTATGTTTTGGATTTTTAATAGAGTTTAGCAGTTTATACATTTCTAAGCGTGAAAGCGTTCCTGAAGGAGATGTGGTTGCTACTGGTCTTTTTATACTTTGAAAGCTTATTTTGTTCAAAACAATTTCATAAAAAAATCTTAAGGCACTGTAATTTACTGTTAGTGTGTTGGAACTTTTTTTCCTCCTTTTTAGTATTGATAAATAACGTGTTATGTCATTTTCTGTAATGCTGTCTGGTGTCTTATTGACCGTTTTTATAAAATTCAAATTAATGGAAAAGTAAGTTTTCTGGGTATTGATAGATAGATTAGAGTTTTTTAGTTTTTCTTTTAATCTGTAAAGATAACAGCTGTGGTCTATGATATGTTTATCAAAATTTTTTTCTAATTTTTCTAAAGTAAGGTCATTTGCTTTTATGTAGTAGTAATCTGCGTCTGCAGTATATTCGGTTCTGTAGAAGATGTTTGACAAATCCTCTGAAACTTCTTCTTTTTTGACTTTAAAATAACCATTCTTGCTCAGGAAAAACATTAAACTTTCCTATTTTTGTAATTTGTAATTAATTTAAGGTGCTTTGAGGAAAGTGAAAAGAGATATAATTGATATTTTTATATAATAATTCAAAAGGGGTTATAACTGGCAAAAAATAGGGCTAATTTTTACTTTTTTTATATACCTAACATCTTTGTGCGTAAGCCAAGTATTAGGTAAAATAACTAATTAAAACTTAACTTAAGAGGAGTTTTTTATGAGGTTAAAAAAGGTTTTAACTACCGTATTAGTATTATCTTTATTTTTATCTGTTATGAATTCTTCTAATGGAAATCCTAAAGGTAAAGCAGAAGCAGATACATCTGAAAAATCTGTCTGTTTACCTGCTGAAAAAATAGATAAATCAAAAATAAAAATGTATTTATCAGTGTTTGGTACTAATTTTGATGTTGTAGAGGTTGAAAAATCTCCAATAAGTACTTTATACAAAGTTATTATTAAGTCTGGAGAGAGATATGCAGTAGTTTATATGGATTGTAAATTCCAGTATGTAATTACAGGTAGTATGTTAGATTTAAACTCAAAAAAGGATTTAACTAGAGAGACTATAGTCAATTACCGGATAAAAGCTGAAAATGAAAAAATGGAAAAATTAAAAAAGTTATTAAAGGGAAAAAATCTCCAAGAGCTAAAAAAAGTTTTAGGTATAAATATATCTCAACTTAAATTAGTTGAATTAAAGAATGTTCCTAAAGAAGGAACAATAATATATGGGAATCCAGATGCAAAATATACTGTCTACATAATATCTGACCCGGAATGTTCTTTTTGTCTTAAACTTCACAAAAGTATTAAAGAGATTATAAATAAAGACAAAAATGTTAAGTTTGAAGTTATATTGTTCCCACTACCTTTCCATAAATACGCAAAAGGAATTGCCGAAAATATAGTCACCCAATCTGATATGGAAAAAAGAAAAAGGCTTTTAGAGAAAAGTTTTGAGGCGGTGAGTAATAAAAACAGTTCAGAGTTGGAAAAGTTAAGTCAAGAAAATGAAAAAGGAGCTAAAATTTTAGAAGAGCATAAGAGGTTTTCTAAATCTGTAAATTTACAAGGAACTCCTGTAATTATTTTTCCTGAAGGAATAGCTGTACATGGTGTAATTTCAACAGAAGCTTTGTATAAAATGATACAAATGCTCAGAAATAAATAAAATCTTAGCCCTTTTAGGGCTATTTCTCGTTTCAATTCCTCATAGGCACGCTAAAAACTATCAAAAATTTGTGCTCTTCCATGTAGATGTCGTGTTTCAATTCCTCATAGGTACGCTAAAACTAGTAAATACCTTTAACATTCCTCTGGAGGGACATGTTTCAATTCCTCATAGGTACGCTAAAACCACAAAATACCAGAGGAGATTAAAAAAGCAGTTCAATCTAGTTTCAATTCCTCATAGGTACGCTAAAACCCAGACGCAAACGTTGCACAGAGGTGGAAAGGTCCATACGTGTTTCAATTCCTCATAGGTACGCTAAAACCCCTTAAAACCGCTTCCTATTCTGCTGTCAAGAAACCGTTGTTATTACTTGCTGAGTTTAAATATACAAAAAAACCATATAGCTGTCAAATGAAGTTAATTTTCTGTCAACCTCCAATCCTGCAGAAAACTCTGGAGATTGACAAATCGCTGATACATAAGGTTAAAATCCCAATTTTTGCTATTTTAACCTGTGAAACTGAGTCTCAAAAATTACCAGATTTCAGGGGTTGACAAACCCCTGATAATTCTAATCTACTGAAGGAAAAATTCAAAGTTTAGACTGAATCTGAGTTAACTTTGTGTCAGTTTCTCTAACTCTTCAACAACTTTGGCCACGTGTCCTTTTGCTTTTACATTCTTCCATTTTTTTACAATAGTTCCATCTGGAGCTATGATGTATGTTGACCTGATAACTCCTTTTGTTACTTTACCATACATCTTTTTTTCGCCATATGCGTCATATGCTTCTAAAACCTTTTTATCTGGGTCTGAAAGAAGATAGAAGTTTAGATTATACTTTTCTTTAAATTTTCTGTGGCTGTTTATACTGTCTGGGCTTACTCCTGCAACAACTGCCTTTGCTGATAGAACATTTAGATTATCCCTGAAATCACAGGCTTCTGTTGTGCATCCGGGAGTGTTGTCTTTTGGGTAAAAATACAGTATCAGGTATTTTCCTTCAGAGAGCAGGTCTTTTAGACATATATTTTTTTCTTCTCCTTCTGGTGTCAGGCCTTCCAAACAAAACTCTGGTGCTTTATCTCCTTCGTTTAGTGGCATTTTCAACCCTCCTTTTTTTAACAATAATATAACTGAACCTGTGAGTGTTAAATGTTCTTTATCAGGTTTTTTACTTTTTCTTCAATAATGTCTCTTATATCTCTGAATACTTTAATTTTTTCTTCTTCAGTGCCTTTTGCTTTTGCAGGGTCTGGCAGTCCCCAGTGCTGTGTATTTGCATGTGGAACCACTGGGCAGTTTTCAGCGGCATCTCCGCAGAGGGTTATGACGTAATCAAGCTCATTCAAAGGTATTTCCTCTAAAGATTTTGATTTGTGATGTGATATGTCAATTCCTTTTTCTTTCATCACTTTGATAGCTAAGGGATGAACGTATTTAGATGGATTTGAACCTGCAGAGTAAACTTCTATATCTTTGCCAAATTTTTCTACGTAGTATTTTCCAAAGCCTTCTGCAATCTGGCTTCTTGCTGAATTTCCAGTACAGATAAATCCTATTTTTATCATTTGTATCTTCCCAAAAGCTCTTCCTGCAACTCTTCAATTTTTACTCCTGCATCAACAAGGGCAACAATCAGATGGAATATCAGGTCTGAGGCTTCGTATATGATTTCTTCTCTGCTTTTATTTTTTAGGGCTATTACTGTTTCTATAGCTTCTTCTCCTACCTTCTGGATAATTTTGTCAGAGCCTTTTTCGAACAGGGAGGCAACGTAAGAGCCTTCCGGTCTTTCTATTTTTCTTTGGGTTAGTTTTTGATACAGAGCATGGAAAATTTCGTATGGGTCAGGTTTTTCTTCTTTTTTCATCTCAATGTTTCTGTAAAAACAGCTTTCTTCTCCTGTATGGCAGGCAACGCCGTAATCTTTTACAAGATACAGGATACTGTCCCCGTCGCAATCTATCTTTATCTTGACAACCTTCTGTTTATTTCCTGAAGTTTCCCCCTTTACCCAGAGCTGTTTTCTTGAACGGGAGTAATAAGTGGCAAATCCTGTTTCTATAGTTTTTTCTATTGCTTCCCTGTTGGCATAAGCCTGCATAAGAACTTTTCCAGTGTAATAACTCTGCGTAATCACAGGAACAAGTCCTTCTGAGTTGAATTTTATCTTTTCCAGAATAGATTTATCCAATGAAAGTTTACCTCTGTTGGTTTATTATATATTTTAGCAAAAAATTATAATGCTAAAACCTTAGATGTGGTGTAAAGATGAAAAACTACACAGTTTTAAACAGAATAAATGATTATAAAGACCTGAACAAACTTTCTGAAGAAGAGATTAACACTCTTATAGAAGAGATAAGAGATTACATCATAGACGTAACCTCAAAAAATGGTGGGCATATTGGTCCTTCCCTTGGTGTTGTTGAGCTGACTGTTGCACTGCTTAAAGTATTTGACCCTGAAACAGATAGAATTGTGTGGGATATAGGACATCAGGCATACTCGTGGAAGATACTGACAGGTAGAAAGGAGCAGTTTAGGACACTTCGTCAGTATAAAGGAATTTCCGGGTTTTTAAAAAGGAAAGAAAGCAGATATGACCATTTTGGAGCAGGACACAGCAGTACTTCCATATCTGCAGCCCTTGGTATGAGAAAGGCAAAAGACCTACAGAAAAAAGACAGCTGGACTGTTGCAGTTATTGGTGATGGTGCTATGACTGCTGGTCAGGCATTTGAAGGACTTAATCATGCAGGCTGGCTTGACCCTGATAAATTTATCGTTATTCTGAACGACAATCAGATGTCCATATCACCAAATGTTGGGGCTCTTTACACATACTTTAACAGAATAATAACAAATGAGGTGTTTCAAAAATCAAGACAGACACTGAAAGAGATTATAAAAAAGGTGTTTGGTGAATCAGGGGCAAAGTTAGCAAGGAAATTTGAAGAGTATGTTAAAGGGCTGTTTGCTCCGGGAGTAATATTTGAAGAGCTTGGATTTACTTATGTTGGAACAATAGATGGACATAACTTATCAGAACTTGAGAAGACACTGGAAAATGTCAAAAAAATGAGAGGTCCAATTATTGTTCATGTCCTCACCCAAAAAGGCAAAGGTTATAAACCAGCTGAGCAAAATCCAACACCGTTTCACGGCATATCTCCTTTTGATAAGATAACAGGGACACCTATCAAAAAGGTAGGAACTCCTCCTTCGTGGAGCAAAGTTTTCGGGCAAGCTCTCGTTGAGCTTGCGGAAAAAGACAGCCGCATAGTAGCAATAACTCCCGCTATGAAAGAAGGCTCTGGTCTTACAGAGTTTGCAGATAGATTTCCTGACAGATTTTTTGATGTGGGCATAGCAGAACAGCATGCTGCAACATTTGCTGCAGGCCTATCAGCAGAAGGTATGAAGCCTGTTCTTTCCTACTACTCAACTTTCCTACAGAGGGGTTACGACCAGGTTATTCACGACATTGCTCTTCAGGGACTTCCTGTTGTTATAGCAATAGACAGGGCAGGACTTGTTGGTGAAGACGGTCCAACACATCACGGTATTTATGACATATCATTTTTGAGAGCTATCCCAGACATTGTGATTTCTGCTCCGAAAGACCAGCAGGAGCTTAGAAACTTACTTTATACAGCTTTATACTCAGATAGAGTTTTTGCTATCAGATATCCAAGAGGTTCGGCAATAGGTGATAAAAGTGAAGGATTTGAAAAAATCCCAATAGGAAGCTGGGAAGTTATAAAGGAAGGTAAAGAGATTGTTATATTAGCTGTTGGAAAGTATGTTCAAAAAGCGGTAGAAACTGAAAAAGAGCTTAAAAAATATGGTATCAAGCCGACAATTATAAATGCCAGATTTATTAGACCTTTTGATAATAAGCTACTTAATCAGCTTCTAAAAGAGCACCATTATGTCGTTACAATGGAAGATGGAGCATTAAATGGAGGCTTTGGTTCTGCTGTTGCTGAATACATAATGGACAACAGATTTTCCAATGAACTTTTAAGGTTTGGAATACCAGACAGGTTTATCCAGCACGGTAAAATCCAGCAGTTGGAAGAAGAGCTTGGACTGATGCCCGTTCAGATGAGTGAGCGTATAAAAGAGTTTATTACTCAGCGCAGCTATAAGGTAGTCGGTTAAATACCTGTTCTGTTTTTTTCTCCAGACTTTTCTTTTAGCAGGGATACATGTTTTCTCCCTGCAAATCCTTCTGATACTCTGTGCCAGTATTCAATGTGAGTTTCTCCCTCTCTCCAGCAGAGAAAAATCTCTTCTCCGTTGTGAAGGGATGGAAAGTCTACTAAAAATGGGTCAACCCCTTTGACATATGCTCCAAAACTTTCTATGATGTCAATAAGCTCATTAATTTCGTGATTTATCTCGTTTATTTCTGTTTTTAAATACATTACTTCCAATTCGTCATTTTGATTTTCAATCTCATCTTCATAGGAGTCTATAACCCTGTATAATTTTTCTCTCTTTTCTTTTATTTCATCTACTAATAGTTTTATCTGAGGCAGTATGCTGTTTGCTTCAGAAAGACTAAAATACTTCATAACTTCCTCCAAAAAAAAGAACTCATTAAACAATTATATAGAAATTTGTTTATTTAGCAACCATTAACCTCTTGAAATTTTTTTGATAATTTATAATATATCATTTAGAAAATTTAACATTATAATTATAAAATTTTAAGGAGGAGAACGATGATAGAAGTAAAAGTTAAAAATATAGGACTGGATTCTTTAACAGGTTCACCAATAGTTATGCTTGCAAACATAGAGAATGAAGATGAGATATTTCCTATATGGATAGGAGTTGCAGAAGCAGAAGGAATAATACTTAATCAAAGTGGAGTGGAAACGCCAAGGCCTCTAACTTATGACCTGATGAAAAATATTATTGAAGTTCTTGGAGGAGTGGTCAAATATGTTGCAGTTGTTGATAAGAAAGATAATGCTTACATTGCAGAAATTGTTGTAGAGAAAGATGGAGATGAGATAAAGATAGATGCAAGACCAAGTGATGCTATAAATATAGCTCTTAGATTTGGTGCTCCTATATATGTTGAAGAAAATGTAGTGCAGAAGGTAAGCATGAAAGAAATCTTAGAAAGCAGGGAAAAATCATCTGAAAAGAAAGAAGAAGAAGCAGAAAAGCCTGTTGATAAGGAGTTAGAAGAATTTAGAAAGATGCTTGAAAACATAAAACCTGAAGATTTTGCCTTAAACCCAGAGGATAAAAAAGAGGGGTAATTCCCCTCTTATATATGTTTTGCTTTTGCTTTAAGTAGAATTTTTTTAATTTCTTCTACCTTTGCATAATCAAGGGGTGTTCTTCCTCTTAAATCCTTTGCATTTACGTCAGCTCCATTTTCAACCAAAAACTTTACCATTGCCGTTTGTTTCCTTAACACAGCAAGATGAAGAGGTGTTTCCTTATATTTTCCTTTTACATTAATTTCTGCCCCATTTTTTATCAGTAATTTTGCCACATCTACCTTTCCAGCCATTGCAGCTTTAAAAAGGGGTGTCCATCCTTTGTTGTTTTTTGCATTAACATCTGCACCGTTTTCTATTAAAACCTGAGCTACTTTTAGATGTCCTTCCAGAGCTGCAATGTGTAGGGGGGTGTCTCCGTAATTGTCTTTCACGTTTACTTTTGCACCATATCTGATAAGAAGTTTTGCTATTTCTGCATCTCCATTTCTTGCGGAAATGTGAAGAATATAATCTCCGTATCTGTTATCCCTTGCATTTACGTTTGCATTTTTATCAATCAGGAGTTTCACAATATTTACATTTCCTCTGAATGTTGCTTCGTGTAATGGTGTCCATCCATCATTATCTGATGCATTTACGTCTGCTCCTTTCTGTATTAAATATCTCACTACTTTTGTATCAACCCCTGATAGTGCTATGAGTAGAGGTGTTTTTCCTCTGTTATTTCTCGCATTAATGTAAGAACCTTTTTCTATCAAGAGTTTTACCAGTTCAAACTTTCTCTGGGTAACTGCCTTGTGCAGAGGAATTTCCCCGTCTTTGTCCTTTATGTTTGGATTAGCTCCCTGGCTGAGAAGGATTTTCGCAACTTCATACTCTCCCCTCATCGCAGCAAAATGTAAAGGAGTTAATCCATCACTGTTTTGAGCATCAATGTTTGCTCCTGCCTCTAACAAAATTTCTACTACGTTAGGATGTCCACCCATAGCAGCAAGATGTAGCGGTGTGTCTCCACTCCCATTTTTAGCATTAACTTCAGCTCCATGTTCAACAAGATACTTAACTATTTCTTCAAAGCCAAGAAATGCAGCTTCGTGGAGAGGTGTCCACCCCTCTAAATTTTTTGCGTTAACGTCTGCTCCTGCTTTGACAAGTTCTTTTACCAGTTGAATTTCTCCTTTAATAGCTGCTATGTGTAGAGGAGAATTTCCCAATATGTTCTTTATATTAACACCTGCTCCTTGTTTTATTAAAGATCTAATCTTTTGAACGTCTTCTTGAGTTATGGCTTCTGTTAATTCTTTATTGAGTTCAGGTTTTGTCTTCCCAAAAGAGTCATTTATTAGTATAAAGACACTGATGATGGCAATTATTGGTAAAAGCTTTCTTCCCATTGTATCCTCCTTTCTGTCAAAAGATTTCACTTCCCTTTTTTCCTCCTAACTTTTTTAACAGTATTTTTATCTCTTCTGTTTTAGCATAATCAAGTGGTGTTCTTCTCCTTATGTCTTTTGCATTTATATTAGCCCCGTGTTTTATCAAAAATAGTATCATTTTTTTTTGTTTTCTTAAAACAGCAAGGTGCAGTGGAGTTTCTTTAGATCTTCCACATGCATTAACATCTGCCCCATGTTCTATAAGTATTTTTGCCACGTTTATCTTACCTGTCAAAGCAGCTTTGTGAAGGGGAGTCCATCTGCGGGCATTCAGTGAATTAACGTCTGCACCGTGCTCTATAAGTATTTTTACAATGTCTTCATGTCCTTCAAGGGCTGCAAGATGTAATGGTGTGTCTCCGTATTTGTCTTTAACATTTATGTTTGCTCCTTGTTTTATTAGAAAAATGAGAATGTCGGTATAACCTTTCATTGCTGCTATATGTATAGGCGTATAACCAAAAAATTTCTCTTTTGTATTAATGTCTGCACCATACTCAACGAGTATTTTTACTATTTTGATATTTCCTGTAGATACAGCCCTTAAAAGAGGTGTGTAGTTGTTCTTGTCTCTTGCATTAACGTCAGCTCCTTTTTCTATTAGCTGTATAACCTTTTCTTCATTTCCTGATTGAATGGCTTCAAATAGTTTTCTGTTTAGCTTTTCCCTTGTTTCACATACACCTCTCGTGTTTACTGTTGTTTCAGGAATAGTTGGTAAAAAGGAAACTAATGGTAATATAATGAAAACTGCAAAAACATAACGTAAAATCATCTCCCTCCCTGTCTGAGTATTTTTAAAAATTCAGGATCCTGAGTATAATCTTCAGGCTTGAATCCATATTTATCTTTTATGTTTGGGTCTGCACCCATTTCTATAAGAACTTTAGCCACATCTTTTCTTCCCCAAAATACTGCTTCATGGAGGGGGGTGTCCCCGTCTTCATCTTGGGCATTTATTTCTGCTCCGTGTTTAATTAGATACCTGACAACTTCCGGATGTCCGTTCCTTGCTGCGTAGTGTAGTGGAGTGGAACCTTTTTGAGTTTTTGCGTTTATGTCTGCCCCATATTTAAGGAGAACTTTTATTGTCTGGAGGTTTCCTGCTGCGGCTGCTATGTGCAAAGGTGTTTCCCATTGATAATCTTTTGCATTAACATCTGCCCCATTTTTTATCAGAAATTCAACAATCTCAACATTTCCTAAATTTGCTGCTTCGTGAAGAGGCGTCCATCCAATAGCATCTTTACTGTTTATGTTTGCACCTTCTTTCAGCAGCTGTTTTATTTTTTTTAAGTTTCCTTCAGCAACTGCTTGATTAATAGCTGGTTTTTTCTCTTTCTTTTTTAATCTTTCTTTAAGCTCATGTATTGTGTGGGGTTTTTCTGAAGAGAAGGAAACATCAGGGAAAATTATTAGAATGCTTAAAACTATAAAGATATAACCTGTTTTCATTTTCATAAGAAAACTCCCTTTCCCCCTACGCTGGGATTATGTATGATTATTATAATATATTTTTTATACTTTTATACAAGTCTGTATTCAATAAGAAGCTCTGCTATCTGGACAGCATTTGTTGCAGCTCCTTTCCTTAGGTTATCTGCAACAACCCACATAGACAGACCGTTTTCAAAGGCAAGGTCTTTTCTGATTCTTCCTACAAAAACTTCATCCCTGCCGGCTACTTCAATAGGCATCGGATATACATTGTTTGAAGGGTCGTCTTCTACTATAACACCAGGAGCATTTTTTAGTATCTCCCTTGCTTCATCAGGGGTGATAGGCTGCTCTGTTTCTATAGTCACAGCTTCGCTGTGTCCGTAAAATACAGGAACTCTTGCACATGTAGCTGATACTCTGATGTCTGGAGCATGCATAATCTTTCTTGTTTCGTTAAACATTTTCATCTCTTCTTTTGTGTAATCGTTATCTAAAAATACGTCAATGTGGGGAATAACATTAAAGGCTATGTGATTAGGTAGGGCTTCTGGATAGTAGTATTTTCCTTCAAAGTAAGCTCTTGTCTCTTCCTCAAGGTCTTTTATTGCTGTAGCCCCTGCTCCGGATACAGCCTGATATGTGGAAACTATTACTCTTTTTATCTTTTTTTCCCTGTGTATAGGATACAGAGCAACGACCATCTGTATTGTTGAGCAGTTGGGATTTGCTATTATCCCTTTGTGCCACTTTACATCTTCTGGATTTACCTCAGGAACAACTAATGGAACGTCATCATCCATTCTAAATGCAGAGCTGTTGTCTATGACTACTGCTCCTTTTTCTACTGCAATAGGTGCCCACTGCTTACTCCTTGAACCTCCAGCTGAAAAAAGGGCAATATCTATTCCTTCAAATGCTTCAGGAGAAACAGCCTGAACCTTGTATTTTAATCCCATATACTCAAGCTCTTTTCCTGCTGATTTCTCAGATGCAAGCAATCTGATTTCATTAACAGGAAAGTTTCTCTCTTCTAACACTCTGAGCATAGTCTGTCCAACTGCCCCTGTTGCTCCCAGTATTGCAATGTTATAATGTTTCATTGATACCTCCTGCAATATTTTGACAACATTATTTTACAATAAAGAGAGGTTGGATGGAGAGAATGGAAAAAAAAAGGAAAAATCCATTTATTGTTATTCTCATATTAACTGGACTTATGTTCCTTCCTTTTTTAGCATTTTTGTTTGATAAATTTCTGCTAAAGTTAGATAACTCATTTTTACTTGTTGCAGAAGTTGGTATCGTTTCTATGGGGCTATTTTCTGCATTTTTGATTTACTACTTTTTCTTTAAAAAATAATCAGAAGGAGGAAAAATGAAAAAAAGAGCTCTCATTTCAGTTTCTGACAAAACAGGTGTTGTTGAGTTTGCTAAAGAGCTTCAGGATTTAGGTTATGAAATAGTTTCATCTTCAGGAACAGCTAAAGTTTTAAGGGAAAATGGTATCTCTGTTATTGAAGTTTCAGAAGTTACAGGATTTCCTGAGATTATGGGTGGAAGGGTAAAAACACTCCATCCAAAAATCCACGGAGGGCTTTTGGCTGTCAGGGATAATCCTGAATATATAAAGCAGTTAGAAGAGCTTGGAATAGTTCCTATAGATATTGTTGCTATAAATCTTTATCCCTTTGAGGAAACAGTCAGAAAAGGAGCAGACTTAGATGAGATAATTGAGAACATTGATATTGGAGGTCCTGCAATGGTCAGGGCTTCTGCCAAAAATCATAAGTTTGTTACTGTTATTGTAGACCCTGAAGATTACAGTTATGTTGTATCAATGCTAAAGGAAAAAGGAGAGACAGACCTCCAGACGAGAAGAAAGCTTGCCCTGAAAGCCTTCAGACATACTGCCCTTTACGACAGTATCATATCTGCTGTTTTAAATGAAAAGTTTGGCATAAATGAGAAATTTCCTGACGAGCTTTCTGTTCCCTTAAGGAAAAAATCAAAGCTCAGATACGGAGAAAATCCCCATCAGGAAGCATCTTTGTATGTTTCTCCTGTTGAAAGTGACGGCTTTTCTGTGGCAGAAAGTGAGGTTTTACACGGCAAGGAGATGTCCTATAACAACTATTTAGATGTTGAAGCAGCTGTTAATCTTGTAAAGGAGTTTGATGCTCCTGCCTGTGTGATTGTAAAGCATAACAATCCCTGTGGTGTAGCAGTCAGGGAAAGCCAGCCTGAGGCTTATAAGGAAGCCCTTTCAAGAGACCCAAAATCTGCTTTTGGCGGAATTGTTGCATTTAATAAAGCTGTAAACATTGAAACGGCCAGACTTCTCACTGAGATTTTCCTTGAGGTTATAGTAGCTCCAGATTTTGAGGAAGATGCATTTGAATATCTGACAGGGAAAAAGAAAAATCTCAGACTTGTAAAGGTGAAAAATTTCAATACACTTCCTGAAGGTTCAGATTTTAGAAGAATATCAGGGGGAATGCTTATTCAGGATAGAGACCTGAGGCTTTATGAAGAATGGAAGGTCGTTACAGAAAGGGAGCCAACACCTGAAGAAGTGGAAGACCTTTTGTTTGCGTGGAAGGTAGTAAAGCACGTCAAGTCAAACTCTGTAGTAATAGCAAAGAATAAAGCTACTGTTGGCATTGGTCCCGGCCAGACCTCAAGAGTTGACAGTCTTGAAACAGCAGTAAAAAAGGCAAAAGAGTTTGGTCTTTCCCTCGAAGGAGCTGTTCTTGCTTCGGAAGCCTTTTTTCCGTTCAGAGACAGCATTGACGAAGCAGCAAAACACGGAATAAAGGCTGTTATACAGCCGGGAGGGTCTATAAGAGACCCTGAAGTAATTCAGGCGGCGAACGAGCACGGCATAGCCATGATATTCACAGGGATGAGACATTTTAAACATTAAAATTGATTTAGATTAATGTTTTTTATTGTGAATGCTTTTAGTTTGGTAAGTAAAAACTAACTGGGGTGTGATATGAGAAAATTACTGCTTTTATTTTTGGGTGTTGCTTTTTTATGGGGAGTTGGCTGTGCAGTTTCTTCTCAAAACTCGGTTAAAACAACAGAAACAAAAAAGCAGGAAACCCTGAAGGTTAAGAAAGAATGCAGAAATTATGTCTCCCGAATGGAAAAATGTCTAAAAACTGCTGAAGGTAAAGATTACAGGAAGGTGTGGAAACAGTGTGAAGGACAGGTGATGTGGGATATGCTAAAAGAGTATCAGGATAATGGTTTTTGCTTTGATGAGGACGAGTGTAAACAAAAAGTCCTTGATGAGATAAACAGATGTCTTGATGAGAGAAATGCTCTGTTCAGGAAATACATGAAATAATTACTCTTCTGGAATGACCTTTGCATCGTAATATATGTAATCCCTTGGGGAAGGTATCTCAAAATAAACCTTCCCTAACTTTTTTTCATCTTTGTTTAAAACTCCATCTAAGTTCTTATCTATGTAACCATAACCAAATCTGTAAGGTCTTGTCTGCTTTTCATAAGTGCCTTTGGCTGTTGTAAGTTTTTCCACCTTTAGAAATCTTTTTACCAGAACACCACCGCTGTAAAACTCCACTACACCGTTGTCAAAGCCGATTGTTGTTTCTATGGTTCTACCAATGATATTAATTCTTTCTGGAGATAAGAATAATCTATAAACCCAGAATAGCAGAAAGCCAGCAATTATTAAGATAGCAACAAGGAATAATCCTTTTTTCATTCTATCACCTTTATAAACTGGGCAGCCTTTTTAGCTTTTTCCCTTGCTTCTTCAATCGTCTGACCAGTGGCAAGGGCTACTCCCATTCTTCTTTTAGGTCTTGTTGTAGGTTTACCAAATATTCTTATTTTTGTGTCAGGGATAGAGAGGGCTTTTTCTAAGCCTTCGTATGAAGGCGCCACTCCCCAGTCAGATGCGTGGAAACAGTAAGATGCTCCTGCAGGAGCAATCATCTTTATATCTATAGGAAGTCCCAATATAGCCCTGAGATGTATCTCAAACTCTGACATATTCTGTGAAATCATAGTGACCATTCCTGTATCGTGAGGTCTTGGAGATATTTCATTAAAATAAACTTCATCTCCTTTTACAAACAGCTCACACCCAAAAATACCGTATCCCCCCAAAGCATCTGTTATCTTTTTTGCAATATCCTTTGCCTTTTCAAGTGCGACAGGGCTCATAGGTTGAGGTTGCCAGCTTTCATGGTAATCTCCGTCTACCTGAATGTGTCCGATAGGTTCGCAAAACAGTGTTCCCTGATTTTTTGTTCTCACTGTAAGTAGTGTTATCTCAAAGTCAAAATCAATAAATTCCTCAATAATTACCTCTCCACCTTTTCCCCTTGCATTCTCCTGAGCATAGAACCACGCTTTTTCAATCTGACTTTCTTCTCTGACTATGCTCTGTCCCTTACCGGAGGAGCTCATAACAGGTTTTACAACAGCAGGAAGTCCTATCTCTTTGATGGCTTTTTTATAACTTTCTATGTCTGAAGCAAATCTGTATGCAGAGGTCTTCAATCCTACCTCTTCAGCAGCAAGTCTCCTTATTCCTATCCTGTTCATCGTGTAATTTGTTGCCTTTGCAGAAGGTACAACATTAAAGCCTTCTTTTTCAAGTTCAAGTAGCATCAGCGTATCTATGGCCTCAATCTCTGGAACAATAAAGTCAGGCTTTTCTCTGTAGACAATATTTTTAATCTGCTCACCATTTTTCATATCTATCACGTAAGAACGCTGGGCAACCTGCTGGGCAGGGGCATTTTCATAGCTGTCAACAGCTATTACCTCAATACCAAGTCTCAAGGCTTCTATCGTAAACTCTTTTCCTAACTCTCCACTTCCAAGAAGAAGTATCTTTGTTGCATTGTGGGATAGAGGCGTTCCTATAATCATCTTCAGCTCCTGAAGTTTGTTTATTTAAATATTTTATACGATAATAGTTTTAGTCATTATATTTTTGAAAGGAGATAGATGCCTCTAACAGTTCAGATTGCTTTAAAATATTTACTCTCTCTCAGGTCAAAAGCTCTTTCCTTTATGACTGTTATATCCTTCGTTGGCATTACTGTAGGTGTTTCAGCCCTTTTGATAACCCTTGCTGTAATGAGTGGGTTTCAGTGGGGGCTGAAGGAGAAGATTTTAGAAACCTCCCCCCACATTGTGATATTTAAGATAACAGGTAAGTTTACTGAATACAAAACCCTTTATGAATATTTTGCTGATAATAAAGAGATTGTTGCTTATCAGCCCTTTATTTTTTCTCAGGCTTTAGCATCCAAGGGAGGAAATGTAAAGTCTGTAAACATTAGAGGTGTTAACCCTGATAAAGATAAAAATATTATGAAGTTAAATGAAAAAGTTATAGCAGGAAGTTACGACAGCTTAAAAAAACCAAATTATGTCCTGATTGGAAAGGATGTTGCAGCAGCACTTGATTTGTGGGTTGGGGATTCTTTTAATCTAATGTCTCCGTTTGGAAGGAAAACACCATTAGGTTTTTTACCAAAGGTAAAAAAAGTATATGTTGGGGGTATTGTTGAGTTTGGTATGTATGAGTATGATTCAACTTTTGTTCAGATGAAGCTAAAAGAAGCTCAGAAGTTTTTTGATATGGGAGACAGCGTTACCGGAATTCAGCTGAAGCTAAAAGACCCTTACAGAGCAGATTTGGTAAAAAAAGAGCTGTCAAAATATATATCATATCCTTACATTATTCGTTCGTGGACAGACCTGAATAAAAGCCTCTTTCAGGCTCTGCAGCTTGAGAAACTTGCCATGTTTTTAGTTATTGCCCTGATAGTGTTGGTTGCCTCATTTAATGTATCAAGTCTGCTTATAACAAAAGCAAGGGAAAAAAGAAAAGATATAGCGATACTAAAAACAGTTGGAGCAGACAGTAGTTTCATACTGAAAGTATTTCTGTGGCAGGGTATGCTTATTGGCATAGCAGGAACATTATCAGGGACATTAATCGGAGCTGGAATTATATATATCACAGATACATACCATCTTGTAAAACTAAATCCAGAAGTCTACATGATTGATTATCTTCCTTTAAAAACATCACTTTTTGATATGTTATCTGTTTTCATATCATCGCTTCTGATATGCTTTGCCTCTTCTATCATTCCAGCATACTTTGCCTCAAAAGATGTTCCAGCTGAGGTTCTCAGATATGAGTGAGGTTATAAAGACACAAAATCTCATAAAGCATTACTTCTTAGAAGGCTCCTACATTGAAGCACTAAAAGGGATTGACCTGTCTATAAAAAAGGGAGAAATGGTTGCCCTTATGGGTCCCTCTGGTTCAGGGAAAAGCACACTTCTTCACATTTTGGGAGGTATTGATGTTCCAACAGAAGGAAAGGTATTGGTAAATGGTCAGGACATATTTTCACTGAAAGAAAAAAGTCTTGCACGCTTTAGAAATAAGCATATAGGGTTTGTATTCCAGTTTCATTATCTTCTCCCAGAATTTACTGCACTTGAAAATGTAATGATTCCTGTCCAAATTTATAGTAAGGAAAAAGCAAGGGAAAAAGCCGAAAGGATACTTGAAAGATTAGGACTGAAAGATAGGCTAAACCATAAACCTTCACAGCTTTCAGGGGGAGAGCAGCAGAGGGTGGCAATAGCAAGGGCTGTTGTGAATAATCCTGATATAATACTTGCAGATGAGCCAACAGGTAACCTGGATAGCAGGAATACAGAGGTAGTTATGAATCTTTTAAAGGAACTGAACGAAAAGAATAATGTGACTATGGTCATTGCAACCCACGACAGTGAAGTGGCAGGATATTGCAGTAGAATAGTTTATCTAAAAGATGGGATGGTGCAGTCTTGAAAAATTTGATTTATGTATATATTAAACAGGAATTTTAAGAAAAAAATAGAGGTGTTTAGATATGTTTGAGAAGTTTACAGAAAGAGCAAGAAAAGTAATACTGAATGCAAGAGAAAAGGCTTTGGAATACAGAAGCAACTATCTGGGAAGTGAACATCTTCTCCTCTCATTAATAGAGGAAGAGGACATTCCTGTTTTAGTTCTCTCAAGATTTGGACTGACCATTGACAAAGTAAAAAGAACTCTTACATCACAGATGGTTCACGGTAGCCATACTGGAGAAGTGTTATTTGCCCCTGATGCAAAGAGGGTTTTAGAGTTTGCAGTAGAAGAGGCAAGGATACTACACCATCAGTTTGTTGGACCTGAGCATCTGCTCATCGGTATTGTTAGAGAAAAGACAGGATTAGGAGGAAGAGTATTAAGGGGATTTGGAATAGATGAGTATTCCATCAGAAAAGAGATACTCCAGATATTAGGAGAAATTCCTCCACAGGAACAGGTAAAACAGGTTCCTACTCCTAACATAGACAGATTTTCAAGAGACCTTACAGCACTTGCAAGAGAAGGAAAGTTAGACCCTGTTATTGGAAGAGACAAAGAGATAGATAGAGTTATACAGATACTATCAAGAAGAAGAAAAAACAACCCTGTTTTAATAGGTGAGCCGGGAGTAGGTAAAACTTCCATAGTTGAAGGACTTGCCCAGAGAATAGCAAACAAAGAGGTTCCAGAGCCTCTCCAGTCTAAAAGGATTGTTGCTTTAGACCTTGCAGCTTTAGTTGCAGGAACAAAATACAGGGGGCAGTTTGAAGAAAGACTGAAAAACATACTGAAAGAGCTTGAAAAAGCACCATACATAATTCTGTTTATTGATGAGCTTCACACTCTTGTTGGGGCAGGGGCAGCAGAAGGCTCAATAGATGCATCAAACATGCTAAAGCCCGCTCTTGCAAGGGGAGAGATACAGGTAATAGGAGCAACAACAATAGATGAGTACAGAAAGTACATAGAAAAAGACGGAGCATTAGAGAGAAGATTTCAGCCTGTTTTAGTGGAACCACCAACACCAGAAGATACAGTAAAAATACTTATGGGGCTGAAGAAAAAGTTTGAGGAGTTTCACGAAGTTGTTTACACAAAATCAGCAATAGAAAAAGCTGTAGATTACTCTGTAAAATACATCACAGACAGACAGCTGCCAGATAAGGCAATAGACCTGATAGATGAAGCTGGGGCATGGGTAAGGATTAGAGAAATGCAGCTTCCTCCAAAACTGAAGAAAATAGAAGAGAGAATAAGAAAGATAGAGGAAGAAAAAGCAGAAGCAGCTAAGGAGCAGGATTTTGAAAAAGCTGCTAAACTGAGAGATGAAGAGCTAAAACTGAGAGCAAAATTTGAAACATTGAAGGCAGAGTGGAAAGAAAAGAAAAAGGTAAGAAAACCAAAGGTAAAAGATGAAGATATAGCACTTGTGGTTGCAAAATGGACAGGTATTCCTGTAGTAAGGCTAACAGAATCACAGGCAGAAAAACTACTCCATATAGAAGAGGAGCTCCATAAGAGGGTTGTAGACCAGAATGAAGCAATAGAAGCAATATCAAAAGCTATCAGAAGAAACAGTGTTGGACTTAAAGGAACCCACAGACCAATAGGAGTATTCATGTTCTTAGGTCCAACAGGTGTTGGTAAAACAGAAACAGCCAAAGCTCTTGCTGAGTATCTATTTGGAACAGAAGATGCTCTTATAAGATTTGATATGTCCGAATATATGGAGAAGCACACAGTATCAAGACTTGTTGGGGCACCTCCTGGATATGTTGGATACGAAGAGGGAGGTCAGCTTACGGAAGCAGTAAGGAGAAGACCTTACTCTGTGATACTGTTTGATGAGATTGAAAAGGCGCATCCAGATGTGTTTAACATATTCCTCCAGATATTTGACGACGGAAGACTTACAGACTCTTTCGGAAGGGTTGTAGATTTTAGCAACACAATAATCATCATGACGTCAAACCTTGGAGCAAGACTTATACTTGAATCTGGAAGATTAGGATTTGAGCAAAAGTCAGGAATGCTTGATTATGAAGAGATGAAGAAAAATGTTCTCCAGCAAGTTAAAAAACATTTCAGTCCAGAATTCCTTAACAGACTTGATGATATTATCGTGTTCAAGCCATTGGACAAAGAAGTAATGAAAGGTATAATTGATATACAACTTAAGGAGATAAACAAAAGGCTGAAAGAATGGGGAATTACTGTAAAACTGTCCAGAAAATTTGTGGACTATCTGATAGAAAGAGAGTTCAAACCAGAGTTTGGAGCAAGGTCTATAAAGAGAGCTTTACAATCACTTGTGGAAGACCTGTTAGCAGAGGAGATACTGAAAGGGAAACTTCCATCTGGTTCAGTAGCAGAAGTAGTGGTGAAAAAAGGTGGAACAGTGGGAATAAAGGTGAAAAAACCAAAATCAGAAAAAGCAGTCAGAAAGAAAGAAGTGGCAGCAACATAAATCTGCTAAGGGGCTTTATGCCCCTGTTATTTCTATTCATTCTTTTATTTTCTTTACCTTCCCACTCACAGGAAAAGCCCCAGATAAAAGCAGGGAAGATATCAGAAGAGATAAAAAAAATCTACAGACTGAGAAAGATAGAGATAAAAGGTCTAAAATATGTGTCTCCTCAACTTATATACCCTGTAATAAACATTGGTAAAGGCTCTGTTGTTGTTAGAGACAACATTGTTAACATACTGAGAGACCTTTATAAGTTAGGTTACTTCCGCGATGTAGAGGCTTATACCAGATATACAGAGAATGGAATAGACTTAATCTTTGTATTCAAAGAATTGCCTGTTGTTCAGAAAATAGAGTTTGAAGGAAATGATGAAATTTCAGATGAAGACCTTATGCAGGTTCTTGGAGTGCAGACGCAGAAAAGAGTGGAATCGGGAATGGCACTTCCTTTTTCAACTATTGGACCAGAGCTGACAGAAAAACTTGCATCAATAAGGAAAGGTTTAGGCAGAGTATTTTCTATAGACGAAATAAACAAAATGATAAAAGCCATAAAGGAAAAGTATGAAAAAGAGGGCTTTTATAATGTAAAAGTATCCTACTATTTCAAAGGTAATACCCTTGTGTTTAAGATAGAAGAAGGAAAAAGGGCATATGTAAAGGAAATAAGAATAGTCGGAAACAAACAGATAGACGAAGATGAGATTAAAGATGTTATGGAGACCAAAGAACGTTCAATCTGGAAACTGAGATTTCATCCAAGATTGAGAAAAGAACAGCTACTTGAAGATATAGAAAAAATCAGAGAGCTATATTTGAAAAAAGGATTTTTTGATGTTGTGGTTGAAAAACCAGAGATTGAGCTAAAGAATGGGGAAGAGTATTACATAACAATAAAAATAAAAGAAGGAGCAAGATATAAACTTTCAAAAGTTGAATTCAAAAATAACAGGTATTATACCAACGATGAATTAATCCAGAAGTTCAAAGATGACCTGAAAGCTGGTAATTATTTTAACGGAGAAATTATTGACAGACTGAAAGAAGAGATATTAAACAAATATACAGACCTTGGCTTTATATTTGCTATGGTGTATGTGGAAAAAGTTTTAGACAAAAAGTCAAAAACTGTAAAAGTTATTTACGACATACAGCCAGGAGAGATATTTTATGTTGACAAGATAGATATTTCAGGAAACTACGAATCAAGGGATTACGTTATAAGAAGAGAGCTGAGATTCGCTCCAGGAGACCTTTTCAGAAGACAGGATTTATTCAGGTCTCAATCAAGACTTTACGGTCTTGGTTATTACGATATGGTAGGGTTTGACCCCCACGTTAAAGAAGAGAACAAAATAGATGTTGACGTAAAGGTTCAGGAGAGATTCACCGGTCAGATATCTGTAGGTGCCGGGTACAGCCAGCTTACAGGACTTTCTTTCTTCCTTTCTCTTAGAAAAGGAAACTTTATGGGAACAGGAGATACAGCCAGTATATCATTCACAGTAGGTTCAACTTACAGGAACAATGAGATTTCATACCTTCACAGATGGGCATTTTACAAACCGGTTAATCTTGGATTCAGTCTTTACGACAGATATGTTGATTACACAACATTTGTTTCTGTAAAACAGGGATTTTCTCCAACTCTGTCGTGGGAAATATCAGAATACTGGAGAGCAGGAACAGGAATAACAATAGAAAGAGGAAAATACAAAGATATTACAGTAGATGCTCCCCAGAGGATAAAAGACCAGGCAGGTTCTTACAGCCTTGTATCAACATTTTTGAACTTTACAAGGTCTGACGTTGACAATCCTATACTTCCAACAAGGGGTAGTAATTTCAGTATTACATTTAAGGTTGGTTACGGAACGAGAGGTTTTTATAAAACAAGTTTCAGTTATTCTAAATTTATCCCAGATAAACTGTTCTACACAGACTGGGTTTTATCTTTTAAAGGCAGATACGGTATAGTAGAAAAAATGAATGACAAAATACCGTTAGATGAGTATTTCTTCGTAGGTGGAGACTTTTCCATAAGGGGATTTGATTACGGTATGGCAGGGCCATACGACAAAAACCTTGACCCAATAGGAGCAAAACAGCAGATAGTATTTAACTTTCAGGCATCCCACCCTATAGCAGAGAGATTTTTATGGGGATACATATTTACCGATATGGGTAAAGGTTTCAATAGTGGAAATCCCTTTAAAAACATGTTTTACTCTGTTGGAGTAGGTCTTAAGATAGTTACACCAATGGCTCCTATTGATATATACTATGGGAAAGTGTTAAATCCACCTTCTGGAGTTGGAAGTTCAAGGATAGGATTTGTACTTGGAACATTTTTCTAAACGGAGGAAATGATGAAAAAGGTAATGCTGTTTTTTGTTTTACTGATAGGTCTGGTGAGTTTTGCAGCGGCCGAAAATATAGCTTATGTTGATGTCCAGAAAATAATGAATACCTCAAAAAAAGGAAAAAAACTAAAGTCAGAGATACAGGAAAAGGTAAAATACTATCAAAGCAAATTAGATAACATTGATAAGCAGATTTCACAGATAGAAAAACAGTTAGAAAGTCCTGTTCTCAGTGAAGAAGCTAAAAAAAAGAAAAAAGAAGAACTGACAAAACTAAAAGAGGAAGGTGCTAAAATACAGCAAGAAGCAGAAAAAGAGCTTTCACAGATGAAAGCTAAAGCAGAAAGAGAGCTGATATTAGATATAAAAAGGATTACAGAAGAGTATGCAAAAAAGCACAACATAGATATGGTTTTTATAGGTGGAGCAATAGGAGGCGTTGTTTATTACGATAAGGCCATTGATATAACAGATGAAATTCTAAAGATGTATGACAGGGAACAAAAATGAAACTATCACAGATAGCACAGCTGTTAAATGGACAGCTTGTAAACCTGAGAGAAGACATTGAGATAAGGGGTTTAAAAAGTATAAACAAAGCGAAAAAAGGAGAAATAACATTTGTAGCAGACAAAAAGTATCTTAAAGACCTGCAGATAAATGCCTCTGCGGTTTTAACTAAGGAAAAACTTGATTTAGAGATTCCCCAGATAATAGTTGATAACCCCCAGACAGCCTTTTACAGGCTAATTGATATCTTTTATCCTGAAGAAGAAAAATCAGGTATATCCAAGAAAGCATCAATATCAGAAAATGTGGAAATTGGAGAGAATGTTTACATAGGAGAGTTCACAGTAATAGAAGAAGGAGTAAAAATAGGAAGCTCTGTCAAAATATACCCAAACTGCTACATTGGAAAAAATACGGTAATTAAGGACAACACAGTTATATATCCAAATGTTGTTATATACAGGGATGCAGTTATAGGCAAAAATGTTATTATCCATTCTGGCTGCGTTATAGGAGCAGACGGCTTTGGTTATTATCAGGAAAATGGAAAACACAAAAAGATAAAACATGTAGGGAAAGTGATAATTGAAGATGACGTAGAAATAGGAGCAAACACAACAATAGACAGGGCTATGGTAGATGAAACAGTCATCAAAAAAGGAACAAAAATAGACAATCTGGTAATGATAGCCCATAACTGTGAGGTAGGGGAAAACAGTATTATTGTTTCACAGGTAGGAATAGCAGGAAGCTGTAAAATTGGTAAAAATGTTATTTTAGCAGGACAGGTAGGAGTGGCTGACCACATAACAATTGGTGATAATGTTATCGTTACTGCAAAGTCAGGAGTTGGTAAAAATCTTGAAGCTGGGAAGGTTTACGGTTCTGGTCTTCAGGCAATAGAATGGTCAAAATGGAAAAAAGTGATGTTTTATCTTTATAAACTCCCAGAGATTATCAAAAAGCTAAAGTGATTTATTGACAGATTACAAAATCCCTTTATGATTATCTGTATGGAGATACTTACTGTAATCTTCCTGATATTAGGTATCGCTTACTTTATAGGGGGAAGGAAGGCCGTTAAATTTGTAATTAATACAGTAGGTGCCATTGTGCTTATTCTCTTTCTTATTGCGGTTGCCATGAAAGAGGAGAAAGAAACTCCTGGGTTTATTGCCGGCATGATTTTTACGTTCATTGCAGCTCCGACAATACTCACAATCAGGGATTACTGCAGAGAAAGGAAGGCTAAAAAAAGAGCTTATTAAACTTATCTATTTAACTTGTTTTTGTAGATTTGCTTTTGCTATTTTAACTGTATCTTTTAGCCATTCTACAGCTTCCGTGTCATAGTTTTTATACTTTTCGTAAAGTTCTACAGCCTTAAGGTCATACTGATGTAAAAGGTCTAAATCTTCAGAAGATAAAAGATGTTTGTTTTCTTCCAGTTCTTTCCTGTATAAAAACATTAAATTAGCTTCTTCTCCTTCTTCTATATCAAAATACTTTAATTCTACTCCATAATTCTTCAAAAGTTTCTTTAACTCTTTGACTTTCATTTAGTTATTCTTTTTAAGAAAGTTTTTTATAAACTTAACTGTGTCCATAAACTCATAAATTTGTCCTTCCAATTCGTATTTTCCTAAAAAAAGCTGAGTATCTATTTTGTCTAAATCTTCAATATCACATTCAAGCTCTATTAATTCCCTTTTAGAAGATATCGATAAATCATAACAAGGAACTTTTGCTAATATTTCATTAGAGAAATTTTCATCTACTTCTATATTATCATTTGTATACAAGTTTATGTAGCCGTGTTCTAAAGCCTCTTTATTAAAATTAACTTTATCATTTTATTTTTCCTCTTTGACTATAAATCTATCAGATTTTGTGAAGTAATCAAGTTTGTTAAATTGTTATGGTTCTGAAATTTTGTATGTTCATATTACTAACTTTCTTGCTAAAAAATATTCTGGTTTGTATTAAAATTGTGAAAGTTCTAAATTTTTCTAATATTTTTGTCTTTTGCCAGCATTATATAACACATACAGTTGAGATGAGATTTTCAAAGAAAAACTTGCTGTTTGTTTTTGAGATTTTATTTTGATTTTTCTTTTGGTGGAGGCGGGGGGAATCGAACCCCCGTCCGAGAACGGCCGTTGCTCGGGCTTTCTCCAGGCTCAGCCTGTGTTTGTCCTCTCGCCTGCAGCGACCCCACAGGCAGGGTATCTGCAGGCCAGCCCTGTAAGTTTTCGGAAGATGCCTACAGGGCGGTCAGCATCTTCCTATCCCGTGTGTCTTACGCCCTTCCCAAGCCCACGGGCAAGCTCAGGAGGACGTCGCTGCGTTAATTAAGCAGCGAGAGCGATTTCGCGTTCGGGAATTGTTGTTGTTTGGTTTTTTACGGAGTATCCTTCTCCGGCCTGCTTACCCGGCGTAACCGTTCCCGTCGAACCCGTATCGCCCCCATATTCAATTAGCTATATAAATTTATAACGCAGATAGATTATGTCAAGTCTAACCAAATATGATATAGTTCACTGAAATTTCACAAATAGACACTAATATATCAGTTCAAAAATAAGGGAGGTAGTTAGCGGCATGCATACGATTAAAACAGTTCTGTTGCTTGGAGTGTTGACAGGGCTGTTCCTTGTGGTAGGTAAGATATTAGGTGGGCAGACAGGGATGGTTATAGCCTTTGTGTTTGCTATGGCTATGAATTTCTTTGCCTACTGGTTCTCAGACAAGATGGCGTTAAAGATGTATAATGCAAGAGAAATCTCGTATGAAGAAGCACCATGGCTTCACGATATGGTTGAAGAGCTTGCAAGAAATGCAGGTATTCCAAAGCCAAAAGTTTACCTTGCACCTATAGACATACCTAACGCATTTGCAACAGGTAGAAATCCCCAAAATGCTGTTGTTGCTGTAACTTCTGGGATTTTGAACATACTTTCACCAGAAGAGCTGAGAGGAGTTCTGGCACACGAGATAGCCCACATAAAAAATAGGGATATACTGATTTCCTCAATTGCAGCAACTATAGGCGGTGCAATATCTATGCTTGCAGAGATGGCTTTCTGGTCTAATCTGTTTGGTGGAAATGATGAAGAAGATAACGGTATAGGTGGTCTTATAGGGACATTTCTCCTGTTTATTCTTGCTCCCATTGCTGCAATGCTTGTCCAGATGGCAATATCAAGGTCAAGGGAGTATGCAGCTGATGCAACAGGAGCTGAGATTTGCAGATGTCCCCTTTCACTGGCAAAAGCCCTTGAAAAGTTAGAGATGTCAGCGCAGCAGCTTGCTCCATATGCAGAGAGGGAAGTAAACCCCGGAACAGCCCATATGATGATAGTAAACCCTCTCAGAGGTTCAGCAATTGCATCTTTGTTCTCCACTCACCCTCCAACAGAGGAGAGAATAAGAAGGCTATATGAACTTGCAAGAAAATACGGTCAGGTTTAATTTTGTGTAAACTTTCCCCTTCACTTTCCGAAAATTATTAAAAATGGAAGTGAAGGGGATTTAATATGCCTGTAAATACTGTAATTTTTTTACAAAGAGAGAAGGTAAATTTTAATAATCTTAAAGTTGTAAAAGAGATAGCCAAAAAATTAGATAAAAAGTTAGTGCTTCTGTTTGTTGATGTTCCTGAAGAAGAAAAAGAAAAAGCAAAAAAGCAAGTAGAAGAGGAAAATATCAGTTATGAGTTAAAAAATCAGTTAGATTTTGGAGAGGCAAAAGAAGAAATAAAAGCAGAAAAGCCTGACCTCCTTGTTGTCACTCAGGAGAAAATCTCACCACTGGAGCACATTTTCAGGATAACTTCAACAGAAAAACTTGTAAAAGATTTTGAAAATTTAGACATAATCCTTCTTCAAGAAGATGCAGACAGCATAAACAGTGTTCTTATAAATGTAGATAAAGAAACTGCCACAGAGTATTTCATCAGTTCAGCCTACCTTTTTGTTAAAAAGTTAGGGGTAAAGTTTGATTTTGTAACTTCCTTTTACGAGTCTTTCTATGAAAATAGACTAAAGAAAACCCACCCTGATGAAGAGGCAAAACAGATACTTGTAGGAATGTTAGAAGAATATGTGGAAACTGTAAAGACAAAGTTAGCAAAAGCATTAAAAGGAGAAAAGATTGAGTTTTTAATTCTTAAAGGAGACCCCAAAAAAGAAATTCCTTATTACGCCAGAAAGAAAAAATACGACCTTTTACTTATTAATGAAAACATTGAAGATAAAGAATCTTATATAGAAAATTCAGAAATCTCTGTTGGAATATTCAAAGACAAAGAAGGAGAGTAAGGGTGGAACATCAAACAATACTTGGGATGATAGGTTTAGGAGCAAAAGAACATCTTTACTGGATTTCTATCCTGCTGTTTGTTGGAACTTACACAATGATTATTCTTGAGAAATTTTTCCACAGAGTTCCTGCTGCACTCCTTGGAGGAACACTTGCTATATTTTTAGGTGTTGTTACTCCTGAAGGTGCATGGGAAGCAATAGACCACAACACAATGTTCCTTCTTATTGGAATGATGGTTATTGTTTCAGTTCTGATAGAAAGTGGATTTTTCTCTATTCTCTCCTATGTAGCTCTTAGATTTACGAAGGGAGACCCTTTTAAAATAATCCTGACCTTTACTATGCTTACAGCTGTTTTATCCGCTTTTCTGGATAATGTGACAACTGTTTTATTTATGATACCTATACTTATATCTATAACGTCAAAACTTAAGCTAAAGCCTGTTCCTTATATTATTGCAACAGTTTTAGCATCAAACATAGGAGGAACAGCAACACTGATAGGGGACCCTCCAAACATCATTATAGGTTCACTTGGTGGATTTACCTTTATGGATTTTATTGTCAATATTGCTCCTATTGTTGTTATAACTCATATAATAGGAACGGCAGTATTTATCGGGATGATGAAGATGCAGGGACACCTGGAGACAAAGGTAACAGATGAGAAAAAACTTCAGGAGATAATGGAAGGTCAGAAGATAGAGTATGACGTGGTTTTGATGAGAAAGGGACTGATAGTTTTTGGAATAACAATTATTTTGTTTTTCCTTCACCACGTCCTTCATCTTGAAGCTGGGACAATAGCACTGTTTATGGCTTCTGTCCTTATGCTCTGGTCAAGGGAAAATCCAGAAAAGATATTTGAAAGGGTAGAGTGGACAACGCTGATGTTCTTCCTTGGACTGTTCGTTGTTATTGGAGGATTGGAGCATTCTGGAGTTTTTGAAGATGCTGCCCATATGGTTGCAGGAGTGATAACAGACCCTATCTCAGGTATTTTGATATTGGGAGGACTTTCTGCATTTATTTCCGGTATAGTTGATAACATACCATTTACTATGGCAATGTCTTATGTTCTGATAGACCTTGGGAAGACAGCATCTTTTAACGTTGAGCCTCTCTGGTGGGCACTGGCTCTTGGAGCATGTCTTGGGGGGAATCTGACAATCATAGGAGCTTCAGCAAATGTTGTTGCAGCAGGTTTGGCAGAGAGAGAAGGTTATCCTATAAAGTTCTTTGACTTTATAAAGCAGGGAACACCTGTTACTGTAGTTACTGTGATTGTTGCTTTAGGCCTTCTGTGGCTGAAATACACAGTTTTTGGAGTTTAAATCTTTTTGTTAAACAGCCCTTTTTGATTTTGTTTTACAGCCCCAGACTGGTCGTATTTTTGGGGCTCTTCAAAAATAGCACTGAACAACTCATCTATAAACTGCAGATTATTAGCAGCAAGATTAAGATTGATGTCACTTAGCTGTTTTATCTGAAGTAACTTTTCTTCAAACTTTTCTAAATCTTCCTGTGAAAACTGCGAGATTTTAAAAAGTATTTCCTTTTTGTTGTCAATTACTGTCATCAGCCTTTCTGCAAGGGTTCCATCTTTGATAGAAGTAACTAACAGCTGTTTTTCTTCCTTTAGCAGTTCTATAAGTTTGTCTAATAATACATCTAAATTTTCCATGGTTATCACCTCATATTTATGATTATACTCTGATAAACGGTTTTGTCCATAAAAAATGTTTTATGTCAATAAAAATTTCTCCCAGTTATATTATTATTAATATTAGCTTATAATTATTATTAAACTTAATTTTTGCTTGCCTTTTACGAAAATAAAATAAAGGAGGTTAAAGATGGAAGAGGGTCTCTTTCAGGAAGTAAAAAAACTGATAAATTTAGTAGAGGAATACAAAAAGGACATTGAAAATTTAAGCTCTAAAAAAGAAGGGTTTAAAAATGTTAACACTCATTTGAAGTTAGCAATAAAGGAAAGTGAAGAAGCAACCAAAAAAGTGATAGACAATATAATAAAAATAAGCTCTATGCTAAGTGGCACTATAGAGAAATTACAGAAGATTCAGGACGAAAATTTGAGAAAAGAGTTAGAAAAAGATTTAAAAGAAGGGATAGACATATTAACAAATACCCTTACATTATTAGAGTTTCAGGATATTATGTCCCAGAGATTACACAAAATTTCTAATTTTATTTCAGATGTGGAGAAAGAAATTCTGAAAATAATCCTGCTGTTTGGCATACAGGAAGAGCAGTCTCAGGAAAGAAAAGAAGAGCTAAAAGAAAGATTGGAAGAGTTAGAGTGGAAAAAGGAAGTTACCCAGGACGACGTAGATGACATCTTGAAAAAATTTGGTTTATAAAAATTTTTGAGGTTGAGAAAGATGAAGTTGAATTTTTCAGATGACATGAGAGAGATATTAGAGGAATTTCTTGTAGAAGCAGATGAAATTTTATCAAATTTAGACCAGGAACTTATAGACCTTGAGGCAAATCCAGAAGATAAAGAGCTGTTAAATAGTATATTCAGAGGAATGCACACCTTGAAGGGAGGTGCAGGATTTTTAGGCCTTACCTCAATAGTAGAAATTGCCCATAAAATTGAAGACATATTTAATCTTTTGCGTAATGATGAATTAAAACTTACTTCAGAAATGATGGACGTTATATTTGAAGGTGTTGATAAACTGAAAGAAGCTATTGAGATGTTAAAAGAAAGTGATGAAATACCAGATGAAGAAGATGTAAAGGACATAATAGATAAGTTAGCCAGGATACTTAATCAAGGAGAAGTTATAGAAGCACAGCCTGTTGTAGAAAATGAAGGAAAAAATTCTGATTCTGAAACTCAAGACATAGAGTTTGTTGAAGGAGTAGATGAGGACATAAAAAAGCTTATCCTTCAGTACCCTGGTAAAGACCTTGCAGGGATATTAGAAGAACTTATACTTTTACCTCCTGATGAGAGACCCCCCCTTGAAGTTATAGAAAAGTTAGAAAAAATAATAGCAGAAGGAAAGGATGTAAAAGACTTTATAAAACCTAAAGAGGAGAAACCAAAATCTCAGGACGAAACAAAAGAGGAAGAAAAAACGCCAGAAAAAAAAGAACCGATAGCAGAGGAAAGCAAGAAAGAACAAAGTAAACCTGCCAAAAAGAAATCAGAAAGGAAAGAAGAAGTAATAAGAGTAGATGTTGAAAGGGTAGAAACTTTAATGAACTTAGTAGGGGAATTAGTATTAGATAGAAACAGGATAGTTAAGCTTACTTCAGGGCTTGAGACTTCCTGTGAAAATACAGAAGCGATAGAAGAGCTTTTAGATTCAATAACAGGTATGAGCCGAACAGTAAGTGACCTTCAAGATGCAGTTATGAAACTTCGTATGCAACCAGTTAAGAAAATATTTAGTAAGTTTCCAAGGATAGTAAGGGATTTAGCTAAAAAGTTAAATAAAAAGGTAAACCTTGTGTTGGAAGGTGAAGATACAGAAATAGACAGGTCAATATTGGACAAGTTAGAAGACCCTCTAATTCACCTTGTTAGAAATGCAATAGACCACGGTATTGAGCCACCTGAAGAAAGAATTATGTTAGGAAAGCCAGAAGTTGGACTTATAAAGCTTTCTGCATTTCAAGAAGGAGACAGGATAATCATAGCTATAGAAGACGACGGAAGGGGAATTAATGTAGAAAAAGTCAAGAAAAAGGCTGTAGAGAAAGGATTGATATCTCCAGAACAGGCAGAAAACATGAGTGATAAAGAAGCCTATGAACTTCTATTTATGCCGGGATTTTCTACAGCAGATAAAGTGAGTGACGTTTCAGGTAGAGGGGTAGGTATGGATGTTGTGGCATCTACAATACATTCTCTTAGAGGAACTATTGAAGTAGAAAGTGAGCTTGGAAAAGGAACAAAATTCATAATGAAACTGCCTTTAACTGTCGCCATTATAAGAACGCTTATGGTAGGAGCTAACAACAAAATCTTTGCAATTCCTCTGTATTCTGTTGTTGAGATAGTAAGATATGAACCTGAGAATGTGAAAAGTATAGGACAGTTTAAATCATTTATGCTAAGGGATGAAGTTTATCTCTTATTTAGCCTCAACGAACTTTTTGATATGCCTGATGAAAATGAAAAACAGTTTATTGTAATAGTCAGAGTAGGGGAGAAAAATATAGCAATTTCTATAGAAGAGCTATTTGGAGAAGAAGAAATCGTTATAAAGCCGTTAGGTAAGCTTTTAGAAAATGTTCAAGGGATTGCAGGGGCTACCATAACAGGAGATGGAAAGGTAGTTTTAATTGTAGACACAAACTCTTTAATTAATGATAAAAAATCACAACTTGTAGGGGTGCTGTAATGTCAGAAATAGAAGTTCTTGGAATGAGAGAAATAGAAAAGGAAGTTTCCTTTGAGGAGAGATTAATAACCTTTTACTTGAATAACGAGCTTATCGGAATAAACATAAGAGATGTAGTGAAAATAACAAAAGATATAGAGATAACCTCTGTTCCAAAAACAAAAAATTACATATTAGGTGTAATGAACCTTAGAGGGAACATTATACCTGTTGTTAGCTTAAAGCGGATGTTTAATTTAGGTGGAGAGGACAATACAGAAAATCCATTCATTGTAGTAGTTGAAACAGAATTAGGACACATAGGAATTTCCGTTGACAAAGTAGAAGGAGCCATAAATATAAACCCAGAAGATATACAGCCTCCCCCTATGAATTCTATTGGAATTGACCCAGAATTTATAGATGGAGTAATTATGATAGAAGACAGCACAGGAAAAAAAGAGCTTTTAACCCTGTTAAACATAAAAAAGATTTTTAGGCAGGAAAACCTGTAATCTGGAGGATTATTTATGGCAAAAAAAGATTTATTACCAAAAATTCTTGAGACAGGTGCTAACGAGTTAGAAATAGTAGACTTCAGGATGTATGAGATTTTGGATAATGGAGATACATACGAGTGGATATTAGGAGTTAACGTTGCAAAGGTTAGAGAAGTAACCAGAAAACCTGACAACATAGTGAAATCTCCCGGTTCTCCTCCAGAGGTAGAAGGTATAGCAAAGATAAGGGGGGAGATAGTTCCTATAGTTAATTTGGCAAAATGGATGAAAATAAGAGAGCCGGAAAATGCAGGTAAATACATAATTGTGATGGAATTTCTCAGGGAAATTGTAGGAATAGTGGTTCACGAAGCTAAAAGGATAAGAAGAATAAAATGGGCAGACATAAAAAAGCCACCTCCAAGTATAGAAGAGAGATTAGGTGGTAAAATAGTAGGAGTTATTGAGATAGAAGGTGGAAATCTTCTTCTTCTTCTTGATTTTGAAGGAATATTAGATGAACTTGGAATGATAAAGATATTTGGTATAGAAGAGGAAGTTCCAGAAGAGGAAGTAGAAAGAAAAGGTCAGTTTACAATACTTATATTGGACGACTCTCCAGTGGCAAGAAAAATTATAAGAGGAATATTAGAGAGAGACGGACATACAGTGTTAGAGGCAAGTAGTGGTTTAGAAGGCCTTGACATACTCAATAATCTTCTCCAGAAAGCCCAATCAGAAGGCAAAGACATAACAGATTTTGTTCAGCTGATAGTTTCAGACATAGAAATGCCGGGAATGGATGGTTTAACCTTTACAAGAAAAATAAAGGAACATCCCCAGCTGTCTAAAATTCCTATTATAATAAATACCTCTCTCAGTGATAAGGCTACAGTGGACAAGGCTAAATTTGTCAATGCAGATGCTCACCTTGTAAAATTTGATGCTCCTGACCTTCTGAAATTAGTCCACAAGTATGCAGTTAAAAAATAAAAAGGAGGAATAGTATGGCATTACCTGACAGAGAAATAAAAATACTTGTTGTAGATGATATGGCTACTATGAGAAGGATTATAAAAGGACTGTTGGAACAGCTTGGCTTCAAAAACATAGATGAAGCAGAAGATGGTAAAGTAGCTCTACAGAAATTAAAATCTCAAAAATACGATTTTGTTATTACTGACTGGAATATGCCTAACATGACAGGTTTAGAGCTTGTTCAGGAGATAAGGAAGGACCCTGAATTAAAATCACTGCCTGTTCTGATGGTTACAGCAGAAGCCAAGAAAGAAAATGTTCTTTTAGCGATAAAAGCTGGAGTTAACAATTATATTGTTAAACCTTTTACTGCTGAAGTTCTAAAGGAAAAGATTGAGAAGATTTTCTCAGCAATGAAGAAATAAAAAGGAGGACAACGATGGGTCTGTTCGGATGCAAAGAGGTTTACAAAGTCGTAGACAAACTGAAAGACGAGCTTGAGAAGAAGGAGGAATACATACGAGAGCTTGAAAAAGTTATAGAAGAAAAAGAAGCAAAGATAAAAGAGTTAGAAAATCAGTTTCAAGAAACCCAGCAAAAATTAGAAGAGATTAAATCAAATGTTTCCCAGATTTCTGAATCTGTAGAAGAAAGCTGGAAAATTTTAGACTTTTTACAGGAGGAGGGTGTTTTTATAGCCTCCCCAGAATTTAAAGAAGGAAAAGCAGGAAACGAGCTTATCTTTGTAAATAGAAGGGGTAAAGAAATATTAAGGGAGCTTGGAGAAGACATAAATCGGGTGTATGGATTTCACGTTGATTGGGAACATCCTGAAGGTATTTCTATTCACAGGTTCCACAAAGACCCAGACAGGATAAAAGAACTGCTTAAGTCCTTAAAGCCGGGAGAAGTGAAGAAAAATGCTGACATTATTGTTGGAAATCATGTGATTGAATCTTATAGATTTGCTGTAACAGATAGAAACGGTAACATTGTAGGATATGCTTCCACCTGGAAAGACGTAACAGCAGAAAGAAACATAGATAGAATACTGCATACAGCATCTCCCAGACTTGCCATGACCCTTTATGAAAACTCTCTAATAGGTATTAGTGCATATGAAATAAGAGAGGAGATGCGTAGCTTTAAGAAAAATCTTGAAAATATTGTTGACTCTGTTAACAACATTAGTCATGCCACAGAAGAACTTACAAAGTCTATTCTTGAGGTTCAGAAAACACAGGATGACATAAACAATTTAGTAAGTCAGGGAGCTGAAGCGATAAACAAATCTGTTTCTAACATAAAGCAGTCTGTAAACGTTATAACAAGACTGACAGACTCCACTTCAGAGCTGAAAAAAAGAATATCTGGTATAGAGCACATATTAGACGTTATATTAGAGATAACAGAACAGACCAACCTACTTGCTTTAAATGCTGCTATAGAAGCTGCTAGAGCAGGTGAGGTGGGAAGGGGATTTGCCGTTGTTGCTGATGAAGTGAGAAAGCTTGCAGAAAAAACATCAAAAAGTGCAAACGAGATAAGGGATGTAGTAACTTCTATAATGGAAGAGATGGAAAAAACAGAGTCAGAAGTTTCAAATGTTAGAGACATAATAAATGAAGGAGCAGAATACTCTGAAGAGATAGACAAAATATTTGACAACATAATGGAGGCAAACAAGAAAATCACTGAGATGATAAAAAGACAAACAAAATCAACAGAAGAACAGTCAGAAATGGCAAAAACAGTGGCAGAGAATGCTTCTTCTCTAACTTCTGCTGTAGATGACATATTAGACATAGCTATAGACTTAGATAACATAGCCCTTAATACTGTAAGAAGTGGTGAGGAAGTATGGGAACTCTTCAGAGAACTCCACAAAGGTGAAGCATTTGAACTTCTCACAAGGATACTTGAGCACGCAAAATTTGTGGAGGATATTATTCAAGTTATGGAAGGAAAAGGTAGCTTTGTTCCACCAGACCACACCCAGTGTAATTTAGGAAAGTGGTTATACACTGAAGGAATTGCAAAGATTAACAAGTTAGGAGGAGAAGCTGTTAATCTTTTAGACAGGCTTGAAAAAGTTCATGCCAAATTCCATCAAACAGGTATAGAAGCTATAAAACTTCAAGAAGAAGGAAAGTATAAAGAAGCTCAGAAGATGATTAATGACCTTGCTGAGATGTCCAGAGAAATAGCAGACATACTGGTTAAACTATACAGGATTATGTCTGAATAAGGTGCAGATATTGGCCAGCAGAATAAAACTGATATTAGGGTTACTACTACAGATTCTA